>Ga0126342_10003349_pt1 | contig 26403 bp, 19 predicted proteins | sample Cyp1metagenome_FD_92528 | JGI IMG/M metagenome (GOLD analysis project Ga0126342, IMG submission 92528) | Coral microbial communities from Lord Howe Island, Old Settlement Bay, Australia - Cyphastrea 1 metagenome | ecosystem: Host-associated > Invertebrates > Cnidaria > Coral ...
AAAAACAATAACTGGTTGGTGGTTTCAACCTACCCCTCTGAAAAATGATGGAGTTCGTCAGTTGGAATTTTCTGAAATTCCCAACTGAATGGAAAAAACAACATGTTCCAAACCACCAACCAGTAATTCTGAGTAAATTATAATATTTCACTAACCTGAATTAAGGCCATTTGGGGATGATTTCCCTTACTAACCATGAATCCAGTGAGGTCGTAGTGAGGTCGTTATAATTTACCCAGAGTAATGCATGATATGGTTGAATCTCCTTCTCCATTCCATCCCCAACTTTCAGCGCCACGCTGCCGCTGCGCTCCATGCTGCGCATGCTGCCCGCTGCGCTGCGGATGCCGTGGCGCTGCGGGAAACGCTGCAAGGCTAGCACCGCCGGTGGCGGAGCCAACGTCTTCCTTTGGAGGAAGCAATGTAGGGAATGTGGGGCGAAACAACCATTAAGAAATTACTGTTGGATGTGTTTATCACAAATTTGGAAAAATTGGATTATCACAATGTTAGATCAGTTTGGATCAATTATGATCAATTGAATAAAGTCTGAACCAGCCAAAAATTAAGTGGAATTTCGATGTTTTATATCAGCAGGTCACCAGGTCTGTTGTTGTTTACAACTTTGAAAAAACGTTTGGGTTTCAAGAAAAAATGGGATTTCATCGAGAAAACTATGATATGTTACAAAAGAAGTGGTGTTAGACCTGGCAAAAATGGTGATGGGGACCCACAACCATCATGGCTATGACGGGATATGGTCATGTGCCATGGGTCAAAACCCATGGAATTCTGTGGTGAACCCCGAAATGGCTGGGATTTATGAATATTCATCCCCACGTTATGGGGTTCACCAAGCAATAGATGATAAATGGTTCACCAAATCTGGTTGGTGGTTTTAACCCCTCTCAAAAATGTTAAGTAATGTTAGTCAGTTGGGATTATTATTCCCAATATATGGAAAGTCATAAAATTCATGTTCCAAATCACCAACCAGAAATGGTTCATCATATGGGAAACCACCAACCAGTTCTGGTACAGTAGGTTTTGATCCATCTCCATGGTCAACAGAAAGAGAGGAAACCGTCTCCATGAAGGCAAGTGACATGTCCGTAAGGAGGGCATCATCGCCAACAGCGATCACTAACGCTAGAAATCCCGACGAGAATTTCACCCATGGATTAATTGTGGATATTTGTGGAAGAGCACTAATTACTATGGCTGGTTGGTGGTTGAGCCCTACCCCTCTGACAAATATTTAAAAAAATATGAAAGTCACTTGAAATGATTATTCCCAATATATGGAACCATAAAAAATGTTCCAAACCACCAACCAGACTATATAATTACATTAATTACTATGGTGTATAAAACCTTTCAGGTCAATCTACCATTTCGCACCTATTTCTCCAAGTGGCAGAGCAGCGCAAGTTGAAAGCATTCCCAACAGCATGAGCTGAAGACATGGCACCATGGTCACCATGCCGCACCGTGGCTCCGTGCTGCGGGCTTCGAAGTAATTGGATGTTGGATTGAGCCAATGGGGCTGATCCATGCTGTGAGGTCCATGTTCAGCCCGCGAGAACCAAAATCCTCATTTTCTCTTCATGTTCTTCATGGGTTTCACCAACCAGTAGCTACGAAAAATTGGCTTTCTCTTTGACTCTTGGATCTTTTCTTTGCAGATCTAAAAGTTGGACATGGCTCAAAAGCCGGGTGCCCCGGTTTTCACACCACGGATCGTGGCTGTTCATCCACCATCCATCCCAGCGTGGCCCATGGCCTCAATGGACTCTGCCAAACCAGCCAACAAGTGGACCGAACCTCAGGGACACCACCATGGAATGAGCAAGAAATTATGGAAACATATGGATGTTGGTGGTTTTAACATGTTTTAACCATCTTGAATGGGAAGGATTATATGATTATCCCATATATATATATGTATCTATATATGAAATGGAAAATAACACATGTTCCAAACCACCAAACAGATATGGATGTTTCCTAAAATGTGGCTACCCCAAAACCATGGGTTTCACTACAGCTGGGTCTGATTTTGGATGAAAACTGGGACCAAATAGCGGTTTCGCAACAAATGTCATGCAACCAATTGTTTAATATGTAGCAACCAATGCCAATCATGGAAAACATTTGCAACAAATTAGCAACCAATGACCAATGATAGCAGGATATTTTTGGATGTTTAGCTGGAGCTGTTTCATTGCTTCTGCTGCTTGGTTCATAGCACTTCCACTAATTGTTGCCGTGCAAACAGCGATCTCAATGCCAACCATAGAAATCATAGAACTTGGATCTGCTTAAGGAACCCCCCAAAAAAACAACAACATACACCCTATAGATTTCTATAGATTCCCTTAGCATATACCCATATATACCCCATAGATTCCCCTTAAGTAGTGGATGTCCCCATAGAGAAAATTGCAGTCCGTCGCGAATCCACGAGGACCATCTTCGTTCGGTCGGGAATCTCATCGTAACCAACATGACTCGTCACTGAAAAGGACAAGGAAATCAGGCGCTAAAATAGAGTTTAACATATCCCATATGATCCATGTATGCTATATATGCTAACATGACTGGGGTATATTGATGGTAAATGTTACCATATATAGCATACATGGATCCTATGGGTATTGTAATCTAACATGGCCCCGTTTATAAATGAGTTTCCTTCAACAAAAAAACGAATTGCCGGAGGTTGGGCGCCAAAATTCTTGCGCATCTTAATGACATCTTCAACCAATGATGGCCTACAAATCACGAAGTGATCCCATTTTCAAACTGTTTTATGGTTGGGGGCAAATCAAACAAAACTGAAGTTGCATGACTAGTTAGGATTAACATGGATTAACAGCCACCATCCCCATTAGTCAACTAGACGTGGCCTTTCCAGGGTGGTCATTATATTTTCTTCATCAAAGTCCCATTCCCCGAGTGACGCGCAAGCAGTGCGTTGCAGGGATCCAATTCACAGCTCACCACCACAGGCGCTGCGGGCGGTTCCCGCCTTGGAAGTTGTGGTTCCAGCATGGAGTACATGGATGTACATGATATTTTACCCGCCCCGATATTTTCCGGGTTTCCATCACTTTTCCATCTTTTTGGTGGGTGACTGGTCATCTTGGGAACTGTTTATAAATTTAATCGTTAGGTCTACCACATTGCATCTCATTTGAAATGGTCGTGAAATGACTAGCACAAAAACCTTTGGCCGACCCGGACACCCATGTGAACAGTTTGGTGGGCCAAAGCCGCTGAACATCAAGCTGCTTTCCACTGTTAGTGAGTATCTCTGTGACTGGATTGTATCTGTAAACAGATCGTGCATGACTTTGACGCTGGGTCTATCTCGCCATGAAAGCCACAAACCCAGTGGTAAAATGAGTCATTGGGAGTTTCTGGTCGTGGATAAAAACCATCACAATGGAAACTCCGCTTTTGAAATCAACAATCATCCTGGGGCGACACACAAGACTAGCCCGGCGTCAAACTGCTTGGTCGTTTTAATCCCCTGAAACACGTTTGCAAATTCGGGAGAATCATCCGAACGATGGGAAACAATTTCACTCTTTGAAACCACCAGCACATGTCAGCGACACATCCTCTAATTACACGGATTATCACTCACATAGCTCCAGCGCTCATGAAAGAAACTCCCCTTAGGGCCGGGAAACACTTTTAGTCTGCACGCGCGATTCGGTGCAGTGGGATGTCACATGTGCACATCCCAGTGAGGAAGAGACTGCGTTCACACGTGACGATGAGCAGTTTCCAATACCAACGCAAGGTGGTTTCAACCCTTATGAAAAATATGAGTTCGTAAGTTGGAATTATGAGATTCATTGAAATTCCCAGTATATATATATGGAAAGACATAATCCATTCATGTTCCAAAGCACCAACCAGTTGTTACCCTCTGGTAAACTAACATAGCTATTGAAAATGGTCATTTATAGTTGATTTACCCATTCAAAATTGTGATTTTCCATAGTTATGTAAACGTTTACCAGAGGGTATGTTCAGAAGGAAACTCATCTTCCAACACCAAAATACTCCAGATTTCACTTCGTCACGCGGACGATCAATGGTCAATGGCCAGTATATCTGTATTTCACATCCTGGCGATGATGGCTATCCCAAGAACGGGGGGATGTGCCACCTTCAGTTCGCCAAAAAACATCTAAAAAAAACGTGGTGAAAAAGCAAAGTTTGAGGCATCCTTTCTGGTTCTTAGATGTTCTTAGTCTTACACCAATGGATTTGCAAGGCTCAATATCCTTTGGATTTAAAAGGTATCTTAGCCACAACAACTAGTTGTCGTGTCCCCGGTCCGCGGTACTGGTTTGTCCTGGTTCATTGGTACATGTACGTACCATCTATAGTCAGTATATGCCAGTATATTAGTTTATCTATTGAAGATCCGTCACATCATGTAAGTGATAATCTATTCAAATCTAATGATTCAGAATTCATGATTTATAAGTGTGTCTCATTTCTGACTAGTGACATGTATACCATGTATATCCATGTATTGGTGTGGCTTGGCGCCTTGTACTTTTCCAGGATTGCGTCTCGCCGCTCCACGAACTCCTGCAGTTTTCAGGGGTGTCACTCTCACATGATCGATGGATGTGAAGCAGGAGGGAGCATTTACTGAGGGAAAACCATGTTTTTTTTTTCTGAAATCAAACGGAAAAAACAACACACACACACCATCACACACCAAAAATCATCAAACATCCAGGAAGTATGGGTGTTTAAACGGCGATTCCTACACTTATGCTTTGGTTTGACATGAAAAGCTGGTGTTTAAAAAGTGATTCCTAGACTAACTTGTACTTGTGGTTCTTTGGATATCTGGAAAAACCTGATGAGGTCTCCATACGAACGTTGCTATTTGATTCACAATGTTGGTCCTCGAACGTAGACCAGAATTTCCAACTATGATATTAATGCGGCGAATAGGAAATCAGGCACCTTTTATAGGTACATCCCCCCAAAAAATGCTGCTAAAAACTGTTTCTTCCTCTTGGGTATGAAACTGATGAAACCCGGGGCTCCATGTCAAGTTTTGCTGTGCAAATTCCAATTTGTTCGAACCTTTGACACCCACGCAAAGCCATTTCAAACCCATCACTGCATCATCACTTCTTGGATGTCTTTGGATATCTTTGGCATGTTCCACACGTGTAAAAACCACCATTCTCAGTGCCCAAAATCCACGACATTCCACGACAACAACGACCCCCCCAAACCCTAAACGCGACCCTCGACCTCGCTGGTGAGGTAGGCGGGGTTGAAGGGCGCTTCGCCAGGTTTCGCACCATTGGCCTCCAAGATCTTTTTGCATTCCTGGAATGGACAGATGGAAGCTGGGTCATCTGGATATGGATTGGTTTCAGGGAAATGGATAGCAAGAAAACCCAATATCCCAATTTTTTTCATTGGAAAATCGATAATTTTTTAGGATTATTTTTAGTGTATGATATTAGAGGTGTGAAAATCAAGTTTCAATCTAAGAACATCTGGATGAACGCTGGATGACATTAGTTGTTTCGGACAGGATGTGGTTGGGGCTCCGGGAACATGAACACAAAAAACCATGGTTTATAATCCCCCAAAAATAGCTGGGTGTCCCATGTTTTCCGGCAGAATGTCCATTCAACTAGTTTTTATGTCAGCTTGTGCAAATATGATTCAAGATTCGGTCTTTACCCTCTGGTAAACGAACAAACATAACTCTGGAAAATCACTATGTTTTATGGGAAAACTCACTATAAATGACCATGTTCAATAGCAAACTGTTAAATTGCCAGAGAATAGATATCATACCTATTATATATATATTATCATATTAACCATAGATTAACTATATATTAGTAACCATTAGTAACCATTATTAGCCACCATGAACATCTATTAACCATGACATGGAAAGACACCCGGAAACTGTCTACTGATTCTTCGTGTCAATCCCCTGGTTCCAGGCAAGGTTGTTCTGCGATCTCATAGCAATCTTTTTTTTGTTGGGAACCTAAAAACATGGTGATTTTCCCATTTAAAATGGTGGATGTGTTTCCCATTTGATCATATTTGGCCGTAATTTCACCCTTGTTTTCTGGGATCAATTTTCCATGCAGAGATCACCCTTTGGTTGACGCTGAAGCCATGGCTCGGCTGGATGATTTACATCTTCCACTCCACGTGATTTTCCAGTTCGCAAACTGCGACAAATGACCAGAGGGTAATCAATACTATGGATGGTTGCGAAATCCTGCACCATCGTTTTGGTGGTTTATTGGATTTCGCAACCATCCAGCCCGGTGGGGACACGTCTGTGTCAACCAAGGGACCCGAAGTTTGGGAAGACACTTGAAGGTGTCCAGCTCATCTGCCAGTGGTTGGTTTGGCACTAGCCTCTGCCGCTGCTCCTGTGAGCGCTGAAGATTTACCATGGAATTCCGAGAATTGCAAGTTGTTTGAGGGGGAAAAAACAGGAAACTATTTGCAAAGCAGAGTCGTGTTGCGGGGCTCAATGTTACCTGACTATCCATCTACCAATCAGGCAATCCGTTGATCCATCCATACTATAAGTGTGTACAGGTACAACTAAATCTCAAGGCGGCTTGAGTCCAGATATGTCCAGATACACTATTTCGGCCCGTCTCGGCTGCTGTCTTATCTGTTCTTGTTTCACATCGGATCTTGATGAGTTGAGCTGTTCCAAGTAATTCTTGGCCATATTCGATTCCATTCTCAGCTTTTGATGTGCCATTTGAGGCATATGTTTTTACACATATAATACATAATATACACAATATACATAATATACATATACATAATATACATAATATACATTATATACATAATATACATAATATACATAATCTACATAATATACATAATATACATAATATACATAATATACATAGTATACATAATATACATAATATACATAATCTACATAATCTACATAATATACTTAATATACATAATATACATAATTTACATACTATACATACTATACATAATATACATAATATACATAATATACATAATCTACATAATTTACTTAATATACATAATAGACATAATATACATAATAGACATATATACATATGTAATATATAATATACATAATATACATAATATTTCATTTTCATTCTGCAGCAGTAGAAGTCCAGGCTTCGTGCTGTCGTGCACTGTATACAGAATATACATAATATATATTTATCACATCAATTTATATTATACTATATTATATATATATATATATAATATATAAGACCTCCTCTCCCTGCTATACTTGGTCACCTTTGTTCAATCCACCATTTGCCGAGGCCAGCCTCGGCTGTACCGTAGCCATAGCCCACGACAGAGCGACCCTCCATGATCTCCCGTCGCTCCTACGCGGGACATGGGAGATTCAATGACCTACGGATGTTTTTTAAAGCTTTGATGTTTTTTGATGGGTTGCTCAATTTCTTGTCATCCATACTTCAAGAGTTTTGTTGGATTCCCTCTGGTAAACTAATAGTTTGCTATTGAAAATGGCCATTTATAGTGAGTTTTCCCATTAAACATGGTGATTTTCTATAGTTATGTAAACATTTACCAGAGGGTAATAAATGTGGGAAACCCTTCTTTTTTAGCATAATATCACCTGTTTCCCCAGCAAATTCCTATGATGATTGCCAAAGATTGGACCATGTTGGACCAATCCCTAAGGATCCATGTATGGAATATTTACCTACATTGGGATTATTTTAAATTACTTTAGGGGTCAATGTAGGTAAATATTCCAGCACCATGGTTCCTCTGGGAATCAATTCCTGTCCAAATTCCGCGGATTTCCGCCACACCGCGGGCCTCCTGACTTCGGATTTCCTGCCTTCGAGCCTCCTCCGCATCCTTCAAGATCTCGCTGACCTGGAGGACGTCCATGGGAAGTACCACAGATCCGGTGGTTGAAAATACCGGGTTCTTTGAAGACACATGCGACAAAAGCATACAAAAACTATAGGAAAACATCATGTCATAGCAGATTGAAATAAAGAAACATAAAGAAACCAAACAAATCATGTAAACAAGACCGGTATCAGTAACAAGGTGAACGCTTTGACGTTGTTGATCTCAGTTCAAACACTAGTTGACTCTAGTTTCCTGTTAAACACATTCTGGAAATAGTTGCAAAAGTTGACTCTAGTTGACTATAGTTGCCTTGTGTTAAGTATAGGAAACGCCACCGGAACATATTCTGGATGATTCTACGTAGCAAAGCACAGGGACTGTTTCCCCCCAACTTCAAGTCAAAACTTATCCCGACTCCCAATTTGGGTAGAAGGTTCATATCATTAGCAGGACAGTGATGGATAGTGCATAGTCTAATAGTGGTAAACACACACCAAAAAAAACATAGACCTAGGATACATTTAAAAAAATGAAAAAGACATCCATAGACCTGCAACAACTATGGTTTATGGTACGCAAATAACTATAGTTACTGGGGCGAATCTAAACCAACGTTCACATCACTGGGGGGCCTCACATTGTAGAACAACGTTTTAAAAATCCAACCTAGAAAACATCAAACAAAACCCAGGAGCCGGCCATCTCACCAGACGCCATGCCTTGTCCAATGGGGTGAAGCCCCACCCGCTCTCGACGTTCACATCTGCTTTGTTCTCCTGGGAACAGCTTGGAAGTCATTCAACAAGGAAGTTGTGGCAACAGATTCTGGAGATGGCTGGAGTTTGTACAAGACCGTTTCTACTGAAACTAGAGATTTTGTTTGTTCCCTCTTGCTATCGAGTCTTCCACATTACAGTGGTTCATTCACATCACTATTAAAACAAACAAACCAGGCATTGGATCATAAGTTGTTGTCAACCATCACGGGCCCCAATGTCTGTTCAAAGTTTGTACATCGTCTTTGCACGTGGATCTACGCAGAGAAGAAGAAAATCGGTGATTCGAACGTCCGCCTGGCAGAGCGGAAAAATGGAATGCATCTGTCATAAGATTTCCAAGCCATTTCGGAACGGTTTCCAAGTGGCAAGGTGCCCAAAACCCAAAAAAATCCAAAAAATGGATGCTCTATATTGTAAGGCGCAGGGAAAAATGGATGACTATGGATGACTGGGGTTACCCCCAGCAGGAAACCTCCACCCGGTCCAGCAGCTTGTGGATGAAGGGCAAATATTGTGATGCAGTCCAATTCTGACCTCTCTGCAGGAAAACCCACGAAACCACAAAGGAACAGCTCAGAAATGTGGGTTTTTCGTGGGGTCTAATGGTCTACCCTCTGGTAAACATGCAAAAAACTATGGAAAGATCCACCATTTCCAGTTGGTAAATCCACGATTTCTATGGCCATTTATTCAATAGCTATGTAACAAATTACCAGAGGGTACTGTAAGTGTCAGAGAAAATTGGATTTCTATGGCTTCGTGGTATCCAGGCATCTCACAGCATGCGCATAGCGAACTGAAGACATTATGCAATCAAACATGTTGTATCTCAGCCCTGAACTTGTGCCATTTAATTTGCCAATGGCTTTACAGTAATTTACACCGACCTAAAAACAATGTTGGGCATCATATCATCCAATATTTTTTGGGTCGAGAGTCAATCATTTTGAGCCAAGAAAGGGGTGCACATTAAAAAGATGTTCCCAGATGCTCCCAGTAGATCTTTCCAAGACACAAGCGAGCATCAAAGGGGAATTTCCATCCTTGTTGCGCGCATTCACATTGGCACCCTGCCGATGCAATGGAGGCTGAGGGGGTGTTCGGATGTTTTTTTGGACCTGCTGCGCTGGATATGTCATATATTATGTGTTTGGATGTGTTCAGGTGGCTGCTGTTTCGTTTCAAACTGCTACAATTCCTGGCAGCTTAAACTATATGTCCAATGATGTCCGACCTTTCAACACATATTCCATACCATACAACTATGGGTTTATCATGGTTTATCCAAACATGGCGTTTGTACACCAAAATGCCTATTTAAATGGGAAAATCATGATAAACGCTCCAATTGTGGGTTACGTTACCCTATTTTCAGACAAACCATACATTCTCTGGAGTTCCATTCTTGAAGGATGACCCCAAGTGCTGACCCTCAGCTTGGCCTTCTGCAAAGCGCGATCTAAATTGGCCATGCTGACAGAGTACTGGCAAGCCTCACCACGGACGTGGCTTGAGCTGAGCCAAGGAGTCAACAGTTCCCCATTGAATCCCATTGAACTGTTGGGTGAGCCAATATGTTATCCATCAGAAAAAGTGTGCAGATTCTTGCCAACAACCAGGCTCCCATAAGCCTGGAAGAGAAAGTCATCGGGCGTCTGGTTCTTGGCAGTTGGAATGCCATTCGGAGGATAGGACTTCCTGTGATCGGAGAAGCATCATTGCTGTAGCAACACCCCAACGCATAGAAAACAATTGCTTTTTTTGGTGGATGTATAAGGATTTCTTAGTATAGACCGATGTATATACCGTTGAGTATAGGATGTTTTTTTGGTGGATATAAATCAATTGCTTTTTTTCACGAAAAGACCAATTTCTGGCTGATCATTGGATTTCAAGGGCCATGGCAGCCAGGCATCTTTTTGTGATGAAGCAGCAAGTCAAGAAACCAGCCGTTTCCTTTAAAAGGGGGATACACAAATCATCAAATTCATCAATCTGGACAGATACCCAGAAACGAAAGTTAGATAAGTACTGCAGAGAAAAATGAATCACAAACTGCTTGGTGGTTGAGCCCTACCCCTCTGAAAAATATGGGAGTTCGTGAGTTGGGATGATTATTTCATTCCCAACTTTTCATGGCAAGTCATAATTAATCCTTTCCATGGTTCCAGTCAGCACCAACCAGACCAATGTTCGTTGCAGGACCTGTCAGAGTATCCCAAAGTTGATGGAGTAAAAATCCCCACTGGGGAAGATGGGCCGCCCGACACGAAAAAAATCCGGCCCGCGGTTGCCCCAATTTTTTATGGCTTACCGGTATGTGTATATATGTAATTATAGATGTTATATATATATGTATTCCCTATGGGTCCAAACACTGTCTGAGAAGGTACTTGACCCCCTAAATCATACCCAAGTACTTCCTAAGAAGGCACTTGGATCCATAGGGATGTATATATAAGCGATATATCATAATACCCAGATGCTCCATGTATGGAATATTTACCTACATTTGGGTCGTTTTTGGGGTAAATGTAGGTAAATATTCCATACATGGAGCATATGGGATATATATATATATATACATATTCTTCATCAAATTGGCTATAATGGGGACCCCTCCGAATTCTGACACAAACCTCTGCCGCAGTGTCCTCAAGTCATCCTTCTTCACGATGCGCACGGGCATCCTGTGACTGCTTTTAAGTTACTAGACCTGGACGATTATCTGGGTGTGTCTGAAAATATGCAGATTTACCTCATTTGCCTCAAAATATGACAATTTGGTGTGTGGAAACCAAGTGGAGATATGATTTCCTTGAGATGTGTTGGATTTTCTCTCATGACCTTTGGGAGAGATAAACCAATATGTTTTAAAATCAGCAAAAGGTGATGTTTCACGCCCCACAGAAATGGAAGCATCCTTGCAGCAATCGGGGTCTTCCAAGGCGGTTCTACACGCTCATCTGGAAACCGCAATTCTGGCAATTCTTCGGAGAAGAATATGATCTTAATATCATCTCAGTGGAGGATGATCCATTTGCACATTAGCTGACTGGTAGTGATTGGTTTTGCGTGCTTTCTTTCAGGTTCTAACCCCGATCCCAAAATTGCATTTGGATGCATTTGGTATCCGCTGATTTGCAACTAAACAGGACCAATACCCTTCCGGTGCAAAATGAGTCTTAAAAAGTTGACATCCATCCCAGTTCTACTTAAGTTCATCTATGTCCGTTTCGGTTGATGTCCCCAAATTTGTTGAACACATCTTCCCATTCCCACAAAAGGTTTGAACATGTCGACCCATACCCATCCCCACATAGCACGGGTGTTGCCTTAATCGGCGTTGCACGGCGCCGCGGGTGAGTGATTTAGCACCCCCACTTGAACCCAAGCAGCACGGCCGGCGAACTGAGCGCGTGAAATGATGAGGTTCCGGACAATAGTGACCCTGAGAGGAGTCCGGATTGAACTTATTTACCACATTTTTTTATATGTTCAAGAAATGAAGATTGAACATCGCCCTAAATGTTGAACATCTCTGATACCTTGGGTCCTTGGGTCTTAGATTTTGAACATCTCTGGCTGTACTGGGGCACCCCGGCCCAACCCGCTGATCTGGTGAGGGAGGCAACTGAGGGCCATTTCTGGCAAGCGCCTAGGAATGGGTATGGATCCAGCCGTCTCTTCTGGAGGGGATAGTTCAGGTGGCTACAGGATGCCTCCAGTCGATAGCGTTCAGTTGCCTTGACTAAGTGGCTTAACTATGGTCTATGGTAGATATAGTCTGATATAGCTATAGTTCATGGGGCTTATAAACCAACTTATAACTGGGGGGCACCATCCTGTAGGTATTTGGAGTGTTGGACATTATTCAGTGGTCATTAGTTCTTAGTTCTTGGTATCAGCAACACCCACCATCAATTGTATCATACCATATTATACCCACTACGTCACTATCCATTTGTCATTTATCTTCCTGGATATTAATCTATATCCAATTTACTATAATTACTAAAACTTGGACAACTCCAACTGATATTGTCATAGCAAGTGGTTATTACAATTAGTTTCGTTGTATATCCAACTGATATATACATGACCATCACAATCACCAAGAGGAGTAAATGGCAATCATTTATTACAAGTTGTTATTGTCTTTACTTGTTCACAATCCATTCGTCATTAGTCTTGTTAACAACATGAGTTGTTGGATGGATATGGATGGATAACAACTTGTTTCATGATGTAGTCTCAGTATAACAAATAATAACAGGTTGTTTGGATATAGTATTTTGAATATGAATTAGTCAATTCCAAACATGGCTTAAGAATGGTGGTGCCTCTACAAGATCCCAAACATGGGTTCAGAACCGTAAAGAAAACCCACCCCAAATGACCGTAGGTTGGGATTTTGTAGAGGCCTTCATTGGCCGTTTTTGATTTTTTTTTGTGGCCAGTCTGGAGCCCAAGCGATTTCCACATCACAAAAAACATGTACATTGTGGTAGCAGAGGCAGTCAAAAAGGCTGAAGGCAAAAAGTAACATAGAATTGTTTGAAGGCCATTTATTCAGCCAATAGCTACTATTCAAATATTTTTCATTGGGTCCGCGCGCGCTCCCCTGAGTACTGCCAAAAAAGACTTCTTGAAGCGCGCGCGCGTCCAAAGAAACAACAACACCGATCGGGGCAAATCACGTGCCAAACTGGTATGCAGAAAGTGCACGGCATGTTTGCAGAACATGCTTGGTCAACATTCCTTCATTTGACTACGTCTGAACGGCTTTGAAGTAGTTTGAATATGTTTGCCTTCTATAAGCTTCTCTAATAAATCCCAAACAGGGGTCCCTTACAAATTACCCCTCAAAATCCTCGTTCTCTAAACAAATCTCAAACAGGGGTCCCTTAAGTGCACCATAAAAAAGTATCCTTTAAAACGCCTACAAAATCATATGTTTTTGTCAAATGCACACTTTAGTTTACCCCAAAGTAGCCCTGTAAAAATCTGAACCCTGAGGGTATAATATACCCCCTTTGTACAGCCGCTAGCGGTTGGGATTTTGTAAACTCCAGGGGCTATCCGATCATACTATCTCTGATTAGATGAAGTGAAAATCGATGGGAACCAATGTTTGTATTGCCATGATGCATAGGTTGGAGTTCCAACTTTCCCATCAGCTAATTCCCTGCGTCTTGTGCAAAGTTCTAATGCTAAAACAAAGAAACATATAAAGCACTTGCAAAATCGAAACTTTAACGACACATCTGATTTGTTGGGAAATATTCCAATGTTCAGCATTTTTCAATTATCCAGACCTCCTCAGTTATCCAGAAAAAGTCTAAGTTTCAATATGTTTCGGATGTTTTTGCCATATTCAATTGTTGAGACTAAAACCATATGGCATATGTCCAAAAAATAACTTTCTGCTCAATTTTTGTTGAGCCATGTTTCCACAAAATAACTGTCTGCTCAATTTTTGTTGAGCCATGTTTCCAAAAAATAATTTTCTCAGATTTTCGACAAAAAAATATTATCCTTTCCCTCACAATCCCTCACATGAACGCTTGACGCTCCTGAACGCTGAGGCTCCTGAGGTCAGGACCAAGACGCTGGAGGAATAACCCACATAACTTCCGAGCTCCTGGGCTTTAAGGACGAAAGCGGTTAGGTCAAGGATCCGAAAAACATTTTTTTGCTTGGGAAATGAATATAAATTCCAAACCTAACTGAAAATTGTGATCACTCAAATTCAAACTTAACTACATATACTAATTTAACTATCATTTGATGGTGATCAGTGAAGATTCCAAATGAAAACAAGTAAAACATGTTGGGGAAATGATTGACATTTTCATATATAGATAGTGTCACCATTCAAATAGTAAAAACTCAGGATCGTGTGCCCCTTCAAATTTAGATCATTCAATATGTTCATTGTATATTTAAATGGTGCCATTTTGTGCCAGTATCTAATTTTGAACGGGCATTCAATAGTTAATGGTTGAAACGGCCAGGATTCTGATTGTCACCAGTTCCCCATGTGCAAAGAAACTGAACGTCTTTGCTGGCCGATCACCCTTTCCCACTTACGGCAAAAAAACACCTAAGCCACTAAGCTACAGAACCAAACAAAACGTTGATCCCTCAGACCAGATTCATACTTTAATATATTGGATCTGGTGCTTGTTGCTATGCTTGAAGATGCAAGGTCTACTTGGCGAATCTACATATATAGATATATATGCGACAATTTCGGGGTACTCCAAAACTGTTGGGTTTTGTACCAAATATGATCAGTGAATCAGTGGTTCCGGCAACGTGCTTCTTCTGTACACATATTGGTGAACTGGAAGGGATGGTGGCAAACGTCCCAAAGTCTCAGCACCCAAATGGGTGACCTTTAACTACTGTGGATGTTGAGAAACCCTGCGCCAGTTGATGGTAAACATCCCATTATTCATAGGGTTTTAACATGTTTTAACCATCCCTACGGTGGTTCAACGGTTCAGGATTTCGCAACCATCCACAGTATTTCCTATGTCAAATGGCAGGCTTCAGTCTAAGGATGGATAAAACATGCCCGGCAATCTGCAATATTGGCCCCAAAAAAGCCACAATTCCTAGTTTGCAAGAAAGAACACTTAAGTGTGACGTGCAACTGCAAATATAATTTGAAAAACACAAACATCTTTGCAGCTAGATAGCAGAGGGAACAATAAATAAACAGAAATAGAAATAGATAATAGATAGATAAATAATTGCATATAGATATAGATAATTAGATAATGGTAGATAGGTAAATAGATAGATTAATAGACATAGACATACTTACATGTTCATAGCGGATAGATATAAGCCTATGTCAAAATAGCTAGAAAAACATGTGTACATATATATCACCATATATAACAAACATGAATTATAGATATAAATACACATGCAACATATACACAGTATATATATATATATAATACTATAATAAATAAATATATATATAATATGTAGTAATGTAATATGATAATCATATATATATTAACAATAGACACATATACAGTATCAAGAATTTGTGAAAAATCAGCCATTTTTCAATCCCACAGAAAATCGTCCCATCTTTCGAAGCAAAAAAACCGACGTCCCCGGGCTCGGTGCCCCGGGGCCCCGGCCACGACGAGGCCCACAGGTGCTTCGTGGATGGCCCGTTCCAAGATGCGCCGCTTGGCTCCACCTGAAAATCGTCGGCCCCCAGTCGAGCGATAGCGTTCAGTTGAGATATGGCTGTATAGATATAACTATGGTTTATGATGTATGGTATAGATATAACTGATATGATATAACTATGGCTGTATAGATATATAGATCTGAATTCTATGGTTTATGGTATAGATATAACTATAGATAACGAACTAGTATTCATGGTGTGTATAAACCAACATTCACATCACTGGGGGGGGGCCGGGCCATCCGGTAAATATTAATATAATAACAGGATGTCACAACAGAATAATAACTAGTAATATTGATAAAATAACCATAGTATAGTAATAAGGATGTACTAAATATGTGAAGTGATGTGTTTTTTTCAAGTGGCTGAAGTATATAGTAGATAGGTAGTGCAAATTCCGAAGAATCCCAAAGATTTCCGAATATGGATAAAATATGATAAAATTGAATAATCAATAGACTGGTAAGAATACTGAAACTGGTTTCCGGTAGAGATGTTCCCTTGAACCAATCCATTGAGAAAAAACAACGATAGTAATAAGGTTCTGATGAATTCTATAGTAACATGATTGTCATATGATTTAATCATAGTATATGCAAATATTGTAAATCCTAATAAACCGAAATAAATCATGGATTTTCTGTGGTAAACCAAATGCCATAAACCATCATAAATCATCACATTGGCGAAATCAATTCTATATCATCCAAATGGGATATGCCGAAAAGCCAGCTCTATTGTGGTGATGGTCTATTATTGGCTTTGCGACATGAAAATATATAATTAGGTCATCAATCAAATCCTAATAGATTATTAATGGATTAAAATCCGCATCAAATCAATGGTCTATTAATATATTTTGACCGTGAAAAACTGATTAGGATAAAAATAATGATGTGAATAGTGAGTTGATGATGAATGTAGAATAGTTTCTTCACAGATAAGCAGCTTTTACAGGTATGAAAATCCTGTTTAGAATTGAGAAAAATCGCTGTGATCATTTTTTTTATATGGCAGAAACCAAAGGCGATGGCAACTCTGTGGATAAATGAAGTAATTGGGCTTCAAATGCCGTTCTTTCGCACATAGGCCTTTCGCACATCACTTAAGGAGGAAACCAAAAGGATCGTCCCCTTGACACATTGGCGAAATTTCATCATTTCTCATAAACAACTTGTACCCTCTGGCAAATTAACATAGCGAACTGCAAAAAAAATCCATAGAAACAGTTGATTTACCCATTAACCATGGTGATTTTCCATAGTTATGTAACAGTTTACCAGAGGGTAAATGGCGGTTTCCTAAGTCATGGGTACCCCCTCATCCAGTCATTAGACCAGCAAACTTCGAAACCCAAGGGCCCAAGGGTTTTGGGATTTTCCTCATCTTAAGAACCACCCAAATAATCAAAGAGATATGATATTCGACTGCCAAATGATATTGCCGAAGGGTAGCCTGGCTACCCTCTGGCAATGACTTTCACAGTTCGCGAACTGGGCCAAATCACCATGCTATTCAGAACGGTAAACCATCTAGAAATCTATGGGCCATTTTCCAGTTCGCAAACTGTTACCCTCTGGTAAACTAACATAACTATGGAAAATCACCATTTTCAATGGGTAAATCTACGATAAATGGCCATTTTCAATAGCTATGTTAAATTACCAGAGGGCAGTTTACCAGAGGCCAGCACAAAATTCAGTGAGATGATTTCCCCCAACTTTTTTCATGGGACAAGTCCGGAGAGAGACCGCCAAGGCACCCACAGTTCTGTGGCTACTTCTGTGGCTCGGTTTCGCCTTTTCCAATATCATAGCCAAAAAAGATAGGAACGTGATGTATCACTTTTTTAGTGGGAATGAGAATATATCCCTTAGTTCATACTATTCAAGAAATCACTATTCATCCCAATCTAGATCCCAATATATTTCTATCTGAGGACATGAATCATAGATCCCAATCGCCACGGCAGACTTCGATACCTCTAAATCAGCGGAGGTATCAATCGCCCCGTCGATGGGACTTCCGGGCTTAAAATGGGGGGTAAACTTCCTGTTGCCCGGTAGTCAGTGGGAATTTCAGGATCCTAAAATGGAGGTATTGTACCATAATGTACCATATAAGGTTATATTTTGTGGGGATATTCCCTTACATAGGCCTTATATAGGCCTTATATATGGTAGGTACCTCCAATTTAGGTTCCTGAAATTCCCATTGAGGTAGGGAATGAGGGAATGATGCATGATTATGAAAAAAAATCAGCCCATTCATGGGCCCCATATCCCCATTCCCTACTTGTCGGATTAGTTACCCAGTACCTTTTGGGTGACCCAGTACAATGCGCATGGAAAAATGAGAACCCATGTTCCATTGACTATTATAATTAATCATATCCATCATATTTACCTTCGTTTGACCAACATTTGATGTTAATGACCCTTTTCATTCGGTTTTTCCATGACAACAAATATGATGGAAAAAATCGGCCTAACATTCATTAACAGGATGAAACCATTGAATTTACCTTTCTATTCTTATCCTGTTTACCTTTCTATCAGTTTTTCCATGATAACGACCGGGACGGGGACCTGCCAGTTTCAGAAAGGTCTTGCGGCTGGCGAAGGCTTCCATCTCTCGCACCCTTTGGAAGATTGGCAACATGATTCTCACGAGACTTGGGCCTATAGCTGGTTGGTGGTTTCAACCCCTCTGAAAAATATTAGTCAAATGGGAGTATTATTCCCAATATATGGAAAAATAAAACATGTTTGAAACCACCAACCAGATAGTATACCAACAAAAAGAACACGTTGTCCTTATTGCAAACATCTAGCAAACATCTATTGTCATGTCAAATTCGTTGCAGATATTGTTTAAGAAGGATGACCCCTCTATCAACCAAGCAGTGGGAAAAGGACATTTAAGCACAGCCATTGATGATAGGCCGGCTGGTTTGGTGAACATATGCACGCAACCGCCGTGAAGGTCTCAATATGGATGACACAAGAACATTGATTTTTAAGCTGTCTACTCATATCATGTATGCTTGAGGCTGTTTGACTGAGTTATATATCTATATACTGATTTGCATTTCTGACTATATACTTGTTCACTGGCCATCTATACCCTGTATTCAGTTGCTGTATGTCACCTTGTCATCAATTAAACATTATTTATATAAACAAAAAAGAGGGCTGGACATGCCATAGATGTTGGGGTCAAATGGAGCGGGGATGCAGTGACTGCCTCGATCAATGGAACCAAAGGAACCAATGGAACACCGACACCCATCCCAACTAGTGCCAACTACAAAATCTCTGAATGTGCCGGCAAGAACTTCCCCCAAATATCTTATGTATATATATATATATACGTATTATACTCTGTTTTTCGGAGGCAATGCAGTGGGCCCCCTTTCTACCAATATATGGTTTCGATAAAAAGTCCACCCGCCCAATGTGCCGGCCAGGAACCTGGGTCATTGTATGTCATTGTGAGTAACCAATGACAAATAAGTTCACCATGGTTAAAGACCATTAGATGTGGCTTAAATGACATACCATGTTGATAAATGACCATTGTATAAATTGGTTTAACTGTTAACCCATCCATTTTGGGTGATCAAAAAATGACCCAGACGTGTTTCTTGGTCTGTAACCTTATTCTACCTCATCTAAATAGGTATGCACGTCATATATATATATCCAACATAAATCCAAGTATAGCCTGGTTATAAACCAACGTACAAGTGCCCTTCAAACAATTATATATATATATATCATAAGAAATAACTCCTACAACTGGTTGGTGAGATATCATTAACAAAATCTGGTTGGTGGTTTGAATCCCTGTCAACAAATATTAGTCAGTTGGGATGATTATTACCAATATATGGAAAAATAAAATCATGTTCCAAACCACCAACCAGAAATAGTTATAAGTGGCATAACGGGCCATAACTGTACCAGTCCTAGAACTTGGGAGCCCCGACACATCTTCTGCCTTCCATGGGAAGGCATTCGCTGCTAAATGCCGTAGGAGTTCGAACTCCTTCCGCCTGGCATGGAATACTCAAGACTTTTGCCATGGTTTTGTGGTTTTGAGAGATAGATATGTCACATATATAAATAAACACCTACATAACACTATGTATTTGCGCATGTATACATATATATATATATATACAGTTAGACTATTTATTTGCCCATGTATATACATATATATATATATATATACAATATATGTAGAAATTTATCTACAGTGTGATTTGTGTGGCGCCAAAATGCATCCCAGCAGTGCTGTTGCTCATCTCCCAGCTCCTGGAACATTCCAGGGGTCTTCAATTCTGGCCCAGCCCTACATGATTACATTACGTACATCATCAAACACCATCATATATCATCATACACCATCATATATCATCATATATCATCATATATCACCATAGATCACCATGTATCACCATATATCACCATATATCATCATATATCATCATACATCTGAACCTCTCATAGTATTGCCTACAGTGGTCCAGCATTTTTCGTCGTCATGGCTGTTGCAGTCGATGCCCAATAGGCCCAACGCAGCCAGGAAAACGAGAAACTCGCTCTGTGGGATGATCCTCCAAGCAATGCCAAACTCCAGTCATGGTACATTTCCGTGACTAATGGTTACCCTCCGGTAAATTAACATAGACCCTGAAAATAGCCTAGTTTTAATGGTTTCACTCATCTTCCAACCCCGACAACTGCCAGGGTCTATGTTAATTTACCAGAGGGTATAATGCACAAATCCAACATAAACATACCCCCAAAAGATGACCTGGGGGGGTTGGGTGTCCCCATTTTGTAGAGCCAAATCTGGCTTTTGGGTCCTGATAATGGAGTGGAATTTTCTTGGGGGATACATAAACCGTTTCAGAGCCTACTTACTAGTCACCATTTGAGCATAGTTTACCTGGGTTTATGTATAGATTATTGTGAAAAATTGCAGGTTAATAACCCTTTCAGAGGAATGGCACGGTGATACTTGTCATATCAGTTGTACCTCCCATTATGTTAGTTACAGGAGGGTATACCTCACATTAGGGGGAAGGTATGGGAAGGTACAGGGTGGTGCCCCCTTCAGTTATAAATTGGCAATCTTGGGGGCACAACCGTGTATCACTTATTCTTAGTTCTTGTTGTTCATTGCAAATCTCCTGGGTCTCCTGGGCTTACTATACTTCACAAATCAAGACATACGCCATGAACGTAGGATGATTCCCCCTACTAAAGTAGCCACTGGTCAAGTGCCATGGTCGAGTTACATGGGATGAATGGGCGATGGTCATCGATACCTGGGAATCCTTATCTGGTTGGTGGTTTTAACCATCTTGAAAAATATTAGTCAATGGGAAGGATTATCCCATATATTATGGACAAATAAAAATTGTTCCAAACCACCAACCAGTTATCATTGCTACAATTGCGTAACTCCGAAAATTCATGGCCCATTCCCCTCTTGAACTGGAGAATTGACCCAAGTTTTCACTGTGACACATAGTCAGACCTTCATGAAAGGCGTGGTTTTTCAAATACTCATGGTATGGCTTATATGTTCAGTTCCATGGACCCATATCGATCCATGGTCAGTAGTACCATAGTAGTTCGATTTCGATTTCTTATCATTCTTATCATACATCCATGATCCTAATAATAGTTCGATTTCGATTTCTGAGACATATCCCATCTAAGCAAATGATAATAATTCACTAACCTGAAATCTTCGGCCAGCTGGATCCTGGCTTCGGGAGAACAGGGCGCCTGTCCGCCGTCTTGTCGGGCGTCCCCAGCCGGAGCTGCCGTGCCAAAAGCTCCAAGGCATCGTAAACCTGAATCCACCCGGAAAACCCATGGGAAAACCCATGGGAAAGTAGGGATTAAATGATTTAACTAACAAAACAATAACATAAAATAGCTGATGTTCATTGATTTTCCATGGTGTATCCCTCTAAATCCCATTGGTTTAGGATGATTCTTCCAATTACTATTTGAGAAATACACCATTTTCAGACATACCCGTATGGAAAATGTCTGCTTTGGTGAAGTGTCGACATATGTAGAAATATGGATCACTTTTTTTAGATCTGTTTCATAGTAAGGGAAACCTAAAATGACATGAAATGACATGTGTTTTTTTCAGAAAACATTAGTTTTACTCTATGAACACGGGATTCGTTGAAGTAAACCCTAACACAGATGGGAGAGTTCCACGGAAACGGTCTTTTGTCCCTGCAGAAAGCAAGATCTGAGATGCATCCCCTGTTCTTATGGACTAGCCCATCTACCATCAAGGTCTAAATGTGTCTTTTTTTGGCTTCAGTACTTGACACAATTTGAGGCACCAAAATTCAAGGCCGAAGATTTTTTGTATCCAACAACTCATCACAATCATTATAGACGACATTGGACGACACTTTTTTTAATATCCAACATCTTTCAAACATCGGATAGGAACAATTAGGACATTAGGAATGTGTCTGTTAAAACGATGCTTAAAAAATAAAAGCCAATTGGATGGTATTGGATAATCCTATTTTAGGGCAATAACTTGACAGACACCAACGCTGCTGTGTTTCTTTCGCGCGGATCACGTGATCGACCGCACTGCATGGCGCGGCTTCTTCGAGATTCCGGGGCTACGGTTGGTCAGAGCCCTGCGATTGACTCAATTGGACCGCGTGAAACCTCAAAACCTAAGCAATATTAAACAATATTGAACATGAAACCCCATTTCAGTTGCAGCATATCCTCTTCCAAGCTCCTTTTTGCAGCGAAAGGATGAGATCAAAGATGAGATCAATGAGATCCAAGTGATGATATAGCAATCGAAACAGCCGGTCTCACAGAGGAACATGGGCTACAAATGGAAGTGGGTCCGATGCACAGCATTATGAACATTCAGCTAGCCCTTTCTTGCGAGTTAACATAGAACTGATCCAACATCTAGCGAAGGGATTCTGACGCCTCAAGAGGATGGAACAGGATGGCAGCACTTCTTTATAGCTGGATGGTGAATGATGTGAATGTGAAAGCGGTTGATCAAAGATTTTGCTTTCAAAAGGTGTAGTTTTACCTGCGAACTCAAGGAATGCAGATACACCATGATTTCATCCACAGGGAGTTCAACTATGACAACTGAAAAAACTGAAAAAACTGAAGATAGCCTCTGGTAAACGTTTACATAACTATGGAAAGATCCACCATTGTTTATGGGAAAACTCACTATTTCTATGGCCATGTTCAATAGCTTTTTGTATGTTTACCAGAGGGTATCTGAATCCAATCATAAACATGGTCGAGACATCGGCGACTTTTGAGCCCATTTGAAACCAGACCCATGGGGGAATTTCCGATGATCGCTGGTGTGACCACGCATGTTGCTCCAAAATGGCCCGCTCCAACCGCTCAACCGGACGGTGACGACCACCAAACGTCGTCACAATTTCAGCTTCTCACGGCGACAGCAAGGCAGCAGTCTTTGGGATCCAGTCAAGGTGGCTGGTGTTCTTTGGAGTTGTGAGTTCAGTATGCATGCGGATCAGTATGGATCAGTATGGAATTAAGGATAAGAACAAAACCTCAGGATGAAATTTGGGAGGTCAAACTCCCTATGTTGGAAGATGTTGGAATCCAGGGCCCACTCAATATATTCCAACAGTTGGACATGTGACATGTTTGAACCGTGAATATGAACAGTGAATATCATACAAGGGGAAGGTGGAGGCCCTCTACTTATAAGTCGCTTTATCATTCCACTAACAAGCTCGACTTTTTTCTACCACAAACATCCACAGCTATTGGAATTCCAAGCCAACTTAGCTAACTGGGGGATACTAGGGGGGACCACCGTGTAGCTTGATGCTCCTTGTAGCTGCCGACGTGTCACCCGATGTGAGCAGATCATTCAGGTCGTGCCATGGTATCTTTGTGCCAAGTCATTGAGTACCCCTTAGCCGCCTTAGCCACTGGGTGGCTAAGGGGTACTCAATGGACAGATCTTAACCAGTCAAGTCAGGTCATTAAACATATTATCAAATTGAAAGTGGAATTGCGTACGCAATCAAACTCTAATATCAAGAAGATGGTTCATAAGGTTAATACATTGTTTGATGGTTGACGTGTTTGCAATGCATTGATTTGCAGCAGGCCATTTTTCACATAACACTGATTCCCGACATGTTTATCTGGTTGGTGGTTGACCTACCCCTCTGAAAAATATGAAAGTCAGTTGGGCTTATTGTTCCCAATATATTGAACAACATAAAATCATGTTCCAAACCACCAAGCAGTTATATATATATATACTAACTCAAAAACCAGGATGATATGGACCAATTCTTGTGCACTGTTATATAATGTTATATATATATATAAATATATACAATGTGAGGCCCCCAAGATAGCTAAGTTGGTGAACATAACTCCAATAACTATGGTTTATGGTACGCCTCACATTGTATGATTGTCATTGCAACCCCTGGCAACCAACAAAAGTCCCTCACACCTCGATGACAGATTTGTGGCCATTCCCGGGGCATTTTTTCGCAGCGGACAGCAGGCGGACAGCGAGACTGAGATGAATTACATCCACCAGTTGCGGCGTTGGACGATGTGGTCCTGGTTCCATCTTCTCTACGGAAATAATTACCAAACCCCTGTTGGCTTCTTGATGAAGCCACCAAACATAGTGATACATGACGATGGCTATACATGGCGACGTAATTTTTTTGTACCCCTGCCATTGGACCATGTCACAGCACGGTCCCAGTTCTGGGACCTTTACACCAGCTGGTAGCTTCGGGTTGGGGTTAACCCCTCTGGAAAATATACAGCGAATCTGGGGCTTGAAAAATGACTTTGGAATAGTTTGGACATCTTCGAAGAGCTATACACTGCCATCATCTGCCATCGTTGGACTCAAAAATCGTGGCACCTTGATCACTCCACAGTTTTACCCTCTGGTAAACTAACATAGCTATGGAAAATCACCATTTTTAATGGGAAGAACAACTATTTCTATGTCCATTTTAAATAGCTATGTCGCAAATTACCAGAGGGTAAGTCATAAAAAAATATAAAAAACAGATTCAGATACTTCAACACAAAAATGCTTCATCCAATGTCAGTGGTGAACCAATCACTTCACAGTGTTATTTCTAGATCCTGATTAGTTGATGATTAGTTGATGATGAGTTGGGGGATTCTACGCTTCCCAATCCACAGTTGTCATCCGATCCTGCTGCACTCAGGAGGACCATCCCCACAAGACCGTAACTAACGGTGATCGGATCGGTGTCTTTTCAGCGGCTTCATGTTAGGAATCATCATTAAATAACCAAATAACTAGTGATGAAATTAACCAACAAATATGGCTATTTAATGGTTAACAATGGTTATTATTGTTATGGTTATTATTTCATCATTAAATAAGTAAACCCAAGAAATAAGCCAAAACTAAATTAGCTAAATTATATTTAATAAACCCAATATATAAACCCAATAAATAACCCAAAATTAAACTATGTTGAGAAAATATGGTCATGTGGTGCCAATAACCCGGCAATGAACCCAAATCGGGGAACACACATACCTGGTTGGTGGAAATATGGCAACAGTGATCGGTCGCACATGTTGGTACATCACTGTCGATTATATCCCGTTTTCATTATCAAAATCCCACTGTGGATAAATGACACCACATGGTTTCGACCAAAATGGCAATTGAATCTAATCTTGTGATAATTTCACAGTTTGCTATGGACAATTGCCCACTTAGTTTGATGATTTACCCATGAACAAAATACAGCAAATAGGTACTGATGAGTATTAAGTTAACTGTGACCAGATGGTACTACGCACGTGGAGTCTCATGTTTTTCATATATCCACTACTCAATCACTCAGCCTCCTGCGCGCCACTACAGCCATTCCGGCCAACATGGACGTGACTTCGCGCTGTCTCCAAATAAAGGAATGTGCTGTCACTGTAGCAGACACGTGGAAAATAGAGCCCCAAAAACAATCAAAAACAACTGATGAGTACTCTCATTTGACCTAACCTGGCAGATTCTTCAACATTGAATTCAATTAATAAAGTAAACTGATCTCAGGTTCAACATGCTTCAAACATCCCCTGCTGAATTTCACTGGTGACCTAAGTCACCCCATATAGAGGTACCTGGGCTCCACTATAAGGGTACAATCTGCAGCTATATTGGTCGAATTCTTCTGTTGAAGCCGCCAAGCAAACCCGGATTTCAACCATGATTTCTCTATGTTCACTAGTTGGGCACACAGCCACATGAGCCATGGTCAATACTCACTATATGGTTGATGGTCATCCCATCCATAATAAGGATCCAAAAATAATGGTTATTATAAATCCCTATGAACCATTGGATGACTAGCCCCGTTTTTAATGG
>Ga0126342_10003350_pt1:0-20000 | contig 26403 bp, 20 predicted proteins | sample Cyp1metagenome_FD_92528 | JGI IMG/M metagenome (GOLD analysis project Ga0126342, IMG submission 92528) | Coral microbial communities from Lord Howe Island, Old Settlement Bay, Australia - Cyphastrea 1 metagenome | ecosystem: Host-associated > Invertebrates > Cnidaria > Coral ...
TGGTAGTCAGAAATGCTGCAAAGACCTAGCAAATACGAAGCTGGACATCAGAAATGCTGCCAATAGCTTGCAAATAGAAGGAAAGGGGGGGTGGTACCTGGGGACCCAACCCATGGGGGGGGGAAGGGGGGTGGAGAGACGGAGGACGGGACCATATATACTGTATATATACAACACATTTATATTTTCATATTCATAGATCTCTCTAATTTCATAGTCTTTATATGATATATTCTTCATATAGGCCAACGGATGTACAATTCAGGCGGAGCCGGCCTCGGCGCCCAAGATGGAAGTGGCTGAGGCCGGAAAATCGATGCTGACATGGGATCATGGAGAACGAATTGGGAATATACCCTCTGGTAATTTGTTACATAGCTATTGAAAATGACCATAGAAATAGTGGATTTTCCCATTAATAGCATGGTGATTTTCCATAGTTATGTAAACGTTTGCCAGAGGGTAGGATGAATATGATGGAAATACTCTTCTAATGTGAAGTATGGAATGTAACATGGGAAAACCTTGGGGATTTAGGTGGGATATAGAATGGGAACATTATATATATATAGAGATAGTATGGGGATTCTAGACGGGATATAGAATGGGAATCTAACGGAAATATCATGGGAATCTAACGGAAATATCATGCAGAACGCTTTTTTTTTAAATCTATCACAATGGATCAGAATAGAAATGGGAATATACGTTGTATCCCTTTAATTTGTTGGATAGTATAACCCCATATCATCAACCAATCATGGGGATTGAAGCGGATTTGTGTGTGTGTGTTTTTTTTTTTGGGAATCTAATGGGAATATAATGAGAATATAATTGGAATATAATGGGTTTGTAACCATAACTGTTTGTATGTGTGTATATATATATAAATAAACACGGCAATATGTGGAGGGCGGGCCAGACCACGAAGCCCGGAGGTAGTACCAGTAGTACCGCACAAGGCGGTGGCGGAAGTTTCAAAGATGGGAAACTATAGGAGAGGTTGGTTGTTGTGAATCACGGATGGCAGAGCGAATCCACTGATGGACTGAAAGGAGTTGTGTTTTTTGAAATGGTTGCAATGGTTGCAGTGGTCACCTCACCACAACTGCTGGATGTAGTGTGGTGTAGTGCAGCTGTAGTTGCAGTTGTAGTGTAGCGTAGTGGAGTTGTAGTTGTAATGTAGTGTAATTAGTGTAGTGTAGTTGCAGTTGCTGTTGCAGTTGTAGTTGTGGTGTGGTGTAATTTGTGTAGTGTACTGTACTGTACTGTAGTGTTGTGTACTGTAGTGTGGTAAAGTGTAGTGTAGTCTAGTGTAGTGTAGTGCAGTGTAAATTAGTGTAGCTGTAGTTGTAGTGTAGTGGAGTGCAATGTAGTGGTAGTTGTAGTTGCAGTTGTAGCTGTCTATCTATCTATCTGTCTGTCTGTCTGTCTGTCTATCTAACCTATCTAATCTATCTATCTATCAATCTATCAATCTATCTATCTATCTATCTATCTGTCTATCTATCTGTCTGTCTGTCTGTCTGTCTATCTAACCTATCTAATCTATCTATCTATCTATCAATCTATCTATCTATCTATCTGTTTACCTCCAAGCTTGAAAACGAAGCTATTCTGCGAAATTTCCTCAATTTTTGAACTTGACAACATCAGAAGCGCAGCAAGTCTGCGAGACTTCGTTAATTTTTCAAGTTGACAACATCAAAAACGAAGCAATTCTGCGAGATTTCCTCGATTTTCGATATTTAGAACGTCAAAAACGAAGCAATTCTGCGAAGACTTCCTTCAAAAATGGAAAGTTGACTGCAGAGCTGACGGCCTCGTACCCATGCGTTGTGCGATTTTTTCACTCCGTCTGTGTAAAGTGCTGCGCCTGCCGCGGAAAAGTGATGCCAGGTCATACGAAGTGCCGCATCTGTCACACAAAATCATCTTAGCAAGCCTGACGATCTGATGCTCCAAAATGCAACCCTTCTCAGGAAACCAGCGCCCTGGCCTCCTAACATCTCTGATGAACATGTCTCTTGCACTGCGCCTGCCACGCGAAATGCATCTTTGCATATCCTCTTCAAATGTCCCACGCCTGCCATCGTTTTTGGAAATGCTACAAGTCCCTCACGTTTTGCTCACTTTTGACAAGTTGCAGAATCCCTTGCGCTGGCCACGCGGAACAACATCTGAACGTCCAAAAGTGGTCCGGGACCGTCAGCTTTTAACATTATTGAGTTCGAAATGTGCTTCGAGCCACAACGGCGTGCACTTTTTCGACATATCAACTTCCAAAAGTGCTCCGCGAATGGTGTGCTTTGCACGTTTTGACTTGGAAATGTGCTTCGCGCCACAACGGCGTGCATTTTTTTCATCATCTCAACTTCCAAAAGTGGTCTGAGACCATCAGTTTTTTACACTTTTCACTTCCAAATGTGCTTCGCGCCCCAACGGCGTGCACTTTTTCGACATCTCAACTTCCAAAAGTGCTCCAAGCATGGTGTGTTTTGCACGTTCTGACCTTGAAATGTGCTTCGCGCCACAACGGCGTGCAATTTTTCAGCTCTCATCTGGCCAGATGGCTCCGCACTGGCCGCTTGAGCGAGCCTACTTTTCGACCCTCTGGAGCCATAAATCATTGGAAAAACACAGTGAATCGCGACTTTTCTACCTTTTCGCGCGCCTGCATCTTCTTTCCTCTGACTCTTTCTCTTCTCTGATCTTTTTTCTTCTTTTCTTCTCTTCCCTGACTCTTCCCACCTCTGCTTTTCCATAAGTCATATTGTCGGAAGTTTGACTTCTAAACTTCCTTCGATGAAACACCAGTTCCATCCGTATAGTTAAATGCACATCTAAATAAATGCTTTTCCGTATATTTGAATGGCCGGGCGGGCCAAGGAAAACCTTCCTAGAGGTATATTTAAGAATCCGTATATTTCAATATTTCAATGTAATTACCGTATATATATATATATACGTATATATACACATTGTAATTGACTGAAAACTCCTAGATTTTCATGCTTTTTGTCATTGGACAAAGATGTGAAGCAACACAACTTGGCATATCCAATGGATATCAAATGGGAATCTAATGGGAATTTGACGGAGTGTAATTGGAATATTTCCTGGGATATAACAAACTTACCATCATTCTTCTATGGTCATACATTTTTTTTCCTCATTCTTTGGGTGTTTTTTTGACCCCAACGGTGGGTTAACCATTATTCCGGTCATCCCAGGGGAATTCCGTTTTGAATGCTCCAACTTGAAGCATGGAACATCGTTTTCTTTTACAGATGAGCACGTGAACAGCATTTTCCTTAGGAAAAACGATGGTGGTTATAGGAGATGCCATGGATTTGATGGCCGGAGATTTGGTTTGCAGCTGTTTTTGGGTGTTTGTGCGGCTGATGTGAGGAGCCTCCAAAGCCAAAAGTGGTTCCAATGGAGGTGTGGTTCCGGCGGTGGACAAGCTGAATACACACACACACACCAATCGTTGTGTCTATATATATATATATATGCACTTGTATTACACACACATATTTGTGTACACATACATACGTACATACATACATACATACATACCATACAATACAATACAATACACTACAATACAATACCATACCATACAATACAATACAATGCATGCATGCATACATACATGCATGCATGCATGCATACATACATACACACATGACATACATGCATGCATGCATACATGCATACATGCATCCATGCATCCATGCATCCATGCATCCATCCATCCATCCATCCATCCATCCATCCATCCATCCATCCAATACATACATGCATGCATGCATACATAGACACATGACATACATACATACGTACATACGTACATACGTACATACGTACATACGTACATACGTACATACGTACATACATACATACATACATACGATATACACAGTTTCAATCACTTTATCACATAATGTCAATGTTTATACATTGGACATTTAGACATTCGGATCCACCACATATCGCGATGAACCAGGAACACAACGAAATGACGCAGCAAAGGGCAGAACTGAAAATCCTTCGCGCCATCAATCAGGCCAGCAAGGGCGAACAATTTTCCCACGGAAGCTGTGTAGGGTTCATCAGCGAATAGTTGGGGTTATACACCATTCAGAATGAATTATTAGATCTTTATTGGGGGGGCAAACGCCATTTAGAACTGGGGAAAACATGTTGTAATCCAACAAATACACACCAGACACAAATAGGGAAAATGATCCTCCAAGCGGGTTTCCCAAAGCAGGGGGTACCCCCAAATCATCCAAGTCATGGATGACCATGACTTAGTATTGAAACCTATGGTGACTTGGGGATCCTTCATGACTTAGGAAACCAATATATTTTGGATTACCCAAATTTTGGACCACAACTGAAATCATTACCTTGGTCGGTTATATCTGTGACGACCAAATCCTTTGGGACATGATATTGTTCAGTTCAGTTGGAATGACCATCCCAGTTGGTTGTAACCTGGTCATTTACTTAACACTGGGGACATAATGGGAACATAATTCGGATATAATGGGGATATAAGGGGGATATAATGGGGATATAATGAGGATATATCGGATATAAATACCCTCTGGTATCATCAAACAGGGCGGGCCGCTGGGAAATCCCTGAACTAAATTGGCATTGAAATGAGAAAATCATCGAAGTCAAATATTGTTTTTTTCAGCAAACCATGTTTGATTGCCAAAGGGTTAGCGGTCAGAAATCACGGTTGCAGAGCAAACGGGCTCTGATTGAAATGATATGTTTTCCATCACGTATGATGAATTATCATTTTTTGTTCATTTAACAATTGCCACTATCTGCGGGGTGATTTCCCAATCTTCAGACCGTTCCAGTTCCAGAGATCATATTCTTAGTTGTATGTCACTATGTCCCTTTTTAATCTCCCCTACAGGATGGTGCCCTCCAGTTACAAGTTGGTTTATAAACCCCATGAAAACTAGTTCGTTATATCTACCATAAACCATAGAATTCAGCCACTTTCTTTAGGCAACTGAACGCTGTCCAACGGGGGCCCAATCCTGTATGAAATCTCCATCAAAGCCTGTGAGATCCCAGACTGGCCACCCCATCTGGCCTTCGAAGGTGAGGAAAGCCACGGCGAAGAGCTTTGCCGAGGTGCGGGGCCTGGGGCCTGGGGTTGAGAAGCAAAGAACGATGGGAACTAATAGTCTAGATATATCATCTAGATGGGGGCCAACAGCTGGATGGTTTATACGGGAGAATCCTACTGACATGGATGATTTGGGGGTTACCCCCCTATTTTAGGAAACCCCCCTATGGATAATAATTGGGATTCTATGGCTATATTATTATATAATGTCTATATCATGGCTATAGGGACTTCTGATGGGATGTTTGATGGGATTTAATTGATAATCATGGAAATTGGTTGTATAATGTGTTAAACCCAATAATAAACCATCCCCAATTCATCCCCAATTTTAATGGGCGATGAGGTAAACCATCCCCAGTGATGTTTTTATTATTTTTTGCATTGGGTGATAGTCACATTAGATCCATTGAACTTCTTTGAAGAATTCAAGGATGATCTGGCATGAACCAGTGTAACTAGTCTCCGTTGGTAGTGACAGAGGTGATTTCAATTCACATGAAAAGGGATTGAGTCAATGTTTGAGTGTTGTGGGGATTTATGAAGAGTCACAGACTTGGGGCCCCGTGGTCAAGAGTTGGTTTCCTTTCCCACAAAGGAGGATTGTGAAAACGCCATTTATATGGGTTAGTATACAGATAAGAACGCAGGGAAAAACACTCCCTACTGATGGTGGGATGACCATAGTCCGAATGATACTGATGCTAACCACAAAAAAATGTTGGGTAAGCCATAGCCACCAAAGAATTCGGTGGCTGAGAGGGACCTGACCCCCAATCAGAGACTGGAAAGCAGCTGGGGATACCCTCCGGTGTCCTCAAACGTGGCTGGACAATCCCCTAATAAATCAATTTCTAGTAGGAAAGTCCATTCAACATGGAGGTTTTAAATGGGATCCTCTATGAATGGAGTTTTACTGGGAACATCCCCGAACTAACATGGTGTTTTAATGGGAAACTCCCCTACAAATGGAGGTTCGAAGGGGAAATCACTGTGACTGTGGCAGCCACTTATCATTCTGGTTGACTGTCTCAAAAATAGTTGACCCCCTTCCAACCATCTAGAGCTTGAGAACATCATATGTATATATATATATATTCTATTTTATATTATATATATTATATATATTATATATATATATTATATTATATAATATATATATATATATATATATTATATTACAGTATATATATATATATATATATATATATATATACATGTTATAATATATATATACACACGCACGTATGTATGTATAAATACATTAGTGTTCATTCTCGTTGCTCCTTGCGCCATTGACCCAGGCCCGCGCCAACTTGGAGTTGCTCGGTGTTCAACGATGGTCGCCCGTGGGGAGCTCCATCGCCTTTATTTATGGCCCGAAATACCAGTTATAAGTACTGAAATAACTGCAATTTATAGATGTATATCCCCATTTATAACCATTTATAACCATTTATAACCATTTATAACCATTTATAACTAATAAATGACCATAAATGACCATAACTTTTGTTGATTGGAGAACTGGTTGGTGGTTTGGAACATGAATTTTATGACTTTCCATTTCATATATGGGATGTCATCCTTCCCATTGACTCATATTTTTCAGAGGGGTAGGTATATCACCAACCAGATAATAATTTATAACGAATAACTGGCCATAACTTTTGTTGGTTAATTTGTTGGGACTTCTACTAGTGTGGGTAAAACAATGTCATTTTTGCCACCCATGACTGGGAATTTTGTAAACATATCACATATATAAAAATGGTGATGACTGCGGGATGGACCTAAAAGTCTTGAGAATTATGATCACTGGGTAACTCTCCCCATTTGTGGCCTCATTTCGGGTCAAGAAAGATTCTGGGCCTTATTGAACACTTGGGGAATTACTATGTTCAGTATGGCTATCATTCAGTATGGTACGAAGTGGGTCTCCCCATTAGTCAACCAATATCTTGGGATTATCTAATGCATGATACAACCCAAATTTCTTCAGAGCCACCATTATTTGGGATGATTATCCTCGAGGACTAATCGACACACTTTTGAACACGGGCTTGACACTACCAATTAACCAGCGAGGTTTCCTGTAAAACATCCTTGCATATGTTTTGGGGTAATTACCATATTTTCAGACAAACCTGATTTTTCTATCGCTTGTAATTTTTGGTGCTTCAACGAAAAGAAAATAACTTCCCATGGCTGCTGTTGATATCCATAGTAAATCTCATGCTTTTGTCGTTTTAATATCCACATGTTTGTATATTTGGTGTAGTCAAAACTGGATGGTCAATGCTACAAACATTTCTCTTTTTTTTTTTCCACCTCCATATTCTCATTGTTTCTTTCGCGTTGTTGGCTAGACGGCTAGACTCAGATCGCATTGTTGCGGGTGCACGTTGCAGCAAGGAAAGTCATTGCGGATGAATTGCCCCATGCAGGCAGCGTTGGGGTGGAGCCCAGAGGAAGTCTAAACATGTTAGGAGAGGAAGATCACCTGGATTTAACCACAACAAGAATGACAACAATGGTGATTTCTCAGATTTCTCATGGAATTTATATGAGATTTAGCCAACAACACTGGTGATTTTTTTGGAGAACTGAGGATGTAGCGGCAAAACGGAATGACTGTTGGGGTAACTATCCCCAATTGGCCTTGCTTGTAGGGGCCGAGACCAAGAAGAAATCTAGATTTCAAGCACCTCTAGCATTCAACCAACGAAAGTGGTCATTGCTTAACAGATCATTTTCAGACAAAAAAAGACCTTCCAAAGCCGTTTTCTATTTACCCTCTGGTTATTTAACATAACCATGGAACATGGTCCATTTATAGATGGTTTACCCATTAAACATGGTGATTTTCCATGGCTATGTTAAATAACCATAGGGTACATATCCTTTTTAAAGCGGGGCGGTAACGCCAACAAACCTATTTTTTTGTCAATCCCAGAAATCTGGGGTAGTCATTGGATAGTCATTGGGGTGGCTTGAATTTCGACATATTTGGGGTTGCCCACATCCAAATCACTGGTTGGTGGTTTGGAACATTTTTTATTTTTCCATATACCGTCTGGTAATTTAACATAGCTATTGAAAATGGCCATTTATAGTGGATTTTCCCATTAAAAATGGTAATTTTCCATAGCTATGTTAGTTTACCAGAGGGTACTGGGAATAATCATCCCAACTGACTTTCATATTTTTCAGAGGGGTAGGTATACCACCAACCAGATCAAAATTTCGTTGGTCAAATCCCAATATTCAATTTGGTGGTGACATCAGCTTTGTGGCAACCCCCAAAAAGAATCAAAAAGGTAGAATTTGCTAACATCCCACTGAGTTACATTCTTCGATCCAAAAACCAAGTGACATTTTGGCATGTTATTGGGAACCAGTGGTGGGTAACTTTTCGTTTTGTTTTGGTGAGTTATATCCTCTGGTAATTTAACATTAATGTGGCTATGGAAAATTGCCAATTTATTGATGTAGCTATTGACAATGGTGGATCTTTCCATAGCTACATCAATAAAGTTTAAATTGATCAGTTAAATGATATAGCTAGTTTGATCAGTTAATTGATCAATTTTCCATAGCTAGGTGTTAAACGATGTTAAATGACCAGAGGGCACATCCTCTTTGTGGCTGGTTACATCCCGTTGATCCAATGTTGGACACGCCACCTCCATCCCTGAAACCTGGAGAGGTGCGGTGGCAGAAGAGCTCAGTGCCATGGCATGTTGCCGTGACGGAGATGTTAGCACCTGTGGATGTAGCAAGGATAAGCCCAAGGATATGGCAACATATACTATACTATGTGTATATATATATACACATACATATACATATATACATATATATATATATATATATATATAAGTGGAGAATCCACTGGGATAAGCCCCAAAGGATGAGTAAGTTAGACATTTTATATATCTTTTCGAGAGCGATTGGATATGAATCTATGCCTTTCATATCACGAGTGATCCCGAGTTATTACGAAAGTTGGTCTCACCGGCGAATTTCTGGAGTTTTTTGAGTGAATGATGGAGAGGTATTAACTATTATTATTCGATATCATTGTTCAGGGGTTAGTTCTTGAATGGGATATTTACATATATTTACTATAACTAACTCTTGTATTGACTAATATCTAATTGATATAAGAAGGTAAACCAGCTGGCTGGATACTGGCTGGTACGAGAGATGGGAATATGTTGGACCTAACCACGAGGTGGATGATTTTAACCAATCAAACTTGGGATGTATAGATTTTGACCAACAAATATGGGAGATCATAATGGAGGGATGGGGACTAAACCGACCATAATGGGGATTGATATGAGTAAGGACAATTTTTCAAGGGGGGATTTGATGGGTACTCCTCAAAAATTATTGTTAGCTGCTAGCTAGAATATTTGATGCACACTTGTGGATTTCATAAGCCTTATACCCGTCAAACATAGGGATTACGTAGCGATTTATACCAGCAAAAAGGATATGATACCAACCAGGACGGGGATACAATTGAATATAATATGACACCTAATGGGATGTATAACTAAATGTCATGAAAATGGGGGATGTTTCAGGGGTTGGTAACTGTCTTACGTCAAGGTGGTTGTTGGTACTGATTCCCTAGTGGGCGAGTGATGTTCAATTGGGATATTTCACCACGGCTGTGTTTGGGATTACGTACAACATTATGGAATGGATGTTTACTATGTATTTACCCACAGCACATTGATGCTAAACAATGCTAGACAGACAACTAAGGTTTATGTTTGTATCTATCCACAATTTCGTGGGGCTAGTGATACTCAAAAACAGCACCGTTGCAGTCGGTCCCTTTGGTTTAAAACTTTAAAACCAGATCTGCTGGTGGTTTTTCGCCGCCTCCTTTGAACAAATAGCCAAGAGGGATAGGAAGCAACAAGATAGAGGATCCCCATCAAACATTGCTTCCTGCAACTTCCCAGGATTTTGCCCAACCTGATTCTGCCCCAAAAAAATCATCATAGGTGGATTGGTTGGAACCCTTGAAATCACCTGAGGACCCCTCAGAACTATCCATGGCTAATGTGACCATGGGAACGAGAAGGACCATGGCATATCTCACAGATTGCATATTCTCGGGTGTGTTTTTTGAGATGCTCAAAGAACTGTTTTTCTGTTTCCTTTGGTGCTTCGGGGGTTGAAACCACTGACCAGTTGTACATACATTACATGATTGTATATCATCAGATGACAGATGGCCATGACTCAAACTCATCAACCCCACAAATAGATAGTTAACCAATCCCTTCTCCCGAATCTTAAATACCGCCCGGACCTGGACCTTTCTGGACCTTGGAAAAAAGAACCAGATCGTTTTATGAATTGCAGTTTCATGTGGGCATATTTCTTGTTTTTTGAGCGAAATCCCCAACAAAAACTTATGAAATTCCAGCGGAAGCGTCAGGTGCTGAGGCAGAACATGCCTCGGAAGAGATGGCCAAAGAGCTTGGACTTTCACGCCGCGTGGCTCGAGATTGGTGACTTTCGAGGGGTTTTCTGAGATTTTCTGAGATTTTCTTGGGGGAAAAGATTGAGGGGGAGATTTTCTTGGGAAACTGGGGAAGATTCGGAAGGGTTGGAAAAACCTGTACTCAAACAAGTAGTAAGTAGATGATTTTTTCCCAGTAAGACCTCCATTGACAAAAGCTTTCCCAACCAGACACGCTTGATTTCCGCAGGGTAACCCACGACAAAGCCATGACAAAGCCATTTCTCATCAGCAAAAATGAGCATAACGATTTTCATGAGGATAAATCACGGTAGATAACGGATCCGAAAAAATCCGGTAGATAACTGGACCAGTGAGATTTTTGATGATCCCTGGGCACCCATCAAATGTTTGGGTAGCCTGCATGAAAACAAGGCCGAGATCTGAGGCATTGAAACTAGAAAACATGGTGAATTTACCAGAGAAAATGGTGAATTTACCAGAGAAAATGGGAATTTCAGTGGGGCATATCATGTATGTATATATATATATATGTATATGCACATAACATATCTGGTTGGTGGTGACTGGAACCATGGAATCTTATGACTTTCCATATTTTGGGAATGGAATAATCATCCCAACTGACGAACTCATATTTTTCAGAGGGGTTGAAACCGCCAACCAGATATAAACGGGAATATATGATGGTGACAGAATGGGGATATACAACCAACTGCAAGTTTTTCCATGGGGGATATCTTGGATGATATCTGGGCCGGTATATCCCCCGTGGAAGAAAAATGGGAACAGAACAAATGGGGCACTGGGTGCTAACCTGCTGGTGGTAGAGATTTCATCGAAAAAATATGACTTCAATTACATAACTATCAGAAAGGGTCTTCACCAATACATAAGGGGTCTAAAACCAGAAAGGAAAGTATGGCATCCAGGGTTGGATTCTGGAATAAATTCCAAGATCCGGAAGCGCAGATGCTTTGCTGGGCACTATTCACGTGTTTTTTTTGTGTTCAGGGAACATGACTGGCGTTTTTTCTTCTTTTTTAACTATTTCTGACGGAGCTTTGAGATATCACTAAAAACTCAGATTTTGGAAGGTAGCTGAGCTTAGCCATATACATATATATATATATATGTGTGTGTATATATATATATATACATATGCCAATTTCAAGGTGTTGGCTGTTCCAACCATTTCCAGCATTGGACGTCACTGGAATGATGGTTTATACATGGGGAATCATCCCCAAATGGACAGGCCCAAAGGAGGATAAGCCCAAGGACGAGCCGAAACCCAAGGAGCCAATGGAACCGAACCAGTTGGGATTGGTTTTGTTATGCTGCCCATAACTTCAACCCTGGTGGTTTGGAACCATGGAATTTTATGACTTTCCATATATTGGGAAGAATGATCCCAACTGACGAACTCATATTTTTCAGAGGGGTTGAAACCACCAACCAGAACCCCTCTGGTAAATCAAAAGTTCGACCCTGAAAATCACCAACTTTTGGAGTGGACACTATTCTTCCAACCCCGATGAATGCCAGGGATCTATGTTAGTTTACCAGAAGGTAATATGTGTTCCCCTGGGGAAAACGTTTAAGCTTCCCATGGGGAAAAGCCGTTTGGAAGATGATCGACTTTCATGTTCTTTTTTTTTTTTTCCACATCTATGTTAGTTACAGCTGGGTATAATTTGCCAATATTGTAGAAGTTGACATGTAGAATTTTACACCAACGAAAATTGCGATGAATCATCAGGGCATGTTTTTTGCACATGGCACATGGCAAGAAGCCTCACCAAAGAAATGCCTGGTACTTTCAAAAACGTTTTTTTTCTCGGCAGGCTTCAGATTGGGCAAGATTCGACGTATCTAGATCTAAATGTAACTTCACCAGCAGTTGACGCTAAAAAGATGGGATGTCATCAAAAAACAGCTGGAAATGTGGTCCGCTCCCCTGGTTTCTAAACCTTCGTTTCTTCCACGATGATTGACGAACAGGTGGTTTCACCAAGGGATCATGGATTCAGAAACCAAGCTGCAGAAGAGCAGATGGTTACCCTCTGGTAAACGTTTACATAACGAACTGGAAAGATCCACCATGCTATTAATGGGTGAATCAACTATAAATGACCATTTTCAATAGCTATGTTTGTTTACCAGAGGGTTTTTTGGTTTGTCTCATCGTTTTTCGAATTTTTCAGAGCAGATGGTTTGTTGATACCCACCAGTCAGACTGCCATAGACGAAAAACTCAATGGATTGGTTTAAGGGAAAATCTACAGGAAACCATGGATTTTACCATCAAATATGATAGGGTTTTCCGGTTCCAATTTTCCCATCATCCAATTCTATGAAAAACCAGACCATACCATCATTTTTTTCAGATGCTAGGATTGCTAGGGATGTGAACACCCTCGGTTTTGGCGGTTTCTTCATCGTTCAGGAAATCGCATCTCGCGAGAATGGCAATGCGTCGCATAGCCCGGCGTCGCCGAAGGCTAAACATGGTTAAACCTTGGTGAAAAGATGTGAATTAGTACATGTCCCTTGTTTATATCCTTATAATGCCCCATATTTATCACTGGTTGGTGGTTTCAAACATTTTTTATTTTTCCCATCATATTGGGAATTTCATCATCCCAACTGACTTTCACTCCATGATTTTTCAGAGGGGTAGGTATACCACCAACCAGATCATATTTCCTGGTGAAAAAATGGTATTTCCTCCATGGAAATGCTGGCTTCATTCCTCTGGTTCGGCAGTTCGGTTGGCTCGCGAAGTGGTTCCATCGAAGTCAATGGACCGTGCTCTGGTTCCAGTTATAACCAGAGGGTCAGAGGCTATGGTGATTTGAAGCAACACTTGGGATTTCACAACCATCAATTGGAGATACAGCTGGGTAAACGCTGGTGAATGGTACTCGGAGGTGAAGTTAGCTGGCTTTTTTTGAAAAACACTAGATGGGGTGCATATATATTGTAAGATAGTATCCATATGGAAGTTTCCTAAAATGAGGGTACCCCTAGTTATCATCCATTTTAGAAGGATTTTCCATTATAAACTATCCATTTTGGGGTACTCGTACCACAATTTATGGAACCCCCCATATAGGAATATAACCATTGTTGTAATATACTGATCGATTTTTCTTGTTTTGGAATCAATCAGCGTCAGACGCGACTCCATCGTACCCTTAGGACGCGTCTGAGACGTTGTCGCTGTAGTTGTTGTTGTTGCTGTTGTTGTGGTGGCTCTCAAAGAAAGATCATTGCTATTGTTCTTAACGTTGTCAGTCTATGCCATCATCGAATCATATTTCTTGCTGCGGTCACTTTTTTTTGATAGCGACATGCAGACAAATCCAGAGTTCCCCACATATTTCTGGGATAAAAAACTTCGCACGACCGAAGCCTGCGACCGAAATTTTTGACCCGAACTCTTCAGGTTGCTGAAATTTCAATGAATTTTTGGATCCAGAGATAAAAATCCCGGAGATTCAGCAAAACGAACATTTTTTTTTTGTCATTATCATTTCTATCAATAATGATAAGAACATATTATGTTTACATATGTAGATATTATAGTAATAATAGATCAGTTTATCAATAATGATAAACACATATGATGTTTACTGTTTACTGTTTACTGAATTTTATTCAGATATCTCCAGAGATTTCTACCCGCAAAAAAATCATCCATCATTCCAGACCCACGCGGTAGGTGGCAAAGCGTTCGCGGCAGGGATCGAGTCAACGAGGCGTGCTCAAAACCGCCGTTGATGGATGATTCATGTGGGTAAAACAATAATAGACAATCTCCCAAATCACCATAAATAGGTGATATGTTTACCATTCCCATATGGTTTGTTCAATGTTTTACCCACATTATAAGTGGATGTAACTGATAAATCGGATAAATGATGGTTGATTGAGGATTAGTTAATATATGTTAATATTAGTGATGTTTTTTTTTTACTATTCAATATGTTGGGTATTCACAGAATGACCTGGGAAATCTGCTCTTAATCAGTATGAAGGGAGGGTTTTAAGCACTGCTCAGCTGAGCATTAAGAAAGACCATGGTTGATTGGTTGTTATGGGGGTTACCCTCTGGTAATTCAACATAGCTATTCAACATGGCCCATAGAAATAGTTGATTTACCGAACTTCAAGATGGTGATTTTCCAGTTTGCGAACTGTTAGTTGACCAGAGGGTATACTAGCTGGTTATACTACTTCATTTAGTACGGGATTATGAGAAGCCATAGTTACCCTCTGGCAAACTAACATTACTATGGAAAATCACAATTTTTAATGGGAAAACTCACTATAAATGGCCATTTTCAATAGTTATGTAACAAAATACCAGAGGGTAACGGGATACCGGTAGACAACCAGTATTTCGATGGGATGATACACGGGATCGGGATGTCTAAAACTTATCATCACATGGCTGTCATTCAGAATAGGACAACTGATGACCAACCATGTGACTTTCGGGTAGTTTGAGACAAACCCGTTTTTTTTTTTGTCACCAGGTTTACATATTCTGGCTGGTGGTTTCAAATATTTTTTTTATGTTCCAAAATATATGGGATAATCCTTCCCATTGGCTAATATTTTTCAAGATGGTTAAAACCACCAACCAGTATTTATATGTATTTGCTGATAGTATCCCTGCGCAAGATGTATGGTAGTGACATCAAATGACGTGGTAAAAGTGGTCGGATTCCTTGTATTGAAAGATGTGATATTCTTTGTAAGAAGCTCAGAATACAAGAAAGTATCAACGTTCCAGAATCAGTATGTTTACAGAGTATGCAGTATATCTTAAAAGATACAGTGATACAATATCCCTTTTGAAGTATTTATTTGAACGATTTGTAAAGCATTTCCTAAAACCAGTGCAGCCTTGAAACTGATTGTTCCACTCAGGAGAAGCGCCCTCTTTCTAGAAGTACCCCGTTCCTTTTCAACTATTCTGTATTCTTTGAAAAGACGTATTTTTCTTTCTAGGGAGTCCGTTATCTTCCTTTTTTCTCACATGTATCCTGAAAAAGCGCAATGTTCCTGTTGGACAGCACACTACACAAAAACAGTATTCCTGTACAAAATCAAGCATATCTGTCATAAATGCACTATTTCATTCAATACGCGCAACAAGGTCTTGAACATAAATATGTGTTGTAGAGTGTGCAATGTGCTATCAAGGACGTTGTTTTCCTTTTGAGATATACAGTCTGATTTTCGAGAAGCAACTTTAATTTGAAAGAGATCGTGTTTATTGGTACCAATGTCCGTTTCTCGACAAAAAGACACATATATTTGTATATATATATATATGTATAATTATATATATTATATATATATGTGTCTATATGATTCTATATTATATACATATATGTATGTGTGGCTTCTATATGATTTCTATAGATGTTCTTCAGCACCACTTCACTTTACTAAGGTCGTCCGAGCCCCTCTCCGCGGCTGCCCTCGGTGAAGAAAAAGCTCGCGGCCTCCAGCGACAGTTCGCCCGAGGCGCGAGCCTGCGTCCATCGATGTGGGGGTTTCCTGAAAATGGGGACTACCCGGCCTGGTAAACCATAGGAAAACCATAGGAAAATGGAGGTTTTAATGGAAAAACCATAGGAAAACCATAAGAAAATGGGGATACCCTTTGGTAAACGTTTACATAGCTATTGAAAATGGCCCAGTCGAAATAGTGGATTTACCCATTTGCATGGTGATTTTCCATAGTTATGTAAACGTTTACCAGAGGGTACCTCTAACGTCCATCCATTTATAGATGGGATTTTCCAGGATTTTCCATAAACTAAACCGACCAGAAAATTGGGGATCCCCCATTGATGGAAACGCACATGTACATGTCATGTAAGATCCACCGCGCCTGGTATTTCAGCAAGATATCCACGATATGGGTATTCTAACAGTGATTCTTGGTGTATCAAAAATCTGTATTCTAACATGAGGTGAAACTCACCAAGAAACAGATCTTCTACACATTGTGGTTTTACAGGATGTACTGAAGAAGTATGGAGTATATCCAGCTGGGATTTGATGGATGGCTTCGCTGCAAATGTGGATATCCGGGGACGTGGGGACAGCAAGAAAGACTTACTGCTGCGTTTTACGTCGGGAATTTTCGGGAATGATCCCAGTCATCACTAGTTTCATAGTCATCCCAGCAACCCCCAGCAACCATCCAGCAACCCTGCGTAAAACGCACCAGTAAGAAGAGGGATTTGGGCGGCATCAAGACGAGTGATTTTGTAGGTACTCTCTGGTAATTTGTCACATAGCTATTGAAGCCATGGTCCATAGAAATAGTTGATTTACCGAACTTCAAAATGGTGGGTTTTTCCGGTTCGCTGTGTAGACGTTTGCGATCATCAAACGTGGCTGGAAAACCCCTAAAAATGACCGGTTTTTTAAAAAGGAAACTCATCGAACTAAATGGTGGATTTTCCGGTGATGGAACTGAATCTCCGGAGGGTACCCTCCGGTAAACGTTTACATAACGAACTGGAAAGATCCACCATTATTTATGGGTAATTCAACTATTTCGACTGGGCCATTTTCAATAGCTATGTACACGTTTACCAGAGGGTAGTCAGAATCTGTTTTGGTTACCCACAGGTAGACTTGCCATTAGTCGTAAACCATGATGAACTATCCATTTTTTGCATTTTTTTGTTTGATCGATGCCCTGGTGAAGCAACATCAACTGAGATGCAGTCCATGAAATCAACGTGAGTTGGTTTGAAACATTCTTACTATTAGATACCTTGTATATATATCTTTCTGTTACCCCATAGGGTGTGCTGCCACTTGTTTTCCCAGATGCTTAAATATGGGACATGAGCTTCAACCTGATGTTTTCCGCGGCAAAAACTCCATGCTCCCAAACTCCTGTGGTTGTCCACATGTGAATCTTTGTGGTTGACATATCCTCTGGTAAACTAACGGTTGGCTTTTGACAATGGCCCAGTCGAAATAGTTGATTTACCCAGCTACATAGCATGGTGGATCTTTCCAGTTCACCAGAGGCTACTGCTCCTTTTAATTTCTGCCTCCTTTCAAAGAACTGTTTCAGTTGTGGGGTAGTGGGATGGTCTTTCCACATTTTCGACCATTTTTCAGCGACTCGTGTGCCGTTTTGGCAATTTGGTTCCTAGAATTCACCTGCAAAAAAGGCTGGGATTCCCCAAGTCACCAGAAGCCGCTGGGTATCTAAATCAAGGATTTAATGATTTGATCCATTGAAACACCACGACATTTTGCCAGATTGGAAAGATCTGTTGTCAGATGATTCTTTTCAATAGATTTCCATAGATCCAATCAGACATTTTCCGTGCTGTTTCCAATGATTGGACCTGTCGCAGGCCGAAAGAACTCCGGAGGCACCTCCCGAAAGGGGAAAAACTGGGATGCGCCGCTACGCTTGACGGCTTAAGCCATATTTTCCCTCAATGTCATGCTACCATCTATTAGAGGTGTCCATCATATTTCTATAATATCTGGCTGAATAACACACACACATATATATATACCCTCTGGTAATTTGTTACATAGCTATTGAAAATGGTCATGGTCATTTATAGTGAGTTTTCCCATGAAACATGGTGGATCTTTCCAGTTCGTTATGTAAACGTTTACCAGGCCGGGTATGTGTATTTTTTCATGACCTCACTTCGTGACGTCACTGGAATTTTTCATATGTGCCACGATGAACATTGGGGATCAAAGCTTACCATATTGCGGATGGTCATTGGTTACTAGGAATCATGATAGCTGAAATCGCAATTTTTTCAGGAATCCCAAAATAGATGGGATGATCAAACCAATCAGATAGAGTTTTTTTTGACCTTTTTGCACATATGAGATGGCTAACTCTGGCAACACCTACTGTAGAAGTGGAGCCATCATTTGCCTCGTGGTGATTCCATCATTTACTTCGATGATTTTCCCAGCGACATCGACCTCCATAATTAGTTCAGGGACTTTCCAGCAGCTAGCCACGTTTGATGAAATCGGAGGGTATCATCTCATAATCATCTAATCATCCCAAAATCATCCCATACCCAATTATTGGGATGCGTTTCTGTGGTCCTAGCGCTTCATTTTGTTGACGTCTGCATGGCTACATAGCTCAAAAATGAACCACCATGTTTTTCAGGTTTACCCTCTGGTAATGACTAATGTAGCTGTGGAAAACCACCCATTTTTAATAGGTAAAATCATCCTAAATCATCTAGAACAATTTACCATTTTCCATAGCTACATAGGTACGTTTTTTGATCACCAGAGGGTATCTACATGGCATTTTTGCTACGACTAGGCCCGAAGCCCATGAGTTATCCCGGGTGATCCAGGAGATGCGATATGTCAAAACACCGGTTTTTCTTCTTGTTGAAAGCTTAATTTTTGGGATACCCTCTGGTAATGACTAACATAGCTATTGAAAATGACCCATTTATATCCATTTATAGTTGTTTTACCCATTAATCATGGTGATTTTCCATAGCTATGTTAAATTACCAGAGGGTATTTTTGGTGGTGAAGTAAGTCCCAAGGTTTCTTCTTGAAGCCATTTCTTTCCTGCTTCGGGATTGGGCGGATGGGCGCTTCGCCGCTTGGCCGCTTGGCCAGGAAGTCCGGTCCCATCGCACTCGCCCCAGAAGAGGGGAGGAGGACTGTGCAATTGGGATTAAACTATAGTACTTTTTGGTAAACTAACATACTGTAACTATGGAAAATCACAATTTTTTATGTGTAAATCAACTATAAATGGTCATTTTCAATAGCTATGTTAGTTTTCAATGACTTAAACCCAGGTTGATGGTTTGGAACATGAATTTTATGACTTTTCATATATTGGGGATGTCATCATCCCAACTGACGAACTCATATTTTTCAGAGGGGTAGGTATACCACCAACCAGCTATAGTAATTGGAATAAAATTCATGGGCATAAACACATATCCTATACTTCGATGGGCCCTGGGATTAGTTCACTGGTTTCACTGGTTAGTAAATTGCGAAAAACATGGCCAAAATCATGTACTTATAAGCGCTTAGCAAGCACTTAACTAACCCCGCCCCATCAAGGTAGTAAACTAACGGCTGGCCCATAGCTATGGAAAATGGCCCATTTATAGACAATTAAACCATATGTTGTATAATCCCAGAATCCTCACTATATGGTTGAAAAGGCAGCATGTTGTAAAAATCCCTTCCCCCAAATCCCTAAGCACGCCCCAGAAACCATGGTTTAGTAGGTATGAAATCACATTGATAGGG
>Ga0126342_10003350_pt1:25000-26403 | contig 26403 bp, 20 predicted proteins | sample Cyp1metagenome_FD_92528 | JGI IMG/M metagenome (GOLD analysis project Ga0126342, IMG submission 92528) | Coral microbial communities from Lord Howe Island, Old Settlement Bay, Australia - Cyphastrea 1 metagenome | ecosystem: Host-associated > Invertebrates > Cnidaria > Coral ...
ATGCCCCCAAGATCTCATGAATGATCACGGTTTGAATTTGCCCTGCATTTGGGACAGCAAAAATCCTTTCTGTTGAGATTCCCCCTCTCTTGGTTCGGGACGATCTCGCCATGGTTTGGTTTTTCCTCTGGGAAGATTCACTTAATTGTTGTTGGTGAAGTTTAGATTCCTCTTGGGGCCATAATTGTGATATAGTCAGATGAGCAAAACCAATATTTGGACGGAGTTAAAGATCAACCAGGCTGGTCGTGGAATGCCCAGATGTAAATATGTGCCATGCCATCATCAAAGCCTTACTGGTGCTTAGCAGGGAATGAGGGAATGATCCAGAATCACTATCAATAGTGATCCCATTCCCCCATTCCCATCCATTCCCTACTAAGCACCAGTAAGAATATTAGGGACTGGTCATACCACTGCTATGCCGGGCTCTGGACAACATGTGTTGAGAGTCCCCAACATTGGTGAATGACCACGCCCAATTACAGCCAGGGTACTTTGACCATTGCACGTATGTTCGATTTCTGACAATACTTGGTATGTTTTGAACATATATATATACCTTCTGGTTATTTAACGTAGCTATGGGAAATCACTTTCTTTTTTTTTTAATATGTAAATCATCATAAATCATCTATAAATGGGCCATTTTCCATAGCTACGTTAAATAACCAAAGGGATATATATATAATGCCAACCCTGGATTAATAAACCCCAAGCGGTTGTTTAATTGGGGGGATAACATTTAAGTATCAGATGAAATGACTATTGGAGGAGTACCCTTTTAATTGTCATAAACCATGGTTTATTAATCCGGGGTTGACATTATTATTAAACCATTGTTTATTAATCCGTTAAATAACCAAAGGGTAAACCTCCATTTTCCTATGATTTTCCTATGGTTTTCCCAGTAAAACCTCTATTGGTTGCTCCTGGCCAGCTGCATTTTTTTTCTTTCCCTTCCCAGAGTGGGTTTGCCTCAGAATGGGTGATAGCCCAGTGGCAGTTTTGATCTCCGAATGTTCCTCAATGGTGGTGGACTACTGCGATATCCCGTATATATATATATGCTATATATATATATGCTATCTCTCTCTATATACGTATATATATATATATTAATTGTATCCATATTAAAGAACATTCATACTGACAGACAGACAGACAGACAGACAGACAGACAGACCTACCTACCTACCTACCTACCTACCTTCCTACATCCATACATACATACATACATGCATGCATGCATGCATACATACATATATACATACATACATACATACATACACATACATACACATAGATACACATAGATACACATAGATACACATAGATACACATAGATACACATAGATACACATAGATACACATAGATACACATAGATACACATAGATACACA
>Ga0126342_10003351_pt1 | contig 26400 bp, 28 predicted proteins | sample Cyp1metagenome_FD_92528 | JGI IMG/M metagenome (GOLD analysis project Ga0126342, IMG submission 92528) | Coral microbial communities from Lord Howe Island, Old Settlement Bay, Australia - Cyphastrea 1 metagenome | ecosystem: Host-associated > Invertebrates > Cnidaria > Coral ...
ACATACATAACATACATAACATACATAACATACATAACATACATAACATACATAACATACATAACATACATAACATACATAACATACATAACATACATAACATCCATCCATCCATCCATCCATGCATGCATGCATGCATGCATACATGCATACATACATACATACATGCATGCATACATACATACATACATACAGACTGGTTTGCATATGTACATTGGCTTCACATGGGAAACTATTTTTCACCAACAATCAGGGGATATATCATGGGAATCTACTGTAGTATAACAGAACGAGATACATGAGCATTTGAACACGGAGAAGGATTTTAATAAACCAGTGGATTTTCGGGTTTTCTGCTAAGTGTTCAGACAAATTCGTTGATTGGTATATTTATGGGTTTGTTGAGTTGTAGATGTTTTACATAAATGTTGAATTTTCTTGGATGTGCTTCGGATTTGTGCTGAATTTTGAGTGGAAAGGAAAGGCACACGACTTCTTGGGGCACGGATTTACATCATTTTTTTGAAGGAACACTATCCGTTGGAATTTGTTTGTTCTTGTTGGTTTTTCACAATGGCAGGTGTCTCAAGTGTTTTCTTTGCTTTGAAATGCGCTTTAAGTCAGCCTTTGCTTGATTGCATTTTTGTTTCCCTGCATGCTGCTTGACTTGACAAAGCGGTACGCATGATTTGTTTACCCATTCAGACTGTTTTTGCATGCTGCCTGAGATGAAGCAGCATTGCTTTTAAACCCATGATCAAGTCAAGAATCAAGATCTGCCCGTGGTGATCAGGTCGTTTGGGCATTGAGCTGGTGCGATTGCAGTCCAGAGAGGTCTGGTGGATGGTTTCCCATCACCGTCCATCAAATGTGGTGAGCAAACATGGGGATATTAGGGATATTGTGGGATATTCACCTACCATTTTGGGGCCCATTCCAGCAAAAATGGTGAACAATGGGGTCATGCTAGGTGGTTGGGGCAACGACCAATCCAATTGATGGAATGACCCTATCAACCAGTAGATAGGTTTGGAATGGTTTGGAGATGTTTGGAGATAAGACCAAATTTCTACTAGCTGCTGTTTTTGTTTGGTCATTCCGGTCCATTCCCAATTTGACAAGTCGGGGCCGGTTTTTCTGCCAAAGGTGATGAAATGATGAAATGTAAGTCAACCAGTCGATAGTCCATATACCTTGGCTTTAAAAAAGATAGCCCCTTCGGAAGTTAAAGGTGCCTTGATTTTCCTTGATCCAATTACTTCTGCAAATGAATCACAATACAAACGGTGCTGTAAAGTGCCAGTTTTCCTGCGCTGCATATCACCTGTCAATGGGTGAAACTACGGTCAGCTACGATCCCTGTCCGGTCCGCAATCCCTGGAGGATTCTTCTACCTGGTATAAGTACCCAAGTACCCATGAAAACGGATATATTACTCATATGTTTTCGTACTTTTGCCCATAGATACTTGGAGGGTCTAGGTATATATAATTATATATAATAATTGTGTGTGTGTGCATTATCATATACGTGTATGTTCATATCTGTTGTGAAGCAATACCATGTACCAAGCGCCAGGCAATCCTTCTGGAGGAGTGCGTCAGACATCCCAGCGGTAGCGTCCGGCCAGGGGGGCGGCATTCCGGCCAGGCCCCCTCCCAGAGTCATGGAGGATATCATAGGGGTTTCCATAAGTGGTGGCACCCCCAAATGGATGGTTTGTAATGGAACATACCATTGAACATTGATGATTTGGGGGGTATCCACATTTATGGAACCCCCCCATATATAGATTTATGGTGAAAAGAAAGCAGCCAACAGTTTTGCCCTGAGATTGCCATGAAATTCTTACTGAACAACAATGCAGCTTTAAAGTTTGAACAGCAAAGAATCGACATTTAACCTCACCAAACAATGGGCATTATCGGCGGGTATATTGAGTGTACACAGTGTACACGTGTTCTGTACAGTACATCGAACCAGGATTCAGAATTGGTGGTTGAAGAACTTGTTTCCAATTGGCCCGATCCACAAGAGGGTTCTGCATGATTTCAGGGGATGTTTGCATTTTCGGAGTATTGTCGTTTCACTCGTCATTAGTCACTCTACAGAAAACACTGGCATGAGTTGGAGCCTGATTGGATGATTATTTGGAAGTCATGTGGAAGTCAAGTGGAAGTCAAAGGTCCGATTTTTTCCACTCCACTTGCATTGAAAATTGGGGCACCAAGGCTCCGCCGCAGTTTCACCAAGGATTTCGTCATGACATCACTGATGGAGGTCGATGGTTTTCTCGGTTGTCACCATGTTTTTTTTCCCATGAATCCCGACGGCACAACCTAGGACCTGATGTCCCTTTTTCGTATCCCCATAGTAATTCCCATATCGGTATCGAACTTGTATTCATTCCCACCACCATGATATCCCTAAGCCAAAAAATCCCCATGCCTATTACCCTTTGGCAATCAAACGTGACAACAAAAACATTCCTTGCTTTACATGGAGGTTTCTAGCTGCGAACCAGGCAATCAAACGTGGATTTTCCAGCCAGCCATGTTTGATGACGGAGGGCAATTCTCGCTATGTCCCTATCATATGTATATATATATAATATATACATATACAGTATATGTATATATATTTATACATATTTATATATACATAATTATACATATATATATATGTACATACACACACATATATATATACTATGTATATATATATATATATCATATATCCATGTTGATCCTATGTTGCATCCCCCAAAAGTCCCAACTTGAGATGGGCTATGCCGGCTATGCCCAGCTCAGGCTGCCAGAAGATCGTCTGAGGCTGAGCGAGCCAAACAGAGTCAGGACAAGTCACGTCGTTTTTCCGTCGAATGATGGGGATAGGGGGATCATCCAATGAATTTTTCCGTATTTCAGCTATTTTCAGGCCAATGAATTCGAAATCAGCCGGAAAATAATGGATTCTATGATTCTATGATTCTGGCTGGTATGAAAACTTCACTGTTTGGGGATTATGGTGTTTTTTGTGTACAACTCGGGTTTCTCATCAAACGAGGATGAAACGAACCAGAATCAGGATGTAATGAGCATGTAATGGGACAATGAAATGGTGTATGAGTACTCCGCAGTGGTGATGTGATGGAAACAATGGAATTGTTGATGGTGATTTGATTGGCTAAAATAATCTGAACAAATACAAACGGAAATATGTCAACAAAATTAGGGAATATCGACAGCAACATGGGAATCAAACCAGCTATACATCCCCAACTGACATGGCAATTCTCAGGGTCTATGTTCGGGGTGGCAATGGAAATCCTAGTGGTTTTGGCTTGGTCCGCGGAATGACATTGCTGAGGATTGGCCAAACATGAGACTTACAGACTGGTGTAATGATTACAAATCTCGATGCTGCTGATTCGAGACTTCCATCAGAAGGGACGTTTTTTTCAATGGCGAGTAGAGGTTCCATGCGATATTGCAATTGATGCTGGTATTCTTCTCAGGCACTGTGGTCATTTGAGAATCTCCTTTTGAATGTCAAAGGTTGCTTGTGCTAATTGAGGTTCTGGAAGTACTGGTGGTGAGGTTCTGGAAGTTCTAATAAACTGGTGGTAATATCCCATTCCATCACTGGTTCTAAGATTTAGTGAGGTATCCCATGGTATCCCGGTTCCCCGTTATGAAGTTGACATGTCCCCATCATCCTGCCCTCAGAGCCCTAGGACCTCCGATTCCTTCGCCAGTCTGCGGCAAGCGAGAAGCAACGACACGAAGAAGTGGAGGTCCAATGGTCCAATGTGTCTCCGGTGTCATCAAACATGGCTGGAAAATCCAATGGTTCCATTCAACAATCCACTATAATCCACTTAGTTCTTTGATTACCAGGGGATCAAAAATGATATAAATTATAATTGCGCCCATGTCAAATCACCATGTTGACCAGCAAAATGGGTGATTTAATCAGCTAAAATGCTGATTTACCAGACTGAACCAGCCAAAATTGGTGTTTAAATGGAGATTTCACTATAGTGAACATGGAGATTCACTCCACCATGCGGATCTAAGTGGACCTCCAGAAAACTGTCCTCAGCTGAGGATGTAAATTCTCGGCAGCTTTGTCAGCAGTTATTGTTGTAGCGATTCACACCTGGGGCGTGGGGCCTCTGATTTGATCCCTGTCGAACGAGCAACTCAATTGAAATCCCAAACATGGATCATAGACCTCTACAGTTGAAACTAGTTGGATCATGTTGCACTTGTGATCTCTAAATTGGATTAAATTGGGAGACTATTGTAGGTTGCCAGTAGCAGGTCATTCCCAGCAATTTGATCCCCAGGATTCTCCCTGTGTTCCCGCAATATTTTGGGCGGCCCCGCAGTGGAGGTTCCTGGTTCACCAAAATTCGGTGGAATCCCATTCAAAGCAATAAACAGAACAGTAAGGACATGAATTCCGGACATGTTTTTTTTTTTAATTCCGTCAGCTCCACAAAAACGATGTCAACCGAGTCAACCACAAAAGAAAGAAAAAACATGGGTGCATTTCAACATCTACCATGAGGTAATCAAGCATGGTAAGCTGGAATTTTTCCCCAAGCAAACTAGTTCGATTCCAGGCCTTAGGGCGCGAACGCCTTGAAGAGATGAGGCTGGGTGTGTCTGAAAATAATGGGCTTTTTTGGGGCGATATCTCCAAATAGCAACACGTCATAACAGGTCAAAATATGATGGTTTAATGATGTTTAATGGAGATACCAGTATGTTGAAAGAATGGTATTTCATATGTATTTATAATGGAAATGATATACCCTCCAGTAAATTAACATAGACCATGAAAAGAACAAATTAGATTAGTGGACACATGTGGACCCCATATTTTGACAGTGTCTGTATTAATTTACTGGAAGGTAAATTTTGGAGTAGGCTGTTTTCGGACTCAAATGGATGAAGCTCCATTTGCAAACACCGATCCCAAAAACATAGAGCGAAGAGGTGGCTGCCACAAAGTAATAGTGGCTTTGTTGCATGAAACTTCGCTGTGGCTCGCACACAATTATACTTATATATATAATTATATATAATATTATATAATTATATATATATATATATATATTAAAACTGTACATATACATACACACATCACATGTAAAACCTGCAACATCCCACAACAAAGGATAGCTAAATAGGTGTGTCTGAAAATGGTATATATATATACACCATATACTGTATACCCATAAAATTGCGAATAGATGGGAAAGACGATTAACCCTGTTTTTTTTTGTGTCAGAGAAGTATAAGCAAACCCACATAGTATTAGTTTTATCCCAATATATCCGATTATGTCTCAATATATCCCCAAACAATGGATGGCTAAAGTGGCTCCAGGTAAGCAATGCTTGTCAGGCGCGAAGTGACGAAGACGCGCTCAGAAGTTGAAGAACTGAGGGAAGAGCAGCCACTCGGTCCGTTTTTCGGAGAACTGTCGACAGAAGGAAGTAAAGATGGATCAACAGATGAGGAGTTTATACTTGATGGATCTTGGTGGCTCATCGGAGCTAGGTGGGTTATAACCCCAGTTAGAAGTAGGACCCTCTGGTGTCATCAAACATGGCGGGCCGCTGGGAAATCTCTGAACTATATAATTGGAGCGTTTAATGCGAACATCATCGAACTCAGCGGGTGATTTTCCACCTAGCCATCTTTGATCACCCAGAGATTTGTACCCAAAGGATACTTTACTCATGTCTATGTGGGTCAGAATTGGTCTGGCCAAGAAAAAATACACATGGGCTGGACATCCTTAGTGCACACCTTGGCATGAGCGGTGGTTGAGTCTTTTCTAGCTGGCTGAAACATGCCGGTATTCGCAGTGCTTTGTGAGCATTGGCGTCTCAAACAGGGGTGGGAATCCCCCCACTACCCCAAACCCATCCCACCGCAGTAGACAACATGCAGAAAATGCTAGCATCCACAAGAAGCACACAGTCATTTACTGGCTGCGTTTGGGTAATAACCTAAGCTTCCAATCTTTAGGTATTCAATAGGTTGACGCACAGTTGATGTTGAAATGTCAGAGTACCTCATGTCTAAACATCACTGGGTTGAAGGAAGAATCCACAGGAACCATCAGGAAAACATAGAATACAAACAAAACACTGGGTTTCCCATGGTTTCCCTTCATGTTTTTTCCTTCATCTCGTAGTGGTATATGGGGTACTATACGTGCCTATTGTTTGACCCTCACCCAACATGCGGAAATCAACTGAATACGAGATGCCAATGGAAACATGGTCCCAGCAGGACTGGCCCCATTGGTCCATTGGCTTTTCGGGGAAGTTCGATTGTATACGAAAAACATGTCCGGTTGCAGACAAGTTTTTGTTTGGTTTTTCAAAAAACTACTGTAGTTCAACACACTTTGACTCACATTGACGCACAAGCGTAGCAGTGATTGGCCACACAGCGGCCAGACAACGTTCACATTTAGGCGTTCGGGTGAACAGAAGTGGCGCAAACTTCGTGCCTTAGAACGTGAGAATCGACAGCTGCGGGAGCCCTTGGAAAGATGGGTGATGGGCAATTTAGCATGACATGGATGTTAAATGATGTTAATGGGACTTTAATGGATGTTACTGGGATGTTAATGAATATCAATCGGATTCTAATGGGATTGGAATGAAATGATTTGGTTTGGGAGTCTGGCAGATGTTTGATCAGGGTTTTCATAGTTTTAACTTCTTATCTCCCGCAAGTCGCTACCCGCTACCAGCCGGACCAGTCGTCAAAGCTTTCCATCCGGACTGAGATTCCTTGACCTCCTGCAAAGCCTAAGAAAGGTCCTTCCAATTTGGTATCCCAAGCAACATCAAACAAGCGTAAAGAACGAATGCAAAGACTGTAGGTGCATACAATGGCATTCGAGATCCCATTTACGGAAATACATAGACTATATATGTATATATAATAATGATATATGGTTTGCAGGTACAATATAGCAACCACTCCCGAAAAAAAAACAAAAACAAATAGACATGTACATAGTACATAGTACATAGTAACATAGTACATAGTAACATAGTACATTCCTATTATTTCCTATTAAAAGTGGTACATTGAAGCTTTTTGAATCTTTTTGATGTACTTTTGGGGTTAAACTTATCCCAGGTCCCAGATCAGTGCGTCCCTCAGGAGAAACAGCTGCAGCTGCAAAGTGCCGAAGGTGACCTCAGAAGTTTGGGAAGCCCCAGCCCGAAGCGTTGTGGCCATGTGGAAAATCCGAAGAGATAGCCAGGATAGGTATACGGTATAATATATTATCATATGGTATAGTATCTGGTTGGTGGTCTGGAACATTTTTATTATATATATATATTGGTAATGATAATCCCAACTGACTAATATCTTTCAAGATGGTTAACACCACCAACCAGGTATGATATGATAATATATGAACCTATATGATAATATATGGTAATAATACATGATAGATGATATGAGCACATTTGATATGATAATAGTTATATGATATAATATAATATGATTTAGTCATATCCCCATGACACGTTTGGTCATAACCGCTATATATATGATGATCAATGTATTCAGATAGATATGATGATATTCCCATTAAATCATCCTATGATCTCCCTATAGCCTCCTGTCATCTATGGCGCCATAAAGCTGGGACATCCCCGAAGCTGGGGGACTTTCCAGCCATGAGTAGCGGGAAGCATCAAGATATGGGACATAACAGGAATATAGATGGATGCAGTTGGACCATAACTATGAAAACTGGTGGATCAATTATAACGTATCCAGATCAATGAGATGTCATGAGATGTGACCGGTGACCTGAATTGATTCAGATAGAGGATGTCATGAGACGAGTTGAATCAACTGACAGTGAGTTCCTTGCCAAAAAGATGAAGAGCCAGAGGTTCTCAAACATGGTTATACATTTGTCACCATTCTACAAACATTGCTATCATTGTTGAATCCTTTTTGGATTGACATAGGTTTCATTTTTTCCCGCATGGTCTTGGAAGGCCAAAAACAATTTGCTGGTGATGGTCTCCCAAAGGTTAAACATAGGAGATCCCCAGCGTCCAGCTATTGATCCTCATTCCATCCCTATCAAACTGCATATTTTGGAGGGGAGACTTTACTGGTGTACCCATTTCCAGACATACCCATGCATATTCCTTTCATGTCCTTTCCGTTCCGTTAAGATTGAGGTTTCGTACCCTCAAACATCAAACAACTCAAACATCAAAAGTGGAATGACACCAAAATGAAAAACTGAGAGTGATTTGGTTTAGAACCATTTATTGATTATTTTCAACCAATTTTCAGAATTTCAAACTGTGCAATCTCCGAGGTCTCCGAGGAGAATTGCAGGACGCCTTGGCAAAGGGTTTGGGGGCCTCAAGTGGTGCAGTGGAGCCCTTGGAGCCCTCCCTTTGTCTAAGATAGTGATCAATTGAGTATCGTGTATTTTTTCTTTGGGGGTTACATAATTATATATATAATATATAACATGATATATATAATTAATCATAATTATATATAATATATACCATGATATAGATATAATATAATAATACATATGTATATATGCACAGTAGAGTACATAAATACGTACATATGTGTATGTGTATATATATATGTATACACAATTATATACATATTCGTACACAGACATAATATTGGCATTATATTGGCTAACCGAATAGTAGATCATTCCGTAGCTGCTTGGATGATGAAAATAATTGTTGCGGTTGATACGACTGGGTACACTGGAAAAGAACGCGACGCAGATCCCACAAAGCACTGTTGTTGCCATGATGTGGTTGATTTTTTCGAGAATACTATTTTATGATCCAGGCTAGACTTATTTGCACATACGTTTGCAGTGACCGTGGTTGAGTTTCACATTTCACTTCATTCTGGACCAAAACACCCTTAACTTATCCTCCAGTACTGACATCCCAGAAGTAATCTGAGTTTTTTGACCTGAGCAAAGCTGCATTAGTTTGTCAACCAAAATGATTCGAACCCGTTGCCATGGCTCAGAATAGTGCTTCATGCCACATCAGACGCAGATTTACGCGACAGTCCATAATAATTTCTTAGGTATTGCATATCGACCATGGGTGGAACGCTCTGGATGTCAGTTTCGGATGAATTATGTTTCTGACCTTCGACATTGGCTTCACTATGTCATCCTTCATGTGGTTGTTGTTCTGTGCTTTTGTAGTGTGAGCCATTTATAAGTGAACCGTTCTTATCTACGAGGTCAGGAATTTGAAATAGGAAGCCTCTCGAACCTCGATATGCTTCACAAATCCATGGCAATCTGGACTTATATTGTCAATGTTGAGACCCACCAGAGGAAGAGGCTTATGGCAGGTCTGAAAGAAAGTAGTACTGTACCCCAAAAGCCAAAGGTTGACCATCACTTTTCCCTTCGAACAACCATTTTCTGCGTATAAGCCATTTTCAGACCCAAATTGGATATAGTTGGTTATGGATGTTATGGTTGGTTATGTACCCCATTGTATCCCAACCAACTATAATTTCCATATTACGAACTGGAAATTAATCCCAAAATCCCATCAAACACACTAATAATCAATATCTAATCAAAACAGCATTAAGCCATCGTTTTGAAGGTAAATCATCAATTTCACTTCGCCTCCTGGTGTGAAAGAAAGCCTGGTTCGCCTCGAATCATGAAGCTTGGGCAAAAGCTATGGCACATGCTACCCAGCCTCTTGTCACGACCAAAGAAATGGTAAACGTAGGGAGTTAACCATGAAACATAAGGATTTGAACATCAGACATTGGTATAAAAAAGCATGGAAAATGGCGATGTAAGCATCAAACATCAAGATTTAACATGATTTAAGCAATAAATAATGGAGATCAATGAGGCTATGGTACTGGATTAATTGGACGATTATATGTCTTTCACGTTAACGATGTTAAAAATGGGTTTGACCCAAAAATGGGCGGACGCTCCATGTCATAGCCTCTTTTTTTACGTGTCAAACATGGCACAACTGGGTTCACTTGAAGGATCCTACTTAGGAAGTGGTGCTTAGTAGATCCCCTAGGGTTATCCCAATCACTTATCCCATTTAATATGTTGTTTTTGAATCAGTGACCAATCAGCCCAGTTCCAACCACTAAGTGAGCTGATCCTCCAAGCTGGTTCCATGATGATTTGACATGATTTGACCATCGACCATGATTTACTCATTCTAGAGCCCCGCGCCGGTGAACTAGTTTGGTATACCCAACACAATTCCAAGCAAGTTGGCCGCGTTACTTAAACAGACAACAACCAATCGTTCTGGGGCCCCTCCTGCATGTTTTATGGGAATCATGATCAATTATTTCCCCATGCATTTTGATGCTTAAGCCAGTCAAAATTCCTTCCTAACGATGGTGAAATATGATATTTTGTTACAGTAAATCCCATCGTTGTTGCCTCATTGTTGTTTCAAAATACAGTTTGCCCGATTCTTGTATTGTTTAATACCCCAATGTTGTTGCTGCATCACCATGTTTGCTGGTTGGATCATAATTGTTGTCGGTTGAAATCACCATGTTTGCCGCTCAAAGATATCATGATTTTTTGCGGTTAAATCACAATTTCTGTTTCTCAAATCATCATTTTGGCTGGGTAAATCACAATTTCTGCCGCTGAAGTCTTCATCTCCCCGTGAATCGCCAGGTGGCTTACCTGAGCTACGACAGCAGCTTTCGCGTCATCCCTGGCGCCTGGACGTCGAGAATCGACAGGCCTCAGTTGATGGGTTATTATTTGTTATGGGTTATCATAATCCATCAACTATAAGCCATTATGGGTTATTATTGTAACTATGGCTATAGTATTTCTAGTTGCAATAACTATAATGGGTTGTCACCAAATTGGTCATGGGAATATTACGAAATCATAACGGATTATGAACTATATAGTAGGAAATGCAGAAGTCATGGTAGTTTAATATAGTTTAAAAACGGTTATCAACTAGCGGGGTTATAACCTACCTGATGTCATGGCGGTTATGAACTGACCCTGATCTACGGTGTTCGCGTGTTCAACCAGCAAGTATTGCAGATGGGAAAACGTTGTTTTTTTATCATGGCTCAGTCATCTTTGTTGGTTTATAAACCCATGAAATCCCATGAACTAGTTTGATAGTGTCCACAATAAAGTTGAGGTGTAACATGTTGTAAGCCAGCTTAGCTATCAGTTCTCCCAAGCCAATGGGGAAAAAACTGTACAGATTGGATTCAAACCACAAGAATCCCATGCTGGTTTTACCATCTCCGGTGTCCTCAAAATCATCGAACTATAGCTGGGGTGTTTTCCAGCCACGAATACCGGAGGGTACACAAGCTCACAAGCTACATTGGAATCAAATCACAAGTTTCATGGTGATACATAATTCATATGAATACATCATTCATATGGTCACCATCTGAAGGCTTGGTTTAGACCTGCCTTGTCTAACTGGAGTGTAACTGGAGGTCAACCCTGACTTGTCAGGCTCTAGAAGCACGCTTGGGCATGACAACAGCTGGAATCTTAGCCCTGGGGCTGCCGTCCCAAAACATCCCAAAACAACGAAAAACAAGTTCTGGTGAGGGATGATTGAGACCTCGACCTATGCAATGTCAACCAATATTGGATCATTTTGGCTCTCTTGATGTGAGCTATACTACTGTGTGGCGAGTTTGGTGGATCCTGCTAATAGCTTTTCATAAAGCTTAGCAAGTATCATATGACAATATATATATATATATGTACATATATGACATATGACAAGATTGATCTGTAAACCCTGAAGTTTGTGAGTTACGCAAGTCATTTGAAAGACGATATGTGGCCTATTATACACACTGCAGTGTTGCTTTTTCCATCTTCAGAGTCCACAGATTCATGGATTGTTGCGTTGGGCAGTTCTCTCTTTTTTTCTTTGTTATTTGAATAAGTGGCTGGACATGATAAACCTTACCGGTATGTCAAACGTTACTGTCTCATAAGGAGACAGATTGTTTCTCTGACTTGCTATCCTTACCATCACCCAACTAACAACTCAACTCTGATAGTATCCTTTGACTGCAAAGTAGTCTTCCAACCAACAACTCAGGGAAGGGTCTAGGATCATTGTATACAATCCAGCATATGATATCATCTTTTATATCCCGTTTTGTTGGCATAAGTCCATCTAATCCAGTTGACCAACCTTTAAAATGCATTAACATGAGATATGCTTAACATATTTAAACATTATTTATATGACGATTTTCCATTCAAATCCATATGCACCATTGTCCAAAGTTGGATGGTCTACCATTGTATACCTATATGGGGGGATGGTCATCAATCTATTTATATACATATATACACACACCCAATGTAAGTATTCTTATTCATATCACCTACACCATGCTTTGACCCTAGCACACATCAACCAGCCATTTTCCATGGTAAATAGCCTAAATTGCTGGTTCCCATGTGGTTCCCATGTCGCAATCAGCAAGGCGCAGCTCCTGCCGTTCCTTTCCTCACGACTTGGAGACGGTGCTGTGGCAGTGGGATTGGCGCCCAGCGGCAAGGTCTTCTTAGGCGGGAGATTCATGGCAGCGGTGCCCGTTGGGATCAATCCATCGATCCAAGTCGCCATAAAGATAGCTTTTTGAGCATATGATTTTGGTATATTTTGGTGGTACTTTACCGATTTGAATAAGTACTTGGAGGGTCTAGGTAGTTCGATATGTGTATATATATATATATAAATACATATTTATTATAAATATATCCACAAATCCAAATTAGTTCAACCGTAGCTACTCCGGCACGTCAAAGTCTCGGGGGGTTTAGGCCATGTTTGGCCTAAGTCTAAGTACGATTAAGTAACCCATTCCCTGTCTTGGCTTGATTTTTTCCAAGTTTGTCGACTGAAATCCCACTCTGAATCCATTTAGTTTGTTTGACACACGACACCAATTCCGATCATGCTTCTCCCAACCGTTTTTCTAAGATTTTGTTGCTTGATTCCATCATCGTTCATCAAAACTCCACCTGTTTGATGTGATTTCCAGGCCCAAAACTTCAACTGCCGGGCCGACAGTTGGAAGCCACACAAACCTTGCTGGCGCAGATGTTTGCTGCTGGCGAGGCCAGCTTCGGGCATCGACCGGGCAGAACCGGGTGGGCGGGAACTGGAACCTACAAAAATTCCTAAAATGGTCGAGATTTGGGGGAGATTTCCCGGAAGATCCCGGAAGTTTGCCAAGGGAAAAGGAGAAGGAGAACGCCTGGATTTGGGCTGCAGAGATGGAGATTTCACTCACATGTAACAGTAAAATACAGTAAACATGTGCGGGTGAAGCTTCAAGAGGGATTGAGGCAACACAAGAGTTGGGTTTGAACTACAAAAAGTGGTGGACTGGTTTGGTTTTGGCTCGAACTTGACACAAAAAATATGGTTCAAGACAAGCATAGCAAAATTGGGTTCTGCAGTGTCGGGATTGTTTTTTTTTAAAGCCGCGCATGATTTGTCACAAAGCTAATTGGACTAAAGATCATTCGGACTGTCCGGCACACCTTCAGTATGCTTTTCAACGTTTTCGGTCTCACTCATGGCGTATACCGTTTTACCTATCTGTTGGCTAGATCATGACATTGAACACCAAGATGTAGATCTGGTCCTTTTATTGAGTTTGACCAATATTGTCTCATGATGTGGGATCCGCAACGCTAAAAGCCATCCCAAATTTATGTTTCATGAACTTGTGCACACCCCTACTTCCTTGGAATTGAATAGACCCCCTGCATCCCCCTGCTATTTTTGATCATATCGGATGGTGACTCTGGAAGTCAGTGAGTCACCTTGTTTTAATTTGGGGCAATCTGACAATTTCATGGGTGAATTCCATTGATTTATCATGGTTAAATCCCAAGAAAAATCATGGGGATTCATGGTCAATTCGCCCCAGTTGGAACGCTAACATCAATTTGGGGCGTCACCTGACTGGGGGTACCCTCCATGTTTTATCACATTGCCATGGTTTAGATGGCCCATTTATAGATGATTTACCAGCGGGTCCCCATATCATCACCTGTGTTGATGCTGAAAAACTCCATATCAATCCCATATAAATCCCAAAATAATCCCAAGATCATCTTCACATCCCCAAAAATCCATCAAATCCCATAGAATCCCATATAAATCCCATAGAATCCCCATAAATCCTATGTTTTCCAATCGTTTCTCCAGCGTTTCTCCGCTCTGAGAGGCCATGGACGCCTTCGTCTGCCGCAAGCCGCCCTTGGGCGCCTCGCGGAACCTGTTGCGACAGCTCTGGAACTTTCCGGACGTCCGGTGGATGGGAGGTGCCATGGCTGCCATGGGAGGGACAAACACAGCAAAAACCATGGGGATTTATATGGGGGATGACATGGGGATTCTATGGGATTTATATGATTTATGGAGATGATTCAGGGATTATTTTGGGATTCTATGGGATTTATATGAAGATTAAGCATCAACCTTGGTGATGATATGGGGATGTCCCTAAACGTACAACAAGCGATGGAAGTTACCATGAAGGTAATAGTTAAATCATCTATAAATGGGTCATATAAACAAAAACTATGTTAGTAGTTAGCAAAAAGGGAAGTTCGGTGAACATGGATCATTTGCAGATGCATACAAACGATGCTCAAATCCCAACTTGACTGAACATGGAGACGGAAATGGATCATGTTCTAAGGGATTGTTGTTTTCAGGCATCCAACTTTTCATTGAAGATGTAAGTGAAACGTATGTGCAACCAGATAAGTTTCATGGGCACAGACAATTCTCATAAACGTAACGGCTGGCCCAACATCTAACCCCACATTAATTCATTGATTGAAACAAACACCAGGTACAGACACACAGAAAGCATATCTGTATTGTTGTGCAGCCATATGAATATGTATATATTCATGAACCAATCAAACAATCTCTCTCCCTCTCTCTCTATATATATATTATTGTAGAACCGTAACCGATTAGCATACATACACACACATATATATATGTATATACATGCTAATGCAGAGAGAGTTTTACCCTCACCAATTACAGCTCGCCCAACTCGGACAGGAGATGCCCATTCCATGGACAGCTTGCTGAGTGGCTGCAGCGGCGATCTTCGTCTCATTGATGTGATCGGAGCAGGCGAAGCCGTGATGATGGGGATTCCGACAGGAAAAAATTGGTGCATTTACTCCATACAGAGTGAAATCATGTGAAATCCCAGGGGACCCACATCCATGAGGTTGTAACATGTTGTAACATTTTCTGTCCATATCTGGTGTGAATTGGGACTTCATTGGGACTTCATTGTTTTTTTTTTCCAGCCGAATAGGGTGCAGTAGGGGGCTACCATGGAAACAGCCAAGATCTGACTTGTTGGTTTCATTTGAAATACGAAGGAACACACGAATTGGGATGTATGATTTCAGCACCAAAGGATATTATAAATATATATATAATATAATGTATGATATATATACATATATATATATATATATCAATATAATATTATATATTATATATTGTATTATATTATATATATTGTATTATATTATATTATCTTATCTTATATTGTATTATATTACATTATAAGCTTATTGTGCTCGAACTACGATAGTAAGATGTAGTAAGTTGTCATGAAATGCACAGACTGGTGCTTCATCCATCTTCATCCCAGGAATGGTGGGATAGTTCACCCCAGTTCGAACTGAGCCAATACTACTTATCCTGGTTGTAACATGGTATGACTGGGATGAACTAATTCACGATGAACCTAGGACCTAGGATGAACCAAGTATCTTACACCGTAGCAATCCGGTCTTTGGCTCATGGAACCTGGAAGTTTGAGCAGATTAGCGATGGCTCCATGGGAAAAAGATCAGATATGATGGAACAATGTCTCCATAAGCCTGAGCAAGAAACATCAAAGCTCTTCGTCCATTTGCTTGTGACAAAAGGTACGCCTGACACAAGCAACTCCACCATCGCCAAATACATATAATATATATATACATACTGTATATATACATATCACACATGATTCACATGATCACACAGACAGCCTATGATTGATTCCCTAATCTTCCCAGCAACAAACATCAAGTTGTCCCATGCATTTGCGCATCTCTGCACCTATGCCATGGGTTGTGGCACCAGTGGAACGTCTGCCACCTACGTCGCCCATGCCGACCCGCTTGACCCTGTGGACGCGGTCGATGTCGATGACCTGCCGGCGGTCAATGTCGATGCGCCGCTGGCGGTCGATGTCCCTGGGAAGGCGGAAATGGCGCCCGCGGTCCAAGGCTGGCTGCTGGAAACATCGCCTGGAACCTGGGAGGCCACTGTGGGTGCTATTCTGATGGCCGTCTGGTGAGTGTTTCTGTTGTGACATTGGAAAGGATTCTTTTGGGCAATTGCCTGTGCTTTCTTCATGTTGTTTTTGTTTTTAGCAGGCAGTGCGTGGCGTTACCCAAGAACGAACATGCAAAACAATCACGTCACAAACGGGGCTATGAAATAATGCGTATAAACATCTATAAACCCTTGAACACTGGGTACGTATATTCCATGGGGGGTCCAGAACCCATTGTGAGCTGTGGATAATCATGGATAAAGCTCACCGATCATCCAAGTTGCGGTTTGGCAGTGTCGTTGTGAGGCACTGCCAGAAGATGTTGATGCGACACTGACCGAGGCGTATTACGGTGTCTTTGCGGTGACATGAGATAAGAGAAGAATGTTGACTCTGCATAGATTCCCCAAAGTTGGGCCCTGGAAAAATCTGGAGCTACCAAGGGCAAACCCTGGTTGGGTATTGACTGGAGAGTCGATCTAGTCTTCTGGGTAAACCCTTGGGTATTGAGGTTATTTGTTGTTGTTTCCGCTTGCCATACATGGGCGAATAACATAATCACCCGCTAAGAACCATGATATTTAGATATATTTAGTTGATTTTAGAAGTATAGTGATTTTTTTCGAGGCAAGATTGGCATGCGTTTTGGACGCCACCAAGGGGCCATTTCATTGGAGAGGAATGCTATGGAATGCTATGAAAAATAGCAGGATCCAAGATATCCAAAATGGGGTGCGGGATTTATCACACACCTGCAGGAATCGAGAAGAGTTGGATGTGCTCATGATTCCTCATGATTCCTAATGATTTCTAATGTATCTGTATCTTTGTGCATTTGATCCAATTTATACGGAACTTGTCCCAACCAAGGCCTCTTGGCTTTCCCTGGTATGATTTGTGATGAGTCGATTTCCAAGGGAGACATGTCAGCGATTTCCATCAACCATTGCTGTCCACTTTCATAGTCCCATCCCCAGTTCATCTTAAGCACCTCCATTGTATGGTCCAAAATATGCGGTTTCATCCCCTATGTAATCTTATAGGGAAGGGATTAAAATCCAACTTTGTTATCCATGTTTTGGGGGTGTTGAAGAATGAATCCTTTCACAAGTTCGAGAACAATTGTCAATGAGATTGACAGCAGTTAATTGCATATTTACATATATTTACCATCATTTACCATTATTTACCATACAGCGAACGTATTTTTAGTCATATTTGATCATATGTGTATCATCGCTATATCCTTGTCTTCTGGTGGTTTAAACCCATAAGCCAATAATCATCAACCAGCATGAAGATGGCCTGATAATTTAGGTGTGAAAACCGTTATCTTATGATACAATCATGATTTAAATCATTATATATTGTCTTTGATGGTTTGATTGATCATTTTAATGATGGATAAGAATAATATCAGCCTGTTTGATACTTTAAAGTCATTAAACATCCCAATTTTCAATGTATCATCTGTATAATCATAATATAGTTCAACAGCATCTTCAACATTTAACGGTCATCATCAACCAGCACCGCCTGAGGTGGTGAACCTGTTGCGCTCTACACGGTACGCGGCTCCAAGCCCAGCGAGGCGCGTTTTAGGTGATTTTTAGGTGATGTTTGCTGTTTTTTGGGTGATGTTTGGTGTTTTTGTACGGTGATTTAGGGTATTTTAAATGACTTGAGGTATGTTCAGATGATTCTAGGTCCTTTTATATAGATTATTTTGGGCATGTTGTTGGGAATTCTTTGATAGTTTTTGCTGGCTTTTAGATGACCCTTTGTGATTTACTTTTGTTTGGGAATTGTTTGTTCATTTTGTGGGAATGTTGTTGCTGATGTTTTGACCATTTTTGGTGATTTGTTTGTGACTTACACACATACAGCGTATATAAATATAAATATATATATATATATACATAATAACATATATACGTATATATATATATATATATGATATTTATACATATGTATATATATATAGAGAGAGAGTCATTTTTCTGAGAATTCTTGGCGAGTTTTTAGTTATTGAACACTCTTGTCAATTTTCTGTGTGATTCGGGGGGATTTGGCGATGGTGATTTGCACGGTCACAAGTCACAAGCTAATCTTGGGTCAGCTACTGTATCCGGTGACTTATGTGGTAAACATGCTGCCTGGTCGTTTTTGCTAATTCGACGATCACTCCCTGGTAATCAAACATGGCAGTGGAAAATGCACATTTTCCCCCAAACAGTGTGCCCACACTGAGGGGTTTTTACGGTAAGTGTTAAGGCCCAGTGTTCAATCGAGGTGGTATCCGGGGCGTTTGGCATTTTCCCTGTAAATTTCCACACAACATGGCTCTTGTGAAATGTCCATGTGCATTTCGACTGCGCAGGCTCGCACCAAGTGTGCTTTCCCGGTCTTGGGGTCGGTCTTCTTCCTCAACATCATCATTTTCCTCCTCCTGCACATCAACATCATCATCATCATCATCATCATCACCATCACCATCATCGTCATCATCATCATCATCATCGTCATCATCATCATCATCACCATCACCATCATCGTCATCATCATCATCATCGTCATCATCACCATCATCATCGCCATAATCGCCATCATCATCAGCATCACCACCATCATTGCCATCGTCATCGTCATCATCATCATCATCATCATGCAAAATCCTCATCACCATCATCATCACCATCACCATCACCATCACCATCATCATCATCACCATCATCATCATCATCATCAGCTTTATCAGCACCATCATCGTCAGCATCGTCAGCATCGTCAGCATCGTCAGCATCGTCATCACCACCATCGTCATCATAATCATCATCGTCATCAACATCATCATCATCATCATCATCATCATCATCTTCATCAACGCCATCACCATCATCATCTCCATCATCGTCGTCATCATCATCATCATCATTATCATCATTGTCATCATCATCATCATCATCATCACCATCATCATCATCATCATCACCAACAACATCCCCATCATGATCAGCAACATCATTAACATTAACATCATCAACACCATTATACTACTACATTATCCTTTTACTCCCCCCCGCGCTGTTTGGGGTCTCTTGCCGGGACAATTTTTGATGTTCGTCGGTTTTCCCGTTATCATTACAACGATTAAAAACTTCCGTTTGTAGGGGATCTCCTGTGCCACAACAAATTGCCGGTGGGTATTTAAGGTTTCGGTAAGATCCAACACAAGCTCGCTGTACCGGTCCCCAGAGGAATGGCTGGGGGATGGGTTCAAACCAACCAACAATTATCGTTCATGACTTGCTCTAGGTTGTGGTGTTTGTAGCGGATGTGAACTGATGTGAACACAGTAATTATTATTTGATTTATTTTCTCAGCCAATGCCTAAACATATTTTTTTTGTCCTTGGGTCCGCGCGCGCGCCCCTACTGTAAGTACCCCAACATTAGTTTGTTGAGGCATGCGCGCACCTGCGGATGCTGGGAGCAAACCCGTTGTATAGCATTAATCGAGAATTGAATATATGTTAAAATATATGTTAAATTTAGATGATTATTCGCTTCATGAATGCCATGCACTTGTTTTGGCAGGTTTTGGCCTGTAGCTTGGTAAACATACCACTGATGAATTGCGTGGGAACTTAAGTCCCAACTGTGTGTGGATAGTAAACCATTCAAAACAAAAGTATCTTGTGATTGATGGTTGAATCATGTCGAATCCTGGCTGCGTCAAGAATAGGTAAAGGCTCCATGTTTGGTCTCTAAATCCTCTGTGCTTGTAGACTATCTTGGGTGTGTATCCCAACTACATCCAGTGGGCTGATTTTGCACATTGTAACCCAGTTATAAACAGCAAATAACCATAACTATCCTAACTACGAAGTTATGGTTTAGATTCTTAGAGATTGCTCACATGCCTTAGGTTTGGATTACATATATGGGTAATGTATTGATTATTAGACACTTAAAGTAACTTACACCGGATCCAGGACGTGACCTACGACGTGGACTTCCGCCAGATGCTCCGCACCAATCGCCGCAGCGGGCAGCCGCAACAGCTCCGCTGGGGCCCGGTGCCGGGGCGGCAGCGGAACGGAGCAGCGGGCGCGTCCGGCGGAAGAACGCAGTACCAGTGGGTGGCCTGGCTGACAGGGGGAGATCATTCTTAATTGTTGGGATTTAACTACTAAATAACTTTTAGAATTATAAAACTACCACTATGATTATAGGATATTATACTAACTACAGTACTATTGTATAACTTATTAAATGTTGTGATAATATAATTTCTGTACATTCTGACCTTGGTATGGCCAAGTCACGGGTAGTACTGCCAAGTCAATTGTTGAGATGCTCAGAAGCAGTGACGGGGTCAAGTTATGTCATATCCCAAAATGGGATGGTGAACCCCAGTGGTTAACATGACCACTACATGACTTGTTTTCGGCACGCCATAATGTTTGACCAAAACGTAAAAACGTATGGGCAGATGGTTGACACATGGGTTGCAGTACAACGGATCTATGATACTAATATATATATATACAGTATATATATACTGTACATATATATATTAATAATATATAATTATATATACTATGTGCATAATTCAAAAGGGATCAACAGCTTTGAGAGTTGAGATGTGTCAACGCCGAACCAGTCAGCTAGTGTTTATTCTTGGCGAGCGGTTGATGAATTGGCCATGTCATGTTTTTGGCTCAGGTAGAACCTTGGAAAAGTCAGCGGGTTTGAGTTCCAACATATTCTAATTCTACGCTGAAACCTGAAATGTTGATGTTTTATGGTTTGTTTGAAGGATACTATGATGATTTTTTACGTGAATTCATGCCAGGAAGGAGCAACTAGTCTTTCGTTTGCTCGGCTTTGGAGGTCCACGCCACTAAAGAATGCCTAACTGTGCCCCACTGAATTGATCTCAATCGATCTCAATTGTACATCCTATTTAAATCTATTACTGTGGGTAAAACTATGCAATAAACCACCCATTTTGGAATGGTTTATACCAATTTATACCACTTTTTGGTGTAAACCATTCCGATTTTTTCACCCAATTTATGGTGATTTGGGGGAGCCCAATTTTTTGGGGCAGATCGCCCCGAGGAGTTGAAGAATGGCAACTGGGCTGACTTCGAAGATCCTTGGTGCGATGCAAGGGCTATTGTGGGCTATACCAAGTGTTGGGGATTACAATCGAATTCCATGTATATATATATATCATATTGAATTATATCACATTATATTATATTACATTATATTATATTATCATATATTATGTTTATTGTAAAGGATTGTGAAGGCAATTTTGTACTACCTTGGGACAAAGCATTGTTCATTTTCATTGTGTCTATATTTCATTCATGCCCGCCACCTGTGCATGGGATGAGTGAATGTGAAGTCTTCCTGACTCACGTGCCCCGCGTCAAAAGTTGGGGGAGACTCTTCAACCGCTGGGGTCCATGAGATTGATTAAATATACTTTCTTACTGGTACATCAAGGTGGCAAAGCCAATGTAACAATGAAGTCCTTTAGTTTAGATTGACATATATATATAGTATTATGTAATATATGCATATAATATATACATATAATATATACATATAATATATACATATAATATATACATATAATATATACATATAATATATACATATAATCTAAACTATATATAATATAATATAATATAATATACTCTAATATACTCTAATATAATATAATATAATACAATATAATATAATATATAATATAATATACTCTAATATAATATAATATAATACAATATAATATAATATAATACAATATAATATAATATAATACAATATAATATAATATAATATAATAATTTAATATAATAATATATATATATATATATTTGTATATGTATTTGTATATATATATATATTATATATACATATACTTTAAGACATTGAGACTCCCCAAAAAAGTCAACTTACCTTAGGCTTCACCATCAGTCTTTCCAGCGAACTCAGGAGGAGGAGCTGCAACATTTGATCCGGGCATGGATGATGGGTCACTGGGCTGCTATGACTCTATTGATTTGTGAATGGAATATCTAACCCACACCTTTATTTAATGGGATATTCTGGATAATATTATGAATTCATATTGGAGAATACACAGATCAACCATAGAAATCATGGGTTTGTTTAAGGTGATATGTTATTTTCCACATGGATTTTTCCGCCATTTTTGGGAATCTAAAGGGAATGTGGTTTGTTTTTTGGAGCACCTTAAGCAAATCCAAGATAATAGGGAAATGATATGGGAAGTTGAGATTTCCAATATGCAACTTTAGAAACTTTTGATTTATACAATGAGAAATGATGAGGAATGGGAATCGAATCAGGTTTAACACGAGTAATAATGGGAATGAACCGTAGTTGGGGTGAATTTTGTGGGTATTAACATGGTGAGTTCAGCTTCATGAGGCGATATCTTTAAAAAAAGTGAACTATTTCCACTCACAAAACAACATCACTGTACCCCCAAGTAAAAGACCGCTGGATTCTGGGTACTGTACCTGATCCGCTTGGTGGTTTCGACTGTCAATTGCCATGGGATAGATGATGATCCCCATTGAGCAACGATGTTCAGGCCCAAAGGTGCGGACTTACCATTGTTTAACAGGTTGAACGATTGAGTCCCTATGGGAACTTTCGTCAACCAAGGAAAATGGGTTTGGTTCAGGAGAATTTACAGGAAACCTTGGTTTCTCTCACCATCCAACAATGGTATTTCCTTCAAATTCTAGTTCAAACCTTCCGCAAATGAAGGCAATGGACCCCGGCATCGAAAGCAGACAGAGTGATCTCTTTGGCTTGCCAGCTGATTGATTGATTTCCAACTTCGTAGTCGAACATTTTTTGTGAAGCACCGGTGTTTTCGGGGGATCCTACTGCTAACCTTGAACTCTCTCCAGCCAGGTGTCGGGGTCAATCTTGGCCGGCTAGTCCTGAACAGCAAATCATACAGAATCGTTGGCTTGTCCTAGCCGGTTCCTAAGCAGCCCATGGGCATATTTATCGAACTAATTAGCAAACTAAGTAACTAACTCACTCACCAACTAACTAACTTATACTAACTAACTAACTAACGAACCAACCAATAAACAAACCAACTAACAAACAAAGTCACTAACTAACTATCTATCAAACTATCTCCCCAACTAAAAAACTAACCAACTAATTAACTAATTAACTAAATAACTAACTAACTAATAAACTAAACTAAACTAAACTAAACCAAACTAAACTAAACTAAACTAACCTAACTAACTAACTAAGTAACTAAGTAGCTAAGTAACTAAGTAATTAAGTAACTAAGTAACTAACTAACTAACTAACTAAGTAACTAACTAACTAACTAACTAACTAACGAACTAACGAACCAACTAATAAACAAACCAACTAACAAAAAAAGCAACGGACTAAATATCTATCAAACTATCCCCCTAACAAACAAACAAACTAACTAACTAACTAACTAACTACCTACCTAAGTAAACAAGTAACTAACCATAACTAACCAACTAACTATCTAACTATCTATCTACCCGCTTAACTAAAGAATACTAAAGAACTAAATATCTAACTAAACTAACTCACCAACTACCTAACTAACGAACGAACGGACTGACTAACTACCTGGCTGACTGATAAACTAACTCACTTACTAGCTAACTACCTAACTAATTAATTAACTAGCTTACTTACTTACTAGCCAACTAGCCAACTAGCTAACCAACTAACTAACTAACTAACTCACTTACTAGCTAACTACCTACCTACCTAACTAACTAGCTAGCTAGCCTAACGAACCAACACACGTTATTAGACAATACATCTACATATGCACATCATATCTAGTCGATCACGGGATTAGCCATCAGTTCGAACGGGAGACAACTAATCTGTTATTTAAGGCCATGATGAAGTGTCCTACGAAGCTCGCGGGCTGCAATACTTCATCAACTTTCGAAGGCACGATCCAGATGATGATTCCACTTAGAATTTGCGCAGGCTCCCTGACCAGCATTTCTTAGAAACTAGCTGAGCTATGTTGCACTTATATATATATACGATTATATACGTATATATATATAATTATATAAAATTATATCTAATTATACAATTACACAATTATATACATATAGTTGTCCAATAAGTATTTATAATTGCATATTATATATATATATATATTCAGATAGAGCGGTGTTTCGAAGGGGACCAAATGGCACCAAACAATGGCGAGCCACTGCCAGTTTTTAGATTGCACTGCATTTTTGATTTGCAGGCCGATGTATGTGTAGACTAGATTGTCGGACAGCCATATCACATCATACCACCCTTGCTGGGGGTTGTACAAGGGGTAAAAAAAACTATATTCAACAGCAGAACGGACTGTGGACAAAACTGTAGTATTTCAGCAACTCGTGCACTGCCAAAAACGTAATGATCTGATTTGTGTTTCGCATTCTTCCCCCCAACGTCAAAGATTCCTTTGAGATTTTTGATGTCAAACCATTTCAATCCTCCAACTTTACCCAATAACTTTTCTATCCAAATCATCTCCGGTCCAGGATGGTTCAGATCAACATCTCCAGTGGTCAGAAACGACACATCCGCGTCAAGCCGCGGCAAGCACCGGAGCCACCCGTGGCCCAAGACGCGAAGGCAGAGCCGGCGTCGACATCGGCCGCGGAACCCGCGCCGCCACAGGGTGCGGCCCCCGGGGCGTCGGCACGCAGGCGCATCACCCCGCCTGGCAAGGCGAAACGATTTAGCTTGGGAAAAGATGCTTGGCTCATCTTGGCATCTCGACATCATTCCATAATGTTCCATAATGTTCCATAATGTTCCATAATGTTCAATATATAGTGAGTCATCAATCTTTAGTTGATATCCCTTGAGATTGACACATATCTTGAAGATCATTCTGCTGGACTGGATGCTGGGGATGCTCATGTTGGCACCCAAGAAGTTGGTCTTTTATCTCAAAATGGTCAACTCCTCGTAGTTTCTGCATAGTTTCCTAGGTTCTGCATCGTTCTGGCTCAACCCATTGGTTTCCGATTTCAAGCTCCTTAGTCTGTTTTTATCCAGGTCCTTAATTGAAATGACCAGCCATTTGTGGCTCCAAACTACCCCAGCTGTGACCCCATCTGCCCTGCACGTCTCAGGATGGAAAAGGCTCTGCTTCAGCTGCCCAAGGTAGCCAAGCAGGCGGCGGAGAGCTGGAGAGCTGGATTGGTGACAGCCCGCATTCTTCGCAGATTGAACAACTAGGCCATATGTATGAATGTGCATATATATATAATATATCTATATATATATATATTACATATAATGGAAGGGCATGGTTTGTGGAACCTTACTCAAATGGAACTGGGTCCTTGTGATCCATGCTGCTGGGGACTGAGCACTTTTCTGTCGCTCATGGCTTTTCAGTCTCAATGTGACACATCGCTAAGTCATCCATGGGTTTCATGTTTCAAGTTCATGCGTTGGTTTCAAAGTTTTTCATCTTCCGAAGGCTGTATCACTAGAAACAATTAAATTACTTTGACCAAACTTGGTTTGATTGCGTAGCAATGGCTGGAATTTCTGGTGAAGATGCTGGTGAAGATGCTGGTGATGGTGCGACACCATGCAACTGCCTCTCAGCTGAAAGAGATCAAACCAACCTTAGATGTGGATAGATGTCAGACTGGTGGCCAAAAACCAAAAATCAAATAACTTGTGGAATCAGTATCAAGCACAAAGCATGCCCTTTTTTTGCCACTTGTGCGGTGGATGGATTGAGCTTCAACATCCAGCTAAAGACTAGATTGGATCCAGCAACACAGCCCCTAGTAGTGGCTGTGGCTCACCCCCCTTTGGTGTCAGATTTC
>Ga0126342_10003352_pt1 | contig 26398 bp, 15 predicted proteins | sample Cyp1metagenome_FD_92528 | JGI IMG/M metagenome (GOLD analysis project Ga0126342, IMG submission 92528) | Coral microbial communities from Lord Howe Island, Old Settlement Bay, Australia - Cyphastrea 1 metagenome | ecosystem: Host-associated > Invertebrates > Cnidaria > Coral ...
ATGACACCTCGTTGTTTTCCTTGGCAATCTCAGTTTGAGTCGCCTTGAGCCAACGCATTGGCCAGGCAAAGCTTTGCAAAACCTGAGTGCGACAGGGTCACAAATTTGTAATGTAACCGCATTATATATTCACTATAAAAAAAAAAAAATATTATTCTATTCCATTAAATCCCATTCAATGGTGCTTCTATCCCATCAAATCCCATACAAAATCTCTATTGGTGGATGGTTCCCGCTTCCTCGCGCCCAGTCGCCGGCGGAGCACCCGACTTCACAGGACTGGCGAAGGAGAAGAGCTGAGCCAAATTGGCACAGTCGGTTTTGCCTGGCCGCTTTGCGGCGGGGAAAGATGTGAAAAAATGGTGATTCAATGGCTATTTCATGGTGATTTAATGGTTGATGGTGATTTCATAGTGATGTCATGGTGATTTCATGTTGATTTCAGAGTTGTTTGTTGGTGATTTCATGAGATGAGCAACTAAAGATGGCGCTCATGAGTCAAAACCCCTGCAAGTTCCTGGTGAACACCGAAAAACAGCTGGGAATAGCTGGCTGTTCATCAAGCCACCTCCCTGAAAAGTGGCTGAAACTGATTGGGGGTTGCGAGTACTAATTATTATTATTTCATATTATTTCTATATGCTTGAAAACTAAAAGAAGAGAACCCACCAAGCAGCAAGACTACTCTTCACCTCATCCAACAGCCATTGGTTTTGGCATCCCAAAGATCACCATTGGTTGCATCCGTACTGTAGGAAACCTCCAGATGTAGATGCTTTGCATCAGTCAATAATAAATGGTGCATAATCGAAGTGAAGCCATTTATCGAACTAATCTAACGTTTTTTTTGGCGGTGATTGCCGATTTCGGTAGGATGCACATCCAAGCAACCCCTTCATGGCAATCGTTGACAAAAGCGGGAAATATGAAGAAGCGCAGGGGAGATCAATCAACAAGCTGGGACAAATGAAAGGGGTCAGCGATATTCCAGTATATTCCACTAGATCCATAGTTTTTTTTTTAATCATAGTCATAGTTATATAATTAAATCCAGAATATCCATGTCATGTAAATTCATGTCATATATATGTTATCATAGCTATATCCATAATATCCATATCATGATTATCATCTAATATATTATATCCATATCATCTAATAAGATCCATATCCATTATATCATATCCATATCATGTAATATACCATTAAATTATATTAAATTCATATCATTCATAATATCCATATCAATAGGATCCATGTATGATCATGTATGCCATATATGGTAACATGGATCCCATCAATATACCCCAAATGTTAGCATATATACCATACATGGATCCTATGGGATATCATTATATGGTGCGTTTCTGCGTCCCATTTTTTCGAGCCGGCTCCGAGCCGGCTGGATCCTGCACTGATCCTGCACTGAGGCCCGGGCCGTTGAAACGATGATGCTCCGTGTCTTCCGAGTATTGCCTCTCTTGCCTGAGATGTCGACAAAAGACCCTCAGGAAAAACCTATAGAAACCATTAGAAAAACCCGTAGAAACCATTAGAAAAACCCATGAATTTTACGGATCAAATTGGTGCGTCAAAAGCGTTTTTATGTCATCCCCCGAAAATATTAACTGGTAAATCCCGATGGTCCCAAAGAAAAAAAAACATGTCCAAACCGCGATCCCATCCGTTCTAGCGCAGCATCTTTCGGGTGTGCTTCCACCAATGTGTGGGGTTGCACATGTCCCACTCTCACGCATGTCAAAAACAAACAACAACACATATCTTGTCATATCTGATCCACATGCAAAAAGATGCAAAAAGCACCATCCACATCTTCACATTCACTTTAGTTCAAGCAAGTCAGATCTCGCAATCCTGTTAGGGCTTGGCTTGGCAGATTGGCAGAAGCCAGAAACAACCCCCAGACAACCGATGCATTGTCATCATATGTTCATCATATGGCAGTGTGTCAAAACCAATAGTACCCCTGTAGTTCACATCAAAATAGCTGGGATTTATGGATGTTCATCCCACTAAAAATGGTATTAATAGGTATTGATCCATACCCATATGAATACTATTTATCATCATATTCCAACTTAAAGACCCACTACAAGGTGGTGATATGATATTGTGTAATATGTACATCAAATATCACTATATAATTATATATAATCACATATTATATATGATATATTTGGGTTTAAATTGTAATATTTCACTAACCTGAATTAAGGCCTCCAATCTTCCTTAGCGGGCCCAACCCTGAATTGTTGGGCCATAAAAGGGGATGATTCCCCTTATCAACCATATATATATATATCTTAATGACGCATAGTCCCAGAATTCCTCGCCATTCTTCAATGCCTATCTCGCCCCACTTTTCCACTCCAAAGACGCCTGTGGAAGGTGCCGTGCCCCACGCACTTCTCCAAAGCGTTGCTTTCTGGAGACAGGTGGCAGATCATGTGGTGCTTCACGGATAATCATCTTCTATCAATTGCGAGTATTATATGTGTTTGGATATCTATATTGGATCTGGGTAAATTATAATATTTCACCAACCTGAATTGTTGGACCATTTGCGGATCATTTCCCTTACTAACTATGATTATAGTGAGGGAGACCAGTGAGGTCGTGATCAAATTTACCCAGATTAGATGCCATACCACCAACTAATTAGTTTCCAAACAGATATCCAAATAGTATAATATAGATTAGATAGTATGAAACAGATATAGTACAAATAGTTTCATACCAATGGATCAGTCTCAGACCATTCTGAAATTCTGTGTAGTCAGTGTCCGAGGGCAACCGGCAAGATTTTGTGACGCTTTGTGAGACTGTTCTTGATTATTCAATAGTAGTGTTCTACCGATGAAACTCCAGGAAGTAGTGTTTCTTTTTGTTATGTTTTTTTTGTTGTTTGTGAAAAAAATCTGTTCTACGATGAATAGATTCAACAGAACTAACAGAATTAACAGAACAATTGTTGTTTGTTTGTTCAATTCTGTAGTGCTGTTAGTTTGTTATCGCTGTACAATTTCTGACTGTCCATGGCTTGGGGCCTTTGTAGTAGTTCACGATGGCTTCTTGTGCGTTCCCAAAGCTCCATAGCCTGGGTCGTTGGGTCGGTCGTTGGGAAAAGCCATGGGAAATTCAACTTGAATGGCTAAATCATCGAAGAAAGTGTGGGTTTGGGCCATGTTACAATGTTCATCCATTTTCCCATTGGCAAATGGTGAGTTTACCAAAGACTTCTCCTATTTTGCTAGACATCAAAAGCCTTTTGAAGATCCACTTGGAGGCCATTGACAATCATTGCCCTGGTAAGTCATTGGGCTTGGTGTATCCTACACTAACATTATGTTTAATGCACAGCCTTAACCAATCCAGTTTTCACTCAGATTCACTGTGGATTCGTGATCAAAATAGGATGCTCTTGGCACCAACCCCCATATGATTCCTTGCTGTATGTAGAGTTTCGGGGCTCAATATCTTTCCGACCCACCCACGTCATCTTGCATAGGGCCCCAAATCCTACTTGTCATGGATTCTCCAACCACGGCAAGAGTTGTTCTCTGGTCTCCAGCTCAAGTTTCAATATCTTCGCGTGTTCCTCATTTACGGTACAGCAAGAGCTTATAAACATAGTGAAATGTTTGAACCATTTCAACGAACTTGCTAAACCCTACAATAGGTTCACTCATAGGACCTTGGAAAACTACCGGCTAGTTGTTGTTCTTTCATGTTCTTTCTTCATTCCAAAACATTCCAAAACCACTAGAAATATCTACAAGCTCTCCTTGGGCTCCCATACGTCAAGCCCTCAAAGAAGAGCTTGCGGCGAGGGAAGACGACCTGCCCAGACAGTCAATGGTAATTTCAGGATCCTAAAATGGAGGTACTGTACCATATAAGGCCATACTTTGTGGGGATATTCCCTTAAATAGGCCTTATATAGGCCTTATATATGGTAGGTACCTCCAATTTAGGTTCCTGAAATGGCCATTGAATAAATGCTCGTGAAATACCCCGCACGATCCCCGTGTGTGTTGCTTAGCATGTATTAATTGATACTTGTAGATCAAAGATATCACAATCCATATCACAATCAACATTGCAATTTAGTATAATCATCACCAATCATCCCCAATCATAAATATAGAGGTTTTAGGTCCGTGTTGATTTGTGATTAGAAATCCAGGGCAGTTTCATTGCGGCAAAAGGTGGATTGGTTGATGACCAAACTGGTGGCGTTTCAGCGTCTCGCAGGCTCCTCTTGAACAACCCAACAACCCAATATGAGTTATACTGACGACAATGACACTAGTAATTAATAATATCATCAGCATCATGATTATATGATTATTCATCTTTAATCATTGCCACCGATCAATCTATCTATCTATCTATCTATCAAACAAACAATCAAACAATCAATCAATCAATAAATCAATCAATCAATAAATCAATCGATCTAATCTGATTGTCTGTCTATCTGTCTATCAGTCTATCTGTCTATCAGTCTATCAGTCTATCAGTCTATCTGTCTATCTGTCTATCTGTCTATCTGTCCATCTGTCCATCTATCCATCCATCCATGCATCCATCCATCCATCTATCCATCCATCCATCTTATCTATCTAATCTATCTATCATTATATGTTTTCTATTATATTCTATTATATTAATTACATTATATATATTCTATCTATCTTATCTTATCTTATCTATCTTATCTATCATATATATCATTTCTATCATGTCTGTCATATATACATATATTATATAATTATATATATATATATATATATTATATGCCATATCTTTCATATCTATCATATCTATTATATCGATGATATCTATGACATCTATCATATCTATGATATCTATCATACTTATCATATCTAAAAACATTCACATATATATATATATACAGTGTATAATATACATATAAATGACTTCGTCGCTGCATGCGCCAGCCACCCTCCCCAGCACCTGCCGTGGTAGGCCCACGCCGAAGTTGGCGGATTGCAAGGAGAAGTCGCCCTCGGCCCAGTGGTGGCAGAACCTGGGAGATTCAGTCGAGGTGTGGTTGGGTTTTCTGGAGGATTATTGGATAAGTTACATATTAACTATCCAGAAATACAATTCGCGTTTTAAAATGTTCATGATTATTGGTTTTCTGAAGCAAACATATGGTTAAATCATGTTTTTGTTTGGGGAAAATATTGATTTAACATGGTTAATATTAATATTCATAATCGTATTAATATGTGTTAATGTTAATGTTTGGTTAATCTTGATGTTGATGTTTGGGGAAAAGGTTAATGTTGTACAATATATATATATATATATGTATTATTTGTGAACATAATGTTGATGTTGATTGAAATAAAGATTGGTATTGATTATGCAACATCTATATATTGGTGGTGCATGTTTTCCGTGCTTTACCCTGAAGATCTCAAGATCTTAGCCATATTTTCTCTGGATTTAATCTTTCTGTAAATGTTCTATTCATGTTAAGAATACCCTAAGAATAAATTATTTCAGTTCTGGCGGATCAAACAGTGTTTTGGTTTTATGAAGCAACCCAGTGTCTCGAAGCAAACATTTACCAACAAACCATGGTCTGTATACATGGCTGTGCCTGAAAATTGGGTATACCCTCCAATTGGCGATGTTTACAGGACAAGAGATGATTGACCCATGGATTTACGGGTACCTCATTTTCACACAAACCCGTATTGATTGGATAAAATCAGTTTTGGTTGTTTAAAACCTCCAAGCAATCATCGGAGATCCAGCAGCAATCATTGGGACTTTTTTTACGAAACATCATCGGAGCTATACCCGCATACCCGACTATATATATATATGTATATATATAGCTTTGGACATGCATGGGTTTCACTTGGCTTTTCCATAGCTGCTATGGGTCTGCTTCCCAAAGGTTCCAGATCCCCAGAAACAAAAAGGCCATGGGTCAAGAGTTGGGAACCTTTTGCGTAAAGCGATTGCTTGGAAGATCGTGAAGCATAGAACTTTTGGTATCCAATGTTCACCCATACCCAAATGGATCTTTTCACTATCTAATCACACAAAAAAAAAGTGATTTTCGACTGAGTGTACTCCAAAATTTGAATTATCTTTCACCCATAAGTAAAAAACACTTGCAAGAGATCTTGCATCCAACAATCTGATAGGAAAGAAAAAGTACTCATGAGCATCATCCCCAAATCTCCTGGGGCGCTTACCAAATGTCCATGTATGGGTAGCCATACATTTTTCCAGGCCTTAGAGGGCAGCCGATCGTGTCGTCATCCACGGTTTTTGTACATGAATCCATGGTGATTACCATCTGGTTATGACTGTTACATAGCCATGGTTTTTCGATGGCCCTAATCGAAATAGATGGTTTACCGTTTACCTATTAATAGCATGGTGGATCTTTCCATGGCGAACTGTAACAAATAACCAAAGGGTACCCCCAAAGTTCAGGATTTCTTTTCTCATCCGTTGGGTCAGGTGAATTGAACCTCTGGTGATGGCAAAGTGTCCATGTTTGGATGTCTGATTTGGCTCCAACATCCAGCAAAAAAACACCCATGTTGTGCTAGTATGTGGTTGGGAAACTCTTGGTAGCTCCAAATCGCTCCCCATGGCTCATAGGGAATATGAATACCCATAGCTCCAAATCGCTCCCTCCTAACCACTGGATAGTGTGAATCTATGTTCCCACAACATGGAAGCATGGGTGTAAATGATCCACATGATTTCCATTAAAAAAATATTAAAAAATCCACAACATGCTTCCAGCATTTGGCGCCGTTCCGCAGCCGTTCCGCTGCCGTTGCGCGACTCCGAGACTCCAACACTCTAGGCGAGTCCCTGGAGGAATGACCCGAGTCTAAGTGAGAACTGAGGTGAGATTAGTGGGTTTATATAGAAAGTTTATATACTGGTTGGTGGTTGAGCCTACCCCTCTGAAAAATTATGGAGTTCGTCAATGGGGTTGGGATGACATCCCATATTAACGAAATGGAAAATAAAAGTCATCTTTGAAACCACCAACCAGTGATATTAACCATTAGCCATCATCAACCACTATAAAAATGGTATATGTTTATACCACCCATGCAGTGAATGCCAATAAATCATGTGGTAAACCCAATGTCATCAAGCTGCCAAACTTGGGGATGATGACCATGTGACCATGGTCGGGATGGTACCATGATGCTTTCAGCACCAACAAGGCCAAGGCCGTGTTTCATGACTTTTCTGCGACTAGGTCATTGTCTTATTATATTAATCATGGCTTTTTTTAGTATTTCTTGACATGGACAAAACACATCCAACAAAAACTATGTACACGGACATTTTTTTGAGATGTCATTGTCTTTATCACTATATTTATCGCGTATGTTTGGAGCATATCGCTCTGTAAAAACGTCACGTGTGTTGATGTGAAAAATCCCAACCAGCAGATCCAGTAAGGTCGATTTTATCAATGGTGCCACGGAACTGGTGAAAACTGACCATCTGTGCAATCTGACAATCTGTGAGGATGCGTCCCAATGTTGTGTAGGTGATGCTCCCATTTTTTGAAGCAGTACCGGCAATACCCACATGTAGTGGAAGCAACTGAACGCTTGTTGGTAATTATGGTGGCTTGACCCGTGTCACTATCCCAGGCAACTGACCCACAGGTTGTCTGTGCGCCGAGGGATGTCCAGCCCACAACAGGCGCGAATACAAAAATAAAAAGACGTGAATGATCATCATTAAAAAAAAAAACATCACCCCTAAAGATTTGTTTAAAAAAAAAAAAAAACATAAAAAATCATCATCAATAACCGACATTACTGCCACACTTTTTCATATCATTACCCCCATCATAGCTGGTTCGACCCATCATCCGGGATCCGCCTCATGGCCAGCTTGAAGGTTAAGGGCCGTTCCGCGTTGGCCCAGAGCTCGAATCTGGCCCACGAAAAAAAGCCAGGGTCAACCCAGCTCGAATGGGAGGTTAGGCGCTTTGTATTGGATGTTATATGGAGGTTTCCCAAGTGGGGGTACCCCCAAATCATCCAGCTGTTAGATTGGGCTTTTCCAAAACCATCCAGCGATAAAGGGGTATACCCCATTGATGGAAACCTCCATATGGATATCATATTGGATATCATGATGTTATTCTACGCAATAATCACAATAAGGGCCTTAAATTGACAATAAGGTGTTGTACAAATGTTATACAAAACCCTGATGATAAAGGGTTGGTGAATGTCCTAATGGAAAATCATCCAAGTATGGGATATGTGTTTTTTTTTTTTAACAGACACTAATAATACGGCTTTATATCTGTGTATGGATGTTGTGGTAGTCATCATCATGTCCACTTATTAATCCCCATAAAAATAGAACAAATCATCAATTGGTTCCAGTATGTTCCTGTAAGTCTCATGTTTCTCGCAAAACATGCCCATGTCTCTTGGTTATATCCCCAAACAACTGGCTGAATGATCATAATTCACTGACCTGAAATTGGTCGAAATATTGGGCCTTTTTTTTGGATGATTCCCCAAATCCAATTCTCATCATTCCAGTGACAAAAAACGACGAGAGCTTTAGATCCCCATTATTACTCAGGGGTTGATAAATGGTATATTTCATCTCCAACAAAGACTTGTTCAAGTCATCTTCAAAATCCCCCGGTTTCAGGACATTTATAAAGCCTCCAGGTTTCAAAGATAGCAATGGAACCTTCCACTATAAATAGTGCCATGATTTCCCAGCTAGGTTTACCGCCATCAAACGTGAGAGGATTTCCAAGCTTGTCACGGCAATGATGACACCATATTGGGTATATCCCATCAAATCCCTATATATTAAATTAGATTCCCATGATATTCCCATTCTTTATAGCTTTTTATTGGGCTAAAACATGGTAAAACATCAGATAATCCCTTCCCAAAAAAAAACTACCCCCCCCAAATAATAAACACCTCAGGTAGTTTTTATTATTATACGGTGCCCCACTTTGTACTTATTAAAATCTTAATCAAACGATGGTGACATGTCCCATGAACATCACCAGACACGGAGGACCGCAGGACACCCGCAGGATACCCGGACCCTGCGGCATTCAGGACTTGCTGTGCCCTGAAGGCCGATACGGAAGAGACGTGGGTATCCAATGTGGTAGGTATCCAATGTGGTAAAACCAATCATATCACAGAAGTATCTGAAAATAGTAGGTTTATAGTGGGTTTATAAAGTATCTCCAAAGAAGACATGGGTATCATATAACTAAAGTATCTCCAAAGAAGACATGGGTGTTATAAAACATCTGGAAATGGTAGGTTTATGACTGGTGTACTAACATTTCACGTCATTTAAGTGAAGATGTTTGGATAGCACAACGGAGGGCCATGACAAATACTGATAAAATCTGCTAAAGTCCAATACTTGGCTTATTTTTCTTCTTTTTTGGTCCATTGGTCGAATTTCAAACTCTATTCCAACTTGACTACTTAATTCGAAAAGAAACTTTAAAAATGAAATTGCTCAAATTGTCAGATTCCATTGTCAGATACCAAACAAATTGTCAGATACCACTTAATTCTGAATTTAAAAATATATGAGTAGACAGTAGGCATGCTCAAATTAGCCGATCGTTCTTCTTTTGGTTGGCAACCAAGCGCAACCATGATTCGACACACACGGATTCTTTGGATGAAACCAAAAGAACATCAGAGGTTGTGGTAACAACACCGACCTCCGACCAGCCTGCGGATTGCAGAAAAGTATGGAGTTCCCAAGTTGGCACCTTGTGATCTGAGAAAACACCAGTTCCCAAGACTGGCACACCAAGATAGTCTCGTTGCTCGCAAAAATCCCGGGTCTGCTACCATTCCAATATTTTAGTGAACTACAGAGCCCGTATGGGTCCGAGTCCGAAATAGGGTACCCCTCCAAAATCTCCATGAGTATCGATGAATCATATTGTGGTATAATGTTCCTAAAGTTGGCCACTGACAATTACACAATCACACACCCTTGTTGTTGGCCACAAATCGGTGGAGACAAGTTTGACCGAGAAACCTGAGCAGGTCACTGAAAGCCTACGATGTGAAAGATTGGTTCCTAGAATGTCGAGGAAATCAGTTCTGGATCCTTAGCTATCATTGTTTCATGATGTTTTACCCCCCGGTAGTTTGACATAACTATAGAAATGGCCGTTTTAGTTCGATGATTTTCCCATTGCGAATAGTGATTTTCCAGTGCGCAAACTTAAAAAAAAAATATGTATTCATATGCCCCATTGTATCGCATCAGATCCCAACAAATCCCATGATATCCCTCTAAACAAACGGGGATTTATATCCTATAAATTATATCCCATTATATCCCAATAAATCATCCCACTCAACGTCCCACTACAGATATATATATATATATATTATGATACACACCATGAAAAATCTTTAAACGCCTAAACGAAATCCCATACGTAGATACCGGGATAAAGGGTTGATGGATTTTACGATGACTCAATGGTGATTTTCTGGATCCAGGCATCTCGGAGTGACCCAAGGAAGAACTACAAAAGTGATCTATGATATAGCTATCCCTGTCTTATAAGATATGCATACATCTATATGTAAATAATACAATATAAGATAAGATAAGATATAATCTAATATAATCTAATATAATACAATATAATATAATACAATATAATATAATATAATAATATAATATAATATAATATAATAATATAATATAATATAATATAATATAATATAATAATATAATATAATATAATATAATATATATATATACACAATATATCTATATACATGAATATAACTATTGGTAGATAAATCGTAGATACACAATGATACACATATTTGTCGGAATTCCGTATGAAATCACGAGCATTTCAGGCAGCTTCAAGCCACACACCCCGCAACTGAGCCGCACCTACAAAGCTCTGCACGCCATCCCCCTGTAGGAGTGCCAGGAAGAGCAGGCGAAGTTCATCGTTAATGTCAACCTCAGTGGATGAAACTATTCACCAGTTTCATTAAAACCGGCAAGCTAGAAAGTGATGTGTAGATAGATAGATAGCTAGGTTGAAAGATAGATAGATAGATAGATAGACAGACATACAGACAGACAGACAGATCGACAAACAGATAGATAGATAGATAGATAGACAAATACGATAAGATTCGATAAAATTAATAGATCGGATTAGATTAGAATAGATTAGAGATTTGATTAGATTAGATAGATAGACAAATAGGATAAGATTCGATAAGATTAGGTAAGATTAGATTAGATTGACAAAAAGGATAAGATTCAAGAAGATAAGATAAACTTAGTGATTAGATAGATAAATAGATAGATCACATCAATTGGCATACATTTGTTGACAGTCATGTTGGCTTGCCACGGTTGAAGGGTACTGTTTGATGGTTTGTTGATCCGCTGCAAAAGTGACAACATTAAGGGCCATTAAGGGGGATAAATTGACCCACCTAAGTCCACAGAGCCATACATTATATAAGTGATGGGATTGATGGCAAGTTCCATGGTGACTTCATAAGGTATCAGCGAACTTAGCGAACTATGGGGCCACCCAAGGCACTTGGTGCGATGCGAGGGGCGCAAAGATCTGCATCGCCGTCCCAGGGAACGAAGCCGTGATGCCTAGCGGCTTCGCGCGACGCCGGGCAGATGGGGATGGGGATTTGCTGGGGGAAGGTCATAGGTTTCAGGCATGGTAAGGGCAAGGTGTTTTGAACCGAAATCTATGACCCCCAAAAAAATGGACACCGAATTCGATGATTACCATGGAAATGCATGGAAAGCACTCCGAATTCGTCTTATGCTCCGGAGTAGACCATAGTCGAAGTGTGTCATTGGTAATAGAGTCTCGACCAACACGGGGGACTATGAAACTAAGAAACTAAATTTAACAATTGTGTAAAAAGGAGACATGACCCCGTTGTGGGAACCGCAATTGAGTCTCCAGGCATTTAACATCACCAGTCACGACAAGATGTACATTTCATTCACATATTTCCTGTCAAGATTTGGAGATCTAGCAAGTTGAAGATGTGATAAGTTCCAATAGGTGTGTGTGTGTAGACACGTTCATAGGGAATAAAGGATGATAAGGATGTACACAGTATGTACACTGGGTGTACACTGTACACAGTACCATACACAGAGTATATATATATATAAAAGAAAAAATATATACAGTATATAATCAGTCCGCAGTAGATTGATGGTCTATCGAAATTGGGTGGCCAAAAAGGTTCTGTTTCACAATGTAGTCCAGGAGCCATGAGCAGTCTGCGGGATTCCCCATGAAGGAACATCCACATGATCTAATGACACCCTCCACAATGTCACATGGATACGGTGTCAGTGCTATACCTTTTGAAATCATACAAAACTCACCCCATATGCTCCATGTATGGTATATTTACCTACATTTGGCTGATTTTTAGGGCAAATGTTGGTAAATATTCCAGCACCATGGAGCATCTGGGCACCTTTATCATGTCATAGCTTAGAGGTCTAACATGGTCGGACTGAATGCACCTCGCACCTTTGACACAGCAGTTGCACATCCACGCATCTGCACCGTTGCACCTTTGCTTTGGATTCACTGCCGAAGTCGGTGTCGATGTGTCGGTGAGTTGCAGTAGAGTGGTCATATTCGCCAAGATGGTGGCACTGGTTGAGCCAGGTATTGCATGACGTGCCACTTCGAAACGAGATTGCCTCTTTCAACCCACCAGTCCGCCGTTCTCTGTTCAGAATTTCCGGTTGTTGACAGTGGGAAAGCCAGAGACCCATGCCACTGTGCCATGATTCACATGAAGGTGGCGTGTCTTATGTTCAAATGTCATCAAAATCTATCTGGAGGCGAATCCTTCCAATCAAGCGTTGGTTGTTCCAATGCGAGAGTAGAAGTATCCAAAGTCACCAAGAAAAGCGGCAATGCAAAACCCTTATCGAAGGAATGTCGATGTTCAAAACATGTACAGCCACACGACCACCATAACAACAAAGGAATTACAAAAACGAGAAGACTCGTGTGTTTCTTGCAGTTCTTTCCCTCTCAGTCTTCGACTTGGGGATGGTTTTGAATGTGGGTAAAGTGGTAAAACGGTAAAATATAATAAACCATCCCCCAAATCACCATAAATAAGTGGTATAAACCATTCCCAAATGGGTGGTTTATGATTGTTTTAACCACATTATTGGGTTTCACATGGTTTTACCTGGTTTGAAGGCCATTTCAGAATAGTTCATGGTTGCATAGCTGCGGAGGTTCATCCACACACTAGCTTGGTAACTGGTCAAGTATGGCTAGGGGATGGGGGGTTTATAAAATGTTGTAAACATGTTTCTGGTTGCTGGTATACCTACCCCTCTGAAAAATATGCTCGTCAGTTGGAATGATGACATTCCCAATATATGGGAAAGTCATTCAAAATTCCATGGTTCCAGTCACCACCTGGTACCCATAAAAACCCTGGGTCGTGGTCACCTCAATGGTTGATCTGGGAAGTCGGAAGAATGGCAAATTTTTATGTTGGGTTTAGCCCCTGGGATTCCCCCCAAAATGGCTAGAATTTATGAGGATTTATGGCTGGTTGGTGGTGCAATAACCAGTATCAGATAGACTCCCCTGGTTTCCCATGGCTTTCGTAGGGAAATTAAACATATCTGGTTGGTGGTATACCTACCCCTCTGAAAAATATGAGTTCGTCAATGGGAAGGATGACATCCCATATATGGAAAATAAAAGTCATGTTCCAAACCACCAACCAGATGGAGATTTATGGATGTTTACAGCCAATATCAGCCAACATGCTTTGGATCCCCATTTCTTCCACAAGCCTTTGGTTGAATTGTTGCGTTCTTCCTCCCCACGATCTCCCGCCTTACAGCGCCCAAGAGAGTACCAGTGATGGCGAAATATGGCACCTACCACGGTGGATAAAATCTGCCACGGCACCAGCTGTTTTTTGCCAAAAGGGGTACACCAAGCAAACCAATCCGAGCAAACACAATGTAATCAAGAAATCTGTCAGGCCTTGTCAAACCACACAAACTGACATAAACTGACACATTCCCTTGATTTGGGTGGAAGGACGGAGGAAACAATTCTGTCAACAAACAATGTTTGTGTGTGTTTAGCACCAGAAATTGAACACTCCAATGTTTGTGCCTTCAAAAACCTACCTGAGACTTCAACGATCGTCGGCCTGCGCTGCCGTAAGAGCTGCATGGGCCATGGACACTCCTGCAGCCACTTTTGGAGACAAACATGAAGAAGCCATCGTACTTGCAGCGCTCACTTGAAAGATCTTCGGTATTTCAAACCGGCACCATAGGTGCTGCACAAAAAAAATATTGTGGTTCCAATCAACAATTGATTATTTTTTTCGCACGATTTCGCAGGATTTCACCCCTTTCCATTTCCGGAATTCCCGTGGGATGTCTCAAAATCCTGTGCCCAGCTTGACCCCTGGTGCCTTACGTGTCATGGTCAAATTACATCTCGTATATACATATATATATATATATGATACATATATATATATATACATCATATAATATATCATAATATATATATATACATATATCCCATAAAAAATAGGAAGCCAAACATCATGGGTCCCAATTTTTCTCCATATCAACGGATTGGTGACCATTGGTGACCCCCATGATCCAACTTTTGACCAACGCACATATGGCTGTGATGTGTCGTGTAATGGGAATTTTAATGGGATCTAATGGGAATTTATGGGAATTTATGGTGGTTTAATGGGAATTTATGGGAAATTATGGTGGTTTAATGGGAATTTATGGGAATTTATGGTGGTTTAATGGGATCTAATGGGAATTTATGGGAATTTATGGTGGTTTAATGGGAATTTTATGGGAATTTATGGTGGTTTAATGGGATCTAATGGGAATTTATGGGAATTTATGGTGGTTTAATGGGAATTTATGGAAATTTATGGTGGTTTAATAGGATCTAATGGGAATTTATGGACATTTATGGTGGTTTAATGGGATCTAATAGGATCTAATGGGATTTACCCTCTGGAGAAACATACAAACAACTATGGAAAATGACCATTTTCAATGGGTAAATCCACGAACTAAATGGGCCATGTTCAATGGCTATGTTAATCATTACCAGAGGGTACTAATGGGTACATTTACCATACGGTTCCCCAAGTTGCGGTTGTTTATTCGGCGAAAACCCGTTCTTGGGATATGAAACATGGAAACCAAGATTGCCATCTCGGCTGGAAAAAAAAAATACGAGCCTTCATTTCCAAATGCCCTTGATTGAGAACCATATTCTGGTTGATGGTTTTAACATGTTTCAACCATTTCAACCATCTTGAAAAATATGAAAGTCAATGGGAAGGATGACATCCCGATCCCATATTAATTATGGAACATAAAATTCATGTTCCAAACCACCAACCAGAAATTCCATGTTCAATTTGGGTGTAGATGTGATGGGTCAGCCGGGTCAGCCACACTAGATCGTGTTCAGGACGATCTTCACATCTTGATACTAGGGCTTCCCAGTTCATGGATGCTGATCATCGCCAATCATCACCGGTAGGTCGCTCCCAAAAAAACATAAACAATCATCAAGCAACTTGCTTAAGGAAACCCAATTCCCATAGGATCCATGTATGGTATATATGCTAACATTTGGGGTATATTGATGGTAAATGTCACCATATATTGCATACATGGATCCTATGGGATTTAGAGTTTACATTGGGAAAATGCCAAACAACATCCACGCGCATCCAAGGCAGGGCTGCAAAAAAAGCGTTCGTCCTGCGAAGAGTTTCAGTTTTTCCAGCCGTGCCATGGGTGGCAGGAATGAGGGATGTAGCTCTGGAAACTCCTGGAGCGCCGGTTTTCCAGCGCCAGCGTGTCCCGTGGACCCGTGGTAAAAACGACGTCGACGCGTCGAAGCTGTTGATGAAAACTCAGTAAACTTAGTACCCTCTGGTAAACATACAAAAAGCTATTGAAAATGGCCATCTATAGTGGATTTTCCCATCAAAAATGGTGATTTTCCATAGCTATGTTAAATTACCAGAGGGTAAGTGTTGTTTAAAATACTTAGTACATCTTAGTACTGTTGGATAGTTTGTTTAGAATTCAGAAAGACACAACTCGCATTTAGTCATTAATAGTGTGTAGCTAATCTTCTCTGTGTCAAAAATGTAACACCTAACCAGAATCCTTGTGGAATGTTCTCACGAGGCGCTAATAGGACCATTGTGAAATCCCGATATCTCAGCGGTCCTGAATGGGAGATGTTGATGGTTAAACCATGGTTGATTAATTAGGGGGGTACTCCTCCAATAGTCATCATCTGATACTTTTTTACGGTACCCTCTCAATTCAACAGCCGTTTGGGGTTTATTAATCCAAGGTTTTAACCATTACTGTACTTGTGATGGGTCAAACCCCATGTCGTTCCAACCTGGTTGGTGGTATACCTACTCCTCTGCAAAATGATGGAGTTCGTCAGTTGGGATGATGACATTCCCAATATATGGAAAGTCATATAAAGTCATAAAATTCCATGGTTCCAGTCACCACCAACCAGTGATGATTATGTAACCATTAACCATCATTAAGCATCATTAAGCATCATTAAGCATCATTAACCACTATAAAAATGGTATATAATCCCATGGTTCCAGTCACCACCAAGCAGCAACCAGATATCAACAATCCCATCGTTGGAGATCTAGGACCATCCCAGCCTTCATCGATGCTGCAATGACCTCTTGTGCCAAATCGTCTTCCGACAGCACTCCGCTGCGATCGCGCCCTGCGATCTTCCGACATCAAGGGTCGTTCCGGTGGTCTTAACAGGCTTAACGGCTTAATGGGAGATCTGCAGGATCCTAAAATGGGGGTACGTAAATGTACCATATTTTTGGCCATATGAATTGTGGGGATATTCCCTGAAATTGAGGCCTGAAAAATAGGCCTTTTTTCTATGGTAGGTACCTCCAATTTAGGTACCTGAAATGGCCATTGATAACATGTTGTCTTCAACCCGGACGTTCGCCACCACTGATCTTCAACAGGGATCAAATCCGCCAGCCCCCTTTGAACAGTATATTGAATGGGTTCCCATCATAATGAAAGGATCAGAACATGCCCCAAATGAACAAGAGTTTCTGGCTGCAGTGGTAATAAAAAGGAAGCAATTGAGTGCAAATGCTTGTTTTCATATCCAATCCCCAACATGTCTATACAAAATGCCAGTACTCAACAATCTGCTGGGTACAACTACCGATCAGCCACTATACTCCACTCCCTACAACCATTGAAATTTTGGTTGTACACCGCCAGTAACCCACGAAGGAAATTTGCTGCCAGCCACTCCTGACCACCGACGATCCATACGTCAACAACCTATCCCACGTCATCCATGTAGAGAACATTTCGCAAGCCCTTTTTTTTTTAGCACCATGGAGCATCAATGGCAAAGTACCATTCCAATCCATTCCATTCCGTTCTTAGCTAGTGGTTCTCCCCTCGAATCTGACGGATTGCCTTTGGGGCATATCAAAAATGGGTGATTTCAGCACATCAAAGATATCCCCATAATGTTTAATGGTTAAAACATGTTAAAACCCCCAAAGCAACCCCAAGAACACGATGGTGAAGTTCCCAACTATAATTACTATATCCATCAAACATTCTATATCATCAACCATTCTGTTCTTCAGGATTAATCCCCAATATCATCAAACCTATATCCTCAAAGAATGGTTGTACAATCATCACTATATCCATCTATATCCTATGGGATATACCCTCTGGTAAACTGTCACAAAACTATAGAAAATCACCATTTTCAATGGAAAAATCCACTATTTCTATGGCCATTTTCAATAGTTTTTTATATGTTTACCAGAGGCTATATCATATTAAATCCCATTAAACCACTATATCCATCTATATCCATCTATATCCCATAGTAATTAACATAGCTATACAGGATCTTCACCAACCATTCTCTGAGGAAAGCAGGGCGCCATCCAAGCACCGCCCTTTCGGCATCGATCCGCGCCTTCTCGCAAGTGCACGGCCAGGCGAGCCAAGGTGGTCGCAACCTTTTTGGGTTGAAAAACCGGGCCAAATCGCCGGGAAAAATGACGGATTTCAGATGTTTCATGGGATTTTTTAATGGGATTTAATGGGATTTGATGGTGGTTGAATGGGATTTAATATGATATAGCCTCTGGTAAACATTCACAGTTTGCTATTGAACATGACCATTTAGTTATAGTGGATTTACCCATTAATAGCATGGTGGATCTTTCGATCGGTTTTTGTATGTTTACCAGGCCGGGTAACCATCAAAAATCTGAGATGCACAAAGATGCGTCCCGTGTCCATCAAAGAATGGGACTTCACCAAGCCAAATGTATTAAATATCTACAAACCGTAGAGATTTATCGGAAAAAAAATGGGATGTTACCCAAAAACAATATGGGATTTATACTTTTAACCAACCTGACTGATCCTGAATGTATTACTGTATCTAGATGGGGTTGTAGCAACCAGTACAGTTTTCTAGTCAGAGGCAAACCACTATCGGAGGAGTGTGATTGTTTAGAGCGCGCAGGAGTTGATGTGTACCACATTGATAGTTGGTTACTTTGTGATTCATGTTGGCTGTAAGTGACACTATATATCTTGGTTGCGATGTGAAGATTACCCTCTGGTAAACTAACAGTTTGCTATTGAAAATGGCCCAGTCGAAAGAGTGAGTTTTCCCATTAATAGCATGGTCGATCTTAGGTAAACGTTTACATAACTATGGAAAGATCCACCATGCTATTAATGGGAAAACTCAATATTTTGACTGGGCTATTTTCCCAGAGGTTTTTTCTATGTTTACCAGGCCGGGTATTATCCATATGTGTGGCTTGTTTCAGGGAGCATATAATATATATTTTCCAAGATGGTTAAAACATAGTTAAAACCACCAAGCAGCCACAAATGTTCATAGATTCTAGCCATTTTGTATGGCTATTTAACTATTTTCCATGGTTTTTTGTATGTTTACCAGGCCGGGTACTTATGAACATCTTGCCGAAAATGGGCCAACCCCCGAACCACTGGGCCATCCTTTCAGAGCGTCCCCGGCAGGCCAGGCGGAACTCACCAGCTCCAACAAACCAAAGTCGCTGCTGCGCCTTGCGACTGAGAACTCAAACGTCGAAAAAATGGAACCATGGTGAATTGTTATGGTTTACTATGGTCAAATGAAGAATATGGTTATATAATTGGTGGTTAATGGAACATGATATGGTTATTTATGGAGCAAAAGTGATGTTTAATGCAAAAAAGTTAACCGTGTTACTGCGTTTAATATGTATATGAACACAAAACATTATAAAACTAAAATTAGTACAATTCATTAGTTCTATAACCATTACTGATATTGAACTGAAATGGGTAGATGGCGAATCGGTAAACCACACATTGAAATCATTTCAATAGTTAGCCCTAGTTTATTGATATCTAACCATAATTGAAACATGATTTAAATATTGAAGCGGTTTAACAATGAATTGATTATATAATCATATCTAAATATTTGAACGATATTGATATTTAAGCATCAAACATATTGAAACATGGTTCAATATTGACATATGCTGGGCAGTATGGCCGTCAAAAACTACATATTTGGCAAGACTGAACATTCACACAGGGAGGGTATAGTATTGTTTCCTGAAGTGGCACCTGCGGCGCTATGGATTGTTGCAGTAAGTATATAGCAAACCATGACATTGCTGATTTATCCACCACGAATGGTGATTGTCCTTCGATTAAGAACTAGCAAGGGTTGTATCATCAAACATATCAAACATGGGCGGTTGACATTGTTCAAAGATACTGAAATTGAAGTTATATCTATTGATATAAAATAATAATAATAATAAAAACATTGTCATATTAGATACCCCAAAGTTAGGGACCCCAAAATGACATGATTTCAATACTCAACTGAACATCGTATGAGTTTCGCGCCAGGGAGTTGTGTACAATGCTAGGAGGAAGAGATCGCTCAGCTATTGAAAATGGCCCATAGAAATAGTTGATTTACCTATTAAAGCTGGTGATTTTCTATCGTTTTTTGTATGTTTACCAGAGGGTATATTCATCAAATGTAAAACCGTACGAACCCTATTCTTATCCGCATTGTTCATGCTATATTCTGCATGGAATATGGGAAACAGGGGAGGCACAGTCAAGCAGTGATTTATCGCCGGAAGGAAGGCTTAGTGATATAAACAAACATACTATCACACTCCATGCGAGTTCAAAACATTTCAAAACCACAGGCATTCAGCGATCGATAAGTTGAATCAAAATCACATTCCCAGTTCATCTTAAAACACCCCCATTGTATGGTCCCAAATATCCCCCCGCATCCACCATGGTTTCTGGGGGGAGGAGACAAGGGAGGCCAGTAGATGTCGCGCATGGCCTAGAAATGGAAGAGCATGAGGACACGTTTGTAAGTTTCAACCATCAAAAGTATTTAAGCAAGTCTATCGCAGGTCTACAGTAACATAGTTGTCAACCGAACAGACACCACTTGACCTAAAAAGCAAAATACCAACACATATTTGAAGCATGTTCGAGGCACAAAGTAATATGTCATCCATCTGACATGCTTGTTTTGTTTGGGATATCCGATATCCCACATGCATATCCAGAATAATTATTCTAGAAATATATAAGAAACTATAATAATATATACTACACAGATCTATAAAGACCAAAGACGTTGAGCCCAACATCCTGACTCAATGGATGCTACCCAAATGCCCAAATCTTTATGGAAAAACCCTGGGATTTCACCACATTCTGCAGCAAGCCGTGAGGGCTTCCGCACTTCAGAATCTGCTGGGCGAGGTAGAGGGCATACCCTGGGGTCACCTCGTGCAGATGGAAACCCCAAAGTGTTAGATGATCTATCAAACATATTTTTAAAAAAAGAACTGATTTAGAGATTCTTGTTGGGTTTGCCATGGTTTGCGGAATCTGGTTCAGCTCAGACGCTCGAGCAATCTTGGGGGGTCACCCATTTTGGGCATGGAAAACACTATCCACAGCCCAATCATTTTCCAGGTACTTACCATTTTTTTTACAGCCTAGAATCTTGACATTTCCCAAAGCTCTGAAGTCTTCTCCGCAACTTACCTAAAATTGTGGTGACCGGCATGGCAATCACCATCACTTCAAGATTCCTGGATGGGCAAAAAAAGCACAAACTTTGAATGGAAGAATGATTGGGAAACATGGTGGCTTATTACTATTTATGTTTTATATAGATTTATGATGGCAATTGGAAAACTGACTGTCTGAAATGATGGGCAAATGATGATAAACCATTGGTTGGGAAAAAATACCCCGAATGACTATCATTTCCAGGATTCTTGTGCGGTCTTTACACCTACAATCACGGTGAACCTGGGATTTACCACACTGACCATCTACCATCCATTCCAAGATTTGACTAACTGGAATAATCTGCAGGAAAACCCCTATATTCGATACTTCCTCAATTTTTGCCTTAACAATCCATTGATCAAACAGCTCCACCATCCCCGGCGCGGTGCGGCACTGCGATTCCACTTCATAAGTGGCGTACATAACGTGCCATAGTTGAAGGCCGCAGGTATGATCAATGGTCATTTCAGGAACCGATTCATTGGAGGTACCTACCATATATAAGGCCTATTTTTCAGGCCTATGTAAGGGGATATCCCCACAAAATATCCCCACATTGGTATGAGATGTAGGCGGAGCTATCCCAAATTATCCCAACGGTGAAGTCACCATGGGTCACCAATCCATCTCGAAATATCTCACCTCAAGTCCAGTGGTCATGATGTGGTAAAAGAAACATTAATGGCTACCTACTTATATACTTATATATATATACCCTCTGGTTATTTAACATAGCTATGGAAAATGACCTATAGATGATGTATGTATTAATATTTAATTTTCCATGGCTAAATAACCAAAGGGTATATTCATTACATACATTTCTATGGTGAATCTATATTATATCAATGGCCTACCATATAAGGCCTATATAGAGCCTAAATTTCAGGGAATATCCCCACAATTCATATGGCCAAAAATATGGTACATTTACGGACCTCCATTTTAGCATCCTGAAGATCTCCCATTGATTAATGTCAACCCTGGATTAATAAACCCCGAACGGCTGTTTAATTGGGAAGGTACCATAAAAAAGTATCAAATCATGACTATTGGGGGAATACCCCCCTAATTGTCATAAACCATGGTTTAGCAAAATCCGGGGTTGACATTAGTAACTAGTTCGTTATAAATACCATAAACCAGAGTGAAATTGGACTAATTAGCACCAACTTAGCTATCGTGGCTGGGGGTCTCACATTGTATGTTTTTTTCTTGGTGAAATTCCCAAGTTTCAACTAACCAACTGGACATAGCCCTGGGTTTCCCCGGCGCGAAATTCTTTTGGCTCCACGCCCAGCAGGGCGGCGGCAGTGGCTGCCGCGAAGGCAGGGCATGGCCTCAAAGTTTGGAAGATGTTTGGATGGCATCAAGTCATGTTTGAATATCTTGTTTTTTTCACATATATTTGATGATGTTTGATATATATATATATAGTATAGCATGATTTGATATATGGATGTGTTAAAAAGAGTTGAATTATGGATTGTTTTTTTTAATCAATATCATTGGATTCCATATCGGATAATCTATGGATATATGCATATGATAAAATGGAAGTCATGGGATTTTTGTTGCACCATGGTGTTTCTGCTTCACCCGCACCGCACACAGCCACACTGAGCTCTCAGCTCATCCCACGCCCTCACGGCACCGGCTGGTGGAGTATATCTCATAGTGTTTACAATGGTTTATAATATGTTCATAAACGGCTAGTAAAGGATAAAAATGTTCAAAACAAAATAAGCAAATAGATGGCTAGTACAGTTTTAATAATGTTCTAACTTCTAACTAGTAAGCAAATTAGTAATTGATAAACATATGTTTAATGAATGGTGAACACAGTGGCTTACAATTGAGGAAAAAAAAGGGTCATAAGATAGTATTTAATTTATGTATTATACTATGTTTAGGTTAATTATATAATACTTTATGGGTCATAGGCCATAGGTTAATTATTATAATACTTCTTTTCCCCACTCAAAGAAAAAACACAAAATGGTGAAGTCCATGTCGGGATGGATTCACCAGTCTGTGGGACTTTTGCCTCCAATATCTATTGATCCATGCCGCCCATTCTTCTGGGTGGAGTACCCTCCGGTAAACATGCACAAAACCATGGAACATCACCATATTTCATAGATTTTCATAGGCAAATGATCTACAAATGGATTATTATGAAATATGGTGATGCCATGAAATAGATATATGGTGATCATAGCCTCCACTATCATTATCTACAATGCACAAATGGATCATTCTCCGTTTTGCTAACGATTCGTTTAGTGGAGGCTATGCCATTATGCCATTGCTAATAAAACCTCGCCGCCAAAACGTTGGTCGAGATCCGAGATCACAACGCGACTCGATCAAAATCATGAACAAAAACCCATCATTCATGAAAATGGGTTAATAGTGGTTAATAGTGGTTAATAGTGGTTAATAGTGGTTAATAGTGGTTAATAGTGGTTAATAGTGGGAATATTGAGATAAAATCCCATCATGAAAAAATAGCTCAGATTATTGAAGTTAGTTTACCACTGGCTAATGTTTAATATATGTTTTATCATTGAACATATATTACTTTTATTTAAGTAAGTTTTCAATTTCCCAAAAAAAAATTGTTTGTTTTTTCCTGGTTAAGCTGGCAGTGGACGACCACAATGGAGCGCCAGGTTTTACATCAGCGGGTGCAATTGGCTACGAATCAAAGGAGTAATATTAATTGTTGATACTTCAATGTTCATATTGTCAATACTAGTTGCAGTTTAAAAAAATATTGCTACAACATAATATCATATAAATCATTATAAATCCATTTAATAACCCTTTTGTTTGGTATACTATAATTAAATACCCCATTGATGAATTGGTGGTTAATCTTCATCAATAGGTGTACCCTCTGGTTATGACTAACAGTTCGCCACGGAAAGATCCACCATGCTATTAAGAACGGTAAACCATCTATTTCGATTAGGGCCATCTATACCATGGCGAACTGTCAGTCATAACCAGAGGGTATCTCAATATTCCCACTATTAACCACTATTAACCACTATTGACCACTATTAACCACTATTAACCACTATTAAACCACTATTAACCACTATTAATATCCCATAGTTAACATCTATATGTTAACATCCCAAGCATCCCATAACCCGATGGTCGCCTCGCCTTTCGTCCGAGGCCAGCAGATCCTCACAGCGAGGCCATGGTGGGTATCGTTACTATCATGGTCAACGACGATGTATTTATGATATAACTAATATGGATATGATATCATATATTACATATCTATATATATTATATGTAATATTATATGTTATATTGAATAGTCAATTAAATATTGAATAATATATCATATTATTATTTTGTGTCATATATATACATATTGTATATATATATATATCAAATGACATTATGCTATACCATATGGTATCATATTATAGTGTATGTTATTCTCTAGATATGTGTATTACAGTCAATTTCATAATATTACATTATATTATAGCATATGATATTACATTTTATCATATTATATTATAATTATTGCTATATTATATTATATTAAATTATAGTATATCATATTATATTATAGTGTAGTATATTATATTATATTATATTATACTATATTAATTTATATTATATTAAATTATATTAAAGTATATATTATGTATCTATGATTGTCCATGTATCTATAATATCAACATGTATCTATAATATCAATATATATATATACACATATGAATGATCTAGGGATTGGGCACTCATGATTCTGCAATTCCTCTCATCTTCACTTCCAAGTCTTGAGAACCCAATCAGAAAATCACACAGAGATCAGGCCCAAATTGGGGATATGTGAGCCAAATGTGTGAGAATAGGCTACCCCATGTCCGAAATCCACTGGTCAACATAACAACTGCCATGAAACAGGGGGCATACCCCATGGACGAAGTAAACCACCGAGATTTGGTGTGATGTTCCCCACTAGAATCTTGCCATGTTGTACTGGTTGGGGTGATTTTCTTGCGGATCTATAAAAACAAACAAGGGCAAAGGCTCCATCAACAATGCCATCTGGTTGGTGGTATACCTACCCCTCTGAAAAATATGAGTCCGTCAATGGGAAGGATTATCCCCTATACTATGGAAAATTTAAAATTCATGTTTGAAACCACCAACCAGCCATGTTCTTCCGCTGTATTTTGCTGCACATTTTAGGAATCATACTGGGTTTAGCATCCCAGACTGGGGTGGCAGTGGCAGTCACAGTAACACAATATAACAAGTGTGTGGCAAAGTGTGATGTTGTGTGTCCCTCTTCAGCCATTTGGGCAACTGTTGGGGATGTCTCATGGTCTCATTTGAACCCCTAAAATTCCATGGCTATCGTCATTGTTCCTATTAAAATGACCAAATTTGCGAGTATCCTCTGGTGACTTTACATAGTACAATCATCTAATTCTTCATAGGCAAATTTTCGAACTAAATGGCCATCTATACCTTAGCAAACTGTTAGTTTAGGAGGGTATACCATCATCTGTCCCATCTAAATCCTATTAAATATAAATTGAATCCCATTAAACCCCATTTAACCCATGAATCCCATATATTGAATCCCATAAAACCCCCATCTTCAGATGTCCTTTTGTTGAAGCATCACCGGGTGCCCGGGTGTGCCCATCAAGGGTGCCCCTTCAACGGGTGCCTCGGGCAGGTCTAACAGCACCGCTGCAGCCAGCTGCGCAGTGGGAAGGCTGGGATTCTGCAAAGCCTGGCGAAAAATGGGCGAATTGAAGCATCCATGGAGGGTATGGATGGGGAATCTCCTGGGGGATTTCTGGTGATATCATGGGAATATATATATAATATATATATATATATATGTATATTGTGATTTGCAACATGTGCAATATCCAGCGGAAGGGTCAAGGTAACACTTTCCTCTGCGATTGCCGAACTAGGCTCGAATGCCCAGGGGGTTGTGGCACTTGGAGTAAAAAGGTCTGTGTCGCTGACCGAGCCATAGGTGGGACAG
>Ga0126342_10003353_pt1 | contig 26397 bp, 23 predicted proteins | sample Cyp1metagenome_FD_92528 | JGI IMG/M metagenome (GOLD analysis project Ga0126342, IMG submission 92528) | Coral microbial communities from Lord Howe Island, Old Settlement Bay, Australia - Cyphastrea 1 metagenome | ecosystem: Host-associated > Invertebrates > Cnidaria > Coral ...
AATATATATGATCATATATCATGATATATCATCAAATATCATCATATATCATCATATAACATCATGTATCATCATATATCATCATATATCACCAAATATCATCATATCATCATATATCATCATATATCATCATATATCATCATATATCGTCATATTATCTATTATAATATGAGTCGTCGAGTACTTTGTTAAAATTCAAACATTTGGGACATGAGCTGGGCCATCCTTTGACCAACAAATTCTTGCTGAGTCCCGCTGCCCAAGCCGTGATGGCCAAATTCTGTGGTTCGAACCTTGGCCGAAGTTCTGCGCTGCCATGGTGAAAATATATGAAAATATTAAAAAATGTTTTAAAAAAACATGGCGTCACGGGGAATTACTTGGTAAAATGAATATGCTTAACTCATTGTAAACTCAATAATTGCTAATCAATCTCCAATTTGAGCAATTTTGATCACAGGTGTTAGAAACCATGCCAAAATAGAAGGTCTATTCTTGGGTTTACTCCATTGTGCTAATTTTTGAGCCATTAGTTAATCCAGAACGATGGCAAGCAAAGCGGGGATTGGTCGTACACCCAAGGCAAAACATGACATAGGTAAACCATGGTAAACCATCCATCCAATCATCGAAATCAACCAACGAATCAGGCCCGACATCAGCCAGGTTTAACCAGTTTGATGCGCCAATTTCCCTTTTAAACATAGGTCCTGGTAGGCGTCAGGATGCCCCAAATAACAGCAGCTGAGCGCCAACTGAGGCAGGTTTTGGATGACTTGTTGCGAGATGGCCTGCTGCCGGGCCAATGTGCTACCCTCCAAGTAGTCTTGGATGTCTATCGATATCTTATGATCGTATCCCAAGTTTGGTTGGCTTTCAATCTCAAGGTTAGGCATACTGATAATTAATGGTTGGTATGAATATTGCGAGTATTGATTGATGCTAGCATATGCTAGCTAATGATAGTTCATAGGTTGTTTACATTTTGTATAATTGGGTAATATTAATCTTACAACATTGTCTCATGGCTAGTCAACTTATATAAGTTTTAAATATCAAATAATATAATGAATGTATTATCCATAATTATCATATCCATCATTATGATAATCATTGATTCTTATAATCATAGCAATCATGATAATTATCAGATTATTATCATGATATCCAGCACCCTCCATCTCCGCCTCAAAGATCTGTCCTGCTTCACGGCTCAGCCTGGCCAGTGCCCAGGCTAGGTTCGACAAGTCCTGCCGTGGCAGCCCACGCAGCCCATGACCGTGTTGGGCTCGTGGGAAAACCAGGGAAAGCCTCATATTTTGAGATGGTGATCAACTGGATCAGCTGGGTGGCCCATTTCTTCTGCGGAATTCAGGTGCTGGATATTTCGGCGGAAATACATATAAAAAAAACCATTAAAAAAACCCAAGTTTCCTGCAGGTGTTTCAAGTCTAGTCCATTGATCAAGTGCAACCTTGAAATACCTCACTCCAACTGATCAAGCGTGACAAACCCTCAGCAATCATTATGAACTTCACACCATGGTGCCATCCGCATCCAAGTAGTATTGCGGCTATTTCTGTATTCCCCTGCCCCTCGTGCCTGGTGTGTCATGTGGCGCACCTGCTGCAAAATGTCGTACCTGGGGGTTGGGGACAATGAAGGTGAGGACTATGTCTCAACCTGTTTCAAAATGTGCTTGTGTGCGTAGGGGGTCGTTTCACCCACACACCTGGCTTTCCATATCTTAAGAGTGATGCCAGAAAGAATAAAAAAACTGTATTTAATATTTAGTAATTTGGTAAACGGAAAATGACAGAGTTGTGATGCGGCGTCCGACATACCAAACTTTTGGTTTTGCTTTGACTCTCAGCAGAAGAGGCACTCAATACAACCAGCATCTGGGTAATCCAAACGCCCCCTCCACCGGACGGCGTTTTCACATCAATAGGAATCGCCAAACTGGTGGGTTGAGAGATGTTGAGAGTCATGAGTGTTCTGAGTCCTGAGTCACTTCAAACAAGAATCACAGAATCTGTGGGAGTTGGGGGTCATCCTGGATCATCTTGGCCCAGTTGCGTCAGCTTCTTCAAGACCTGCGGGTCGCAATGGTCAGCACTGGCAAAGCACCAAGCTGCCACCTGCTGGAGCAATCCGCCACTGGCAGCAGTAGGGTTCCATCTCTCCTATTCTCTCCTAGAAGCTGGAGAAGTGCTCATGTTTCCAGGGTCATGTGGGAAGAAAAGAGTTCAAAAAAAACAAGAACATCCAAGATCATCCAAAAAACCCACTAACAAGCCCCATGGCACCGTGAGATCTCCAGCAGCCAAGCTGGAGCGTCGAGCCATCAGTTCGCTGGTGAACTGGGCCTTGGAGACTTGGAGAGTACCGCATGGTCATCACATGGATGAAGGGCGCATAAACAGCCGCTCAAAAAGGCAAACAACGCTACATGGTAAAACCATATAAGTCGCACTGCTAGTATACTATGGCAACGGTATATATAATATGTTATACTATACCAATCCAACAATATTCTATACATAATATATATATAATAAATTAAATATCTAATATATGACAATATATGACATGTATGATCATCTCAAGCGCACACAATCCGCAGCCACAATCAAGTTCCACTTGCCACTTGCTCGCACTTCTTTTTTCCTTCCTGAGACTGACAATGTTTCCACCTATTCTTCGGCGAGATTTGCTCTGCAAATTGGCCCATTGGCTTTCCGGAGATCCGTTTTTTTTCGGGAAACTGCTGTTGATGGACCCCTCGTCAATCAAACAGCTTATCTCCTCGCTTGGTATCATCAAAGAGTGGGTTCCTTCCACCAGGTGCTGGGCTCGCCCCAAAGATCCCCGACTTCGGTGCCGGGGTCGGTGCCCCGAGCCCTGGCCGCGGTGCCGTGGAGACCGGCGCCTTGGACACCACCGGCGCTGGCGCGGCGGGCGCCGCTGCCGGCGCGTAGCCGGCCGGAGCCTTGGGCGGCGGCTTCGACGGTGGCGGCTCCTCCTCTTCGGCCTCGAAGGCGATGGCCGCCAGGGTCGGATCGCGGGTCAGCACGGCACTGGCCTTCTGCAGGACTTGCCTCAGGATGGAAAAATGATGAAACATGTGGTAGCGGTGCCAAAGCTCCATTTGAATCCATTTGAACAAAACAGGTCTCCTGTTCTGGAAGATGAATGAAAAAGAACAGTCCGAGGGTGGGAATTGATGAATACATGTCAAGTTCTACTGTTGATGTTGCTTTTGGATGCTTTTGGTGAGGAGAAAGAAGTTCGTGTTCAACCTATGTATCATGTCTTCTCATGCCTTCTAATGTCGTCGCCCCCTCCTCATCATGCAGATGCTTGCTCTCACAGTTGTTCTGCCCATGCATGTGCCCAACGTGCCCAAATCTATTTGCATTGCTTGGGGGTCTCCATGGGCAACTTTCTCCCATGTTCTTCCGACGATGGGGGTTCCTGTCACAACACTGAAATGAAGGGATGGAAGCAAAAGATTGCGCCCCAATTCCAACTGCTTATTTCTCAACGCAGGGGATATCACCTCCTGAAGGGACCTCATGCAGTCTCATGCCTAAGGCTTCAATAAGGCTTATCCCTGCAAGCACACGCCAAGTTGCAGCTGGTTGTGCAAGGTGCGCCTTTCTTCAACGATGTGAGGAGGTTCCCCCAACATCTCCGACAACTTGTCAGGTTTGTTCAATTCACTAAGGAGGGCGAACTGAAGTTTATCCTGCACTGCCCTGACCAAGTAGAATCCGATGGCCTTAGGGACCGAGTCCCGGATGTTTCGCACGGTGACCTCAAAGTAGGAATCCAACCGCTTTCGAATCTCCGCGACGAAGGGACCACCTTGGCCAGTGATCAATTCTGAATGCTGAAATGGCGGGAATTAATGGAGTTTTGGAGAGTTTAGGCTTGTCATGGCTTATCCTTGTTAATTTGTACATGTTTGCACCTTGGTTGGGGATATCTTCCACACGCCTGGATGGAAAAACATGTTTTCAAAAAACTACCAACCTGCCAAATGAGCTACTGTATCTGGCTTGTCTTCTCTCCTGGGCCTCATTCTTTTTGAGCATTGATCCAACTGTGCTGCTCACAGTCTGGTACGCCTGTTTGCTGCCATCTTTCACCTTTTCAAAGCCCTTTTCCATCATTCCAGGCTCTTTCTTCTCCTCTTCCACTGGCGGCGCAGGCTTGGGCGGTTGCTGATTCTTGTACATCGGCTCCATGGAGCCGTGTTGGGTGAGGTAATCCGGATCATTGGTGAAGAGGTAGCCTGAGGGCAGGGGGGGTGCCATGAAAGATACGAAAGTGAAGTGTTGAGATGACAAATATGTCGGTTGATGTAGGTTGCAACCTTTGGAGACAGCAACGCTGACTCAGACCTTGTCTTTGCTATGTTTGTAAAAGCATTAAAGGCATGCTTGGACTATTGCTAAATTATGCACCGGCAAACCTGCAAATTCTCCCCATCGTCCCAACGGCTGCTTCCAAGCGGCCAATGTAACAAGCAACCTGCTCTTCCACGATTCTTCGAGCCTCATCCTTCTGTTCTTGGATGATGTTCTGCGTCATGGTCAGCACAGCCTGAGCCGCTGAGTGCCGTAAATCCATGGTGAACTAACCCAACTCTACCAGGGGGCTATCCCCCAGCAATCCAACTTAGCAATGTAAAACCCCCACAATTGTAGATCATGCGTTGGCCGGGACGTTTTTTTTTGCCAGGTGAAATGATCATTCTGACCCTGGCTCATGTTGAGGTAAAACATCATCGACCACACAACTTCATCCATTCATATCCATTCCATGTTTCAACAACTTAGAGCGGAAAACACTTCAACCACCAATTTTATACTATCAAGCCAGGTAATTATAAACCAGGGATCCATATCAACCCCCCATGGTTTCCCCATGGTTTGCTGCCGCCTCGGCCATCCTTGGGAAGCGCCGGAAGACGGCGTGCGCCATGCGCTGCGCCAAAATGTCTAGGGCCGAGGAGACGTCGTGGACGCATTCCACGCTGGGAATGGACAACTGCTGCAGGTGTGGCAGGGCCAGAAACTCGAAGGTGTCCTCGGAATTCAGAATCTGATATCTGATATAATCTGATGATTATGGCTTAAATTTCATTGAAAATCTCTATTTTTTAAGCCTATTGGCGATAGATGCAATCTGGTTGTCTCAGATGTCTTCATTTGCCTATATTGTTTCATAAATCTGGACCCTTCCCCATGATTTTCCATCAATCATGTCACCCTGAAACCTCCCAAACCTATTGATGATGTTATACTTTATTATGTATGTATAATATATGATGTGAATCATGGCTAATTCGACGTATGTCTATGAGGTGATTCACAATGAATCATAATCCCGAAAGCTCTTGTTTGAAGCCATGAAATTGATGTATGCAAATCTGAGATGTCCAAAGGAGGGATGGATTTTAGACTCTTTTAGCGATGAGTGACACAAATGAAAGTCCTGCAAATCATAGTTCCATGGCTATGTTCCAATAGCAATACCCCTCTTTATCTCTTTTGAAAACTGACAACCCCATTCCATTCATCAAAACTCTTGCAAGCTCTTTCGTAAAAGAACATCTACCCTCCGGTAGTCAAACATGGCATGGAAAGTTAAAGCCCACCACTCTTATAGATCATTAAACAAATCAAAACATATATTGAAACATATATTAAAACATATTAAAACCTCCATTTTCAACCATTTTCCATATTTTCCATTGAGTCCATGGCAATTACACCAGTGTTTCACCCTTTTTTCGCGCATCGGGTGCCGCCAAATCACAGGGGATGGGAATCCCGGCAGCGAATCTCCTTCGTGGAGTCGGATCGCACGGTCGATGTCATCGTCCGACATGTTGCTGGTGATCTTGGTCTCACCTCGTGAAACACACATGGCGATCATTGGTGTGGATTTGTGAGAGCCATTAATACATAATAATTTATATATTTACATTATATAATATTATATTATATATATATATATATTATGCGTGTGTGTGATTGTGCGTGTGTGTGTGTGCGCACATGAGTTATCATGAGTTGAGAGAAGCTACTGGTACTCAAGATTTATGGAAATGATTGGTTGGGATGGGGCACGTCCATTTGTGGTAGGGAAAGTGCACCACTAATAAATCAAACAAACAGCTGTTCCCCGAATTTCGGGATTCATCTAATATGGAAGTGGCCTCTCAGAATAATTCATAATAATTCTATGGTCATTCGTTTTGGGGGGTCGTGCCTTTCGGGGGATGGGAATGAGAAGCGGAGTTCAGCTTCACATCGCCCACATTTGAAACCACCTTGCGGCCCAAGTGGCAAAAGTCAACCAAGAAGTCGTTCATGATGGTTCGGATCCTGAAATGCGTCTGGAGTGAAATCCTATCCAAAAAGAATGATGAAGCAGTGCTTGTTCGTAAAGGTTTTTCATGCCCAGTTCCAGGCATAAACGATCCAAAAAAACAAAGAGATCAAAAAGTCTGCCAATTACGCCTACTGCGATTGTAAATCTTGAACTTCAACTCTTCACAAAGCTCCAAGCCTAATTACGTAGTGCACCTCTTGTCAGCCCCCTTTCGCCACCCACAAATCTAACGGTCAGCAGGCTGAAAAAAAAACGGCCCGAGAACACCCTATACGGAGCCAAGATGAGCCAAGTATCTTGTTGCCTCCAGAGCTGTTCTGTCCCTGTGACCCCAGATTCACCAAGTACCGTTGCAGTTTCCTGTCGTACTTGCCTCCTGAGACGCGAACGGATAATGATCCAATCGTGATGTGCAATGCAACTCAATACCCCCAAACTATGCTCGCAAAGGCATCATGTTCCACATGATATGAGCCGTTCTGATTAAACAAGGTGTGAATCACCTATTACTGAATAAATCACTGCACTGATTACATAGGAGATCAATGACTGCAATCCAATCCCTTTGATAACATGTCAAGATGTCCATTCGTCTTCACAATCACCCAACCCATTTCTGAGGAATAGGAAAAGAAATGAAAAGAATAAGGTTCCACCTCCCCCGCGCACCAGCAATATCACCCAGGTGCGAATTGTGTTTTTGAACATCTCGCAGTAGTCCGTGACCAACGTCCACATGACCTGCACTCTCTCAGCCGTATCCAGCGGGACGCCCTCGCCAAGCTCATCCAAGCGATCTTGCACTGAGCGACGTTTCTCATTGATCTCCTGGTATCAAACTCAGGGGCAGCCGACTGCCTATTTGAATTCTCTCCATCGCCATCTCTGAGAGTTCGAAGCCGAAGGCAAGCAAATGGCCCAGCTCTTGTTATGCTAATACATTTGTTTCATGTCATTTCTTGTAACTACCTTGGTGGGCATTCCGTTGCAGTTGCCAGTTGCAACGCATTCTGTACCAGTCAAAAAACAATGGCCACCTGGCCGCGAATTGAATATAATGGGTGGTATAGGGTAAGGGGTCCCATCTAAACGGCCCCTGGCACCAACACAGCCCCCCAAGGAAGAGTCCTTCTTGATCTCAGGGAGAAATCGCCGAATGTGTTTGAAGAGGATCTGCGTGAGTTTGTCGATCAAAACTGGCGTGCCCACAAGTCCAGGAGGGAGCTTACCTGGCAGAATGAGCAGCTGATGGCAGCTGGTTCACTAAAAATCAACTGACTATGAGAGGAAAGGTTTCCCGCGTGACTCCGCAACCCTGGTGCCAAGTGTACAAAATAAATCAAAATAACCGAGCTGCTGTAGACTCGGTGGTTCTCGAACCAATCCTTTTCGTCCTTCAACGAGTCCTTCACTGGCTTCTTGTTCACAATGTCCTGCTGACTGCGCATCTTTACGCCAACATAGCCAAGTCGTAGCGGCACATCTTCTCCTCTCAACATGGTTGCGGCATCTGTGCCCTGATCCATGATGTCAATCTTTGTGATCACACCAATTGATCCTGAGATGCGGATATGAGTTACATGGAATGGCGGGCAAGCAAAACAAGCTGATTCTGAAAAATTATGGCATATTGAGAAAGAAAGTGCCACATGACACTGGAAAAGAAACACATGGAATCAGCAAGCCAGAAACCAGCAACAACTGCTATAGCTGCTAACCATAGGCTACAACTGGTTACAAGCCACACCCACTGCCACCACCAGCAAATCACCAGCTGCACAGCCTGGTGTTCGCAGCCCAGTTTCGCAGGCCTTGAGGATCTACCTGCCGTGCCAATTGCAGGGAGTCTGAGACAGACATATCCTGATTGGCAGGAAGAACCTCAATTGGCCGGCCAGGGATGAAGCAAAAGATCCTCAAAAGATGACTCGTGAACTGGATGACCTGGTTCATCTAAGGAACATCATGCTTCAGATTTTCTCCAGAAAAGCCATCTTGATTTTCACCCAAGGTTGGGCCATCCTGATCATCCTGTGATCCCAGAGATATCCAACCAGTTTAGTTTCTAGATTGTTTCGCTATATCTTTGACTGGAAACGGCCAGGACGATTGTGCGCGGATCATTGATGTAGTGGAGGGTCATGTCTCGAGTCACCTGAGGTGCAGCTCAGCCTAGAATAGCCTAGATCTGCTATCTTGCTCCCGGCTACTGTTTGCAAATGATTAAATGGTTACAGTTGCTGCTGAGAAAAAAAACGCATGTGACCCTGCGTGATATATCTGAAACATTCTGAAACTAGCCTGGATGTCTTGAACATTCTTGAACATGGTATTGTTTCAAGTGCGGAAAAATCTCACTTCATCCCCAGGTCTTGGTCATAAGAATCTCCAATGTTTGGAGGCTTAAATCTCCATGATTCTCCGGTGGTTGACACCTCTGTTTTAACAGATTGGCAGCGGCTTAATCTCCATATCTTTGGGATTGATACCATTCCGAAAACCAGTACCAGGATGTACCAGTGGCATCACCAATGACAAACAAGGCTGACGTGAGATGCCCATCAGTGATGATCCCCCAACATCCAACTAATCCAAGACAGCAATTGAACGCATCCATTTGGAATAGGAACAGCCGGAATAACATCTACACATGGTTTGTTTCCATCCATGCTTGACACAAGGTAGTGTTGGGCCGTCAGAATCTTTAGTCCCTATTCATATCACGTGTTCCTTAGACATTTAAGGATTTCCCAACTACTGGACCCCTATGAAATCTCCATGTCCAATGAATCAATTCCGAATTATTACTTCATCCGTATTCACATTGCAATTTCGAGAAATGAAATCCCTACGAATAAAAACAAAATCCGCCGTGAATCATATCATTCATATCAATCATATCAAGCCTCAAGCCAAGACCGCACAAACCCTACACATTGCACAATCCGAACCTTCTCCACATCATCTTTCTGATCGCTGCCTTTCACCGGCACACGCGTGATCCCCGGCAAGTCGATCAAGGTGAGATCTGGTGCACCCGTGGCGTAGATCGTCAGGATGATGGGGTCGTTCACGATGCCCTTGTTGGAACCTGGGTTCTCCAATGCCTTCAACATGGCTTCGACATGGCTTCAACACAAGTCAAAGCCAAAGCCATGACCATACTATTGAAACAACTGTTGCACTAACACCAGTAGTTGAGACCCCTCTGATTTGAAGAGCGTTTTCCCCACACAGTGAACGTCTGAAAATGCGCCCAGCAACCAGCCACTTGGTCAGTTTGTCTTTCGATCTCATCTCTGACGTCGTTGAAGTTCGTGAATTTCTTGTCACCAACCTGCACAAAGGGGACTTCGGTGACCCAAGTTGCAACATACCCAATACAGTAACTTTAGCAGTTCCGCTATTCGGTGCTTGCAGGCTTTGATGCATTTGATGTATTGATCTCGCGCCTTGTCAAACACGGCCCACGCTTCATTTTCAGCGTACTCCTCCAATTGCAGCAGGCTGGGGACTTCAGATGCTCCAGTGAATTGAGCAATATAAATGTACTATCATCACGCTGCAATCATAGTGACAGCATTGCCCTGGTTCACACTTTGGCTTGGCAAATCTGATGTTCTTTCTTGCGCACGTTTGCCATCTACCTATCTAATCTGCCTCCTAACACCTACTCAATCTCATCAAATTTCGTTACCGATATCAGCCTATCCCATATATATAATGTATAAACTGTGACGCTTGGTCGGTTCCTGCCAGTTATTCCGTCCATAGGCTCAGTTTCTGTCTTTCACCGTGCAAATGTTGATCACGCCCAGCTGGTCTGCAGATATCCCCAAGAGGGAGCCAATCCCTCCAAATCCTGTTAAACAATCATAAGAAGCATTAATTAATATCCAACATATTATAATATATAGATATTATATATATATATATATTACTTTTTTCCCTACCCTACTATCCCTACTCTACCCACTCGTGGGATTCCATGGTTTCAATGGCTTGGTCGACTCGTCTCCTGTGTGTTCAAGTGCACCAGGCGCAATTCCAAGGGACGACGGGTCACTACCCCGCCGCCTCGAGGAAGGAAATCTAAGCCGACGATGGATTCAATCAATGAGCTTTTACCTCGGTGCCATAGATGCCACATGACGCCACAGGGCCATAGCAGACTGAGACCTTGATAGAAGTCTGGAAAACCCATGAAAAGCCTATGGAAATGTAGAAAAATGTGGTTGGCCAATGATGATGTATGATGATCTTCATCATCAAGTACATCCCTATTTTGAAAAAAACACTCCGAAACAAATCCAGAATGGGTTCCATCTTGAACCATCTTCAGCAACACGATTGAGATGGTCGGACCTACTGCAAACCCCAACATCACAGTCACTCAGCCACCCAACTGCCGAACCAAGCTGCCACTACTTTGCGTCCCAATGGCCGCAATGCGTGGCAAACTGATGTAGTGCTGCAGACCAACATCCCGCAACTCATCCACCTCAGTTACCAGCAACACTCACCGGAAGATGCTGGAAGGCATGTCAAGTCTTTCGGGTACAGAACGCGAAATTAAAAAGAAACATATATAAAGGAACACTTCTCAGGCATGTCTGCCCCAAGATCAGACCTCCAGAAATGATCAGACCTCCAGATGTCCTACCCTTCCAACTTCCAAAAAGAAGTGATCTGATATGATCCGAGAATGCCAAGCCGCAACAGTAATCAGCTGCCGCAAGTTTTCGTAGATGGCCGTCATCGCTGCTCCGCGATGACACAGCGGCCCAGGGGTTTTCAGCTTTGAACAGTCCACGTGGGGAGAACAATCCAGTGACTACTCAAGCCCAGTGCACTTTTCGGGGATTTGAGGTTTCTTTTGGGTGCCTGCCACGTGCTGGGGCCTTCTGGGTCATTCCAACTTTGCAACAGGTGGCCATAAGGTATTTGGTGAGGGAACCTGATATGGGATGGGTTTTCAGCAACTTTTTTTGAACACATAATTCATACCACATTCTGGCGATGCCAACGGGCCCTCAACGTTTCCGTGATGACTCCCCGAACATCCCCCGGCTGGGCCAATCCCAGCCATGAGCTCCGAATCTGCACACGTCAACTTGGCGTAGGCCCACGTTGAATTCATGACCTTAGAGCCAGTGGAAACGCTTTCGGAAAGGGGCCTTCAATGCTCGCAACTGATGGGTTTTTGTAAAGCCGCATCCACCAAATGGAGGAAGATCATCCTCCCATATCCTGCCAATGCTATCCTTCCAGAAGTCTTCCGGTATTCCGAATGAATTACCCAGGTGGGTCAAGCGCGGATTCGGAAACTAAAACCCCGGATTCGGAAACTAACAAATACGCGGATTCGGAAACTAAGATTCGGAAACTAAAACCGCAGATTCGGAAACTAAGCTGCGGAAACTAACAGACGCGGATTCGGAAGCTCAGATTCGGAAACGAAGAAACAGACGATTCGGAAACTGAGGACGGGAATTCGGAAACTGTGATTCGGAAACTAAAAAGTAGAATTCGGAAACTAAAACCGTGGATTCGGAAACTAAAGCAAGAGAGCTGATTTGGAAACTAAGACTCGGAAACAAAGACACGCGGATTCAGAAACTAAGATTCGGAAACTGAGAAAGGATCAGGTTCAGATATAAGGGGGGAGGAGTTGTGCAGACGCTTTTGGTAGGTACAAAACGCAATGCATACGGTGCGCAACTACAAAATTCAGTGCATGGTACCTTTTTTGCAGCTACAAAATACGGAACACAACCTTTTCTGACTCGGAAAATAATTCAAAATCAGCACTACAAAATCCAATGCATCTGAAGTTTAAAAATAGCTGAAAATCGGAATTGCTAACATGAATTTTCCCAATGACATTTTGTAGTTGGGTCTATGCCATCCAAAGTTCCGACCAACATAATTTCGGAGAACATTTTGTAGTTGTCTATGATTGAATTTAGTTGGATCAAGTGTTGACCCCGTGCAGTTTGTTTGTTAGATGGCATTCTGTGGCTTCATGATCTGTGTCCATGTACATGTCACGCACGGTTTCCTTTTTTCCACCTCTTCTCACTTCAAAATATACAACTACAAAATGCAAATGAGGATTTGAAAGGAATCAACTACAAAATGAATGCAAATACAAAAAGGTGGTCCCAACTCCTCCTTTTTGTACAAAACGATCCCTGGCTGGCATTCAGTACTGTAGCCCAAGTCCTCCCCTTTACGTTGCTAAATTTGAAGGAGGATGAGAAAGGCGGATTCGGAAACTAAGATTCGGAAACAAAGGCACGCGGAGTCGGAAAACTAAGACTGATTCAGAAACAAAAACGCGCGGATTCGGAAACTAAGAGTCGGAAGTTGGAAGCAAAGAAAGGCGGATTCGGAAACGAAAATTTGGGAGCAAAGAAAGGCGGATTCGGAAACTAAGGAAGTCGATCTCTGAATTCCACAAGATCCGTAATTTTCCATAGTATCTGAGCCACAACAATTTCCCAGTGGGATGTTTAAGTGAGTTATTGTTGCCGCGCTAGTTTCTGAATCGCGATATAATTTGTGAACCGTGGTAGTTTGTGAATCGTGATAGTTTCTGAATCGCAATAGTTTCGACATCGACGGAAATAGATTTCCCCGTGTGGACACTCCAAGTCAATTTCAAGTTCCATGGGGGTGTGTATGGACAGTCAACATCGATTTGAAATTCCATGGGGGTGGAGATTTTGATAACGTCGTTCCTGTATGGACATTCAATATCAATTTGACTTTCCATGGGGGTGGGAATTTTGATGTCATCTTATCCTCGTGGACAGTCCAAGTCAATTTGAAGTTCCATGGGGGTGGGAATGTTGATATCATATTACCCTTGTGAACAGTCCAAGTCAATTTGAAGTTCCATTTGGGGTTCTGGGTCCCGTTAGTTTTGTAAATCGTAGGAAATAGTTTCTGAATCGTGATAGTTTCTGCGCTGGTTTCTGAATCACGATAGTTCCTGAATCTGTGGAGATAGTTTTTGAATCTTAGTTTCTGAATTGTAGTTTCTAAAGCTCTATAGTTTCTGCATGAATCGTGATAGTTTCCGAATCGCCGATAGTTTCTGAATCGGTTTTGGATCTACCCAGGTGCCTCCATCAGGGGCCCTCCAGCCAGGGTCAGGTGCCCAGACATTTTGCAGCTGAAACTTGCCCATGCCCTGCATCAAGATCTGCCGCATGGAGGACCTCACAAAAACACACAGATGTGAAGATTATAAACCTTTAGAGATCTCATCTGTCTTGGGTATGTATGGGTCAAATGGCGAAATAGATCAATCAAGCACAGGCGTCAAAAGAATAGATGCTGACCTTGATCGGGCCAAATGGATTGATCGATACCTTGGCATGTTCAGTCGGATACATCCAAGTCAATCAGTCGCCGCCGTAACATTTTTCTCTCCAGCCTGACTGTCCGCTCAGATTGACGGGCCTGTTGGCTTGATTTAGGGACTGAATCACATGAGGATATCTGCAACCGGAAAGCCAGAAGATGTGCCGCCATAGGGTCGCACAGTTGAGCAGTGGCACTTTCGAGTTGTATTCAATTACTATTCCATACCATGTGCAGAATTGCGGGGGGATCAATTTTCATCAATTTTCCTGATCACCGCTTGGGCAGCAGCCAAGAAAAGCTACCCAATGCGGAATCCGAGTCTACTGGTGGCCGGAAGATGTCGGAAATGCCATCGGAACCACGCAGTCGCCCCAGCGAATGCTGCCGCATGCCTTTGGCACTGCAGCACTTCGCCGATTGGTTGACTTGGATGGCAGCGGGTACACTCAAACTATGTACTGAAGCATCAGTATGATAATCTGTCTCAGATACCTCCCAGTACGGAGTCTGCATAATTTTCCTGGTGGAAGTCAGAATACTCTTGTTAATTTGCTAGAAACTTCGCTCCTCAAAGCCAACGGAATGATTCCAACTTTCCGCATGTTCCTCAAATGCGAAGCATCCGGAATACCAAAAGCCTCCTAGACTACGTGCCTAGAGTATCCTAGAGTGAGATACGGAACAGTTGATCTTTGACACCACGGCTGTCCTCCATGCTCAGCCCCACGACTGCCGGAAGTTGCTACCGCAAACGGCAGCAGTGAAATGTTACAACGTGCAGCAGTGATCTAAAAGATCAGGCGCCCCTCGCTATCAACGTGCTGCCAGACCTCAGGATCTGTTGATAAAAAAGTGATCCCGTTCCAAGGTGCTAAACGGAAGTCATTGTGGATTCGTTGCGGGGTTGATGATGTCAAAAGGGTTTTGGCTATTCTTATAACTTTTAATTAGTTCATATATTTTGCATGTTATACATAATGTGTGAAATGCACTATAGATCACTATAGGCTTAGATGATCTTAGATGGATTGATTCAAAGGCACAATCAGGCTCCACAACAGTTGAATACAGTTGATCTGTAGGATTTCACCTGACGGCTGTCACCTGCTGTCGCATGCTGTCGCGCCACATTGGAAGCGTTGGGCCTTGCATCCCTGGCGTCTCGGCGTGGAGGCGTGTCTGGCTCCTTCAAGAAATGGAGCAGCTCATTCCAGGATTGTGTGAATCATCCTAAAGTCAAGATTTTGAAGAGTCGTTTGGGGCTGAAAATCTCCAATTCAGAAACACAGCACGCTTGTTTGGGGCTAAAATCCAAAGACTGATCAAAGCATAAGTTTGGGATTGTTTTGTGGTATATATATATAGCTTTAAATCTAAGATTCCAAGAGTAATGCGTTGGTGGCTTGAAATGAACAACGTTCCCTGATGTCATTTTTGAGGATGAAATATGTTCAATCTGAAAACTACTCCTGGTTAGGGAGATTGAATATCGGGCTTACTCCAGTTCAAACCTTTGATCGCAGTGAAATACTGGACCCCACGCCTCCAGAATCGGTTTCAAGTGGCCGAGTTGTGTCGGAATTTGCCATACTTGCCATGACAAACATGCCTCACAAAAACGTTTTTTGAGTTTTGAAATGCGTGTCCCAAAATCTGGATGATACCTAACCCCTCTCCTTAGGTTTCCGCCACTCAAAGCAAACCCTTGGTGTCTCCGAAACTTCCCTGGCCCAACCAGTCCTCGTCCCAGGGGCAGGGTGGTTCAGCTTCTGATCGGCTTGCAGAGGGGCGTCGCCTCCGGTAGGGGAAACCCATAGAAACCCCATAGATATCATGGACATTCCGGGATGTCTAACTGAAGCGTTGCCAGATCCCCCAGATCCACTTCATCCACTTCATCTTCCCAGTGAGTATAGAGATCTTTTCTACGGACAGGAGGCGAAAACCCATGGGGAAACCATCTCCGGTCGGTCTCAATCCCTTCAATATTCGGATCGTCTTCCCAACTGTTGCTGATACCCCATCTCTGGATCAAATCTACATGACACTTGGTTGAGCGTGATTATCCATGGCACTCGGAGGGTGGAAAAAAAACAGCATTAATTAATCATCTGTTTTCAAATGTGTTTCAACACTGTGGTTCTCAAAGATTGTTGAAGTCAAACCATGTTAAGAATCAAAATGTGTGGCTGGTTAAAGGCTCATTTCATCCCAAAAACCCTAGTGTTTACATGATGAATCATGATGATGCATTCGAAAACATCATTTTCAAAGAAAATCAAAGAAACAGGTTGGTTGGATGTTTCATCCATCTTTCATCCATCTTTCATCCATAAATCATTCCCAGACCGATCCCCATTGCGATCGATCAAGCACCTCCAGCGTTCACAGGGCACCGCCTTGGCCGTGCGCGGCAAGGCGGACTGCCGCAGCGCAGGGACCGGGTGTCCGAACCTTGGTGGTGCCGCTGTCGTTGGATCGTTGGGCAAAACCTGGGGATCATCCCTCCAAGGAACATGGCAAACCTGGAAAAACTCTATAAAAATCACGGAATAATTGTAGAGATTATCCCGACATTGTCTTTTGATGGGTTATGATGAAAGCTATTGACTATTATTGACTCATTGACGCCCCCATTAAGCCAACCGAGAAAAAAACACCTCTTCAAGGAGACCTTTCAAAGTTGGGGCCATGTTGGTTCCAAAGGGGTGGGATATGTCTTGGACCACCTCCAACTGGGTCATGCCCTGCCAAGCTGCATTGGAGACGCAGGCGGTGGCGTAGTAGCACGCCGGGGGATGCGATCAGCAAATTCAGCCTTCAATCATCTGAAACATTTGTTAGCCAGTTTTTGGAGGTATCATGGGGCCATTTTTGATCCCCATGTGACATTGCGGAATGAAATCTGACGAATCTGAAACTAGAATAAATGTGAATAAATAAATCAAAAACGAGATAGTGTAGGGACCGAACTTGACAGGAAAGTGCTTAAATCTGGTCCAAACATATCTCCATTTTTGAATAGCAAAAAATTATCTTGGATTTCCACTGGTCACCACCCTGGCCCACTCTGCGTCCTGATCTCGCCACTCGGCTTGCGAGGCATCACGTGTAAGTCTAGAACCTTGGACAAATGTCAAGCAAGTGTCAAGCAAATGTCAAGCTAGTGGCTGGATTGGTTACTGCAATATTCCATCATATTCCATCTCATATTGCCAGAATATGGAAGACTGAAACTGACCGATTTAGTGATTTGATCTCCACTGCTGAGGTCTTGGATTTCCCATGCCTGGAAGCCAAGCTGCTTGCAGCCTCCGACCCACGACTCCCCAGCCTCAGCTGGAAGGGGATCAGCAGTCTGTAACTTTTAAAGAACTTCTGGCTACAAATCAAGGTTTGATGGGCTGAATAGCTGGTTTGGATGTAAAAAATGAAGGCGTGCAAGCAAAATGGCCCCACCAGAAAACTGCGGGAATAAGCCCTGTGCCGATGGGTTATCATTTTTCCCACTGAAATATACTATACCCTTTTTTTGGACAAACCCAAATTGGATACAGTTGGTTGTATATCCCATTATATTCCTAGCGTTATTCCAATGATATATCCAATTGTTGTCCCCATGGCCCAATTTTATGGGATACTCTTCATACTCATGGGGGGATATACATCAGGTGTTGCAAAAAATGGGATGGGGTATATCCTGATCCTGTGATTAGGTTGTTATGCCATGAAACTAGATACCATTGTATCCCATTATCATCCCATGAGAAGATTATACTACATATGCCATCATAATTATGACATCCCATTATATTGACACTAATACAAGATACATCCCAGCATCTATTAGTATCTATGCTAATTTACATACACACATACATATATATTATATATATATATAAAAGTTATACCACTATACAGTAATGTATATAATAAACATCTATACATACGTTCATCCTCATCCCCTTCATCCATCCCCCAGGCCGAAGTCAACAACGAAATCCTCAGTCACCAAGCGACACCTGCGAGGCGAAGCGCCTCATGTCAGCCAGGTGTGCCATCTCCTGCACAGGGTGACTGGAAAAGCTGCTGAGGCCTTTATACTTGCCGCGCGCACTAGGCAAGAGTGGATCTTTTAAGTGATCCGTCGGTCAAACTGAATCCCCTAACGTGCAATTAGATTAGTTACATACATACATACATATATATATATGGGCTATGGTGGCCACCAGCTGCGACTTAAATGCGCCCAGGTGCACCACCAAAGCCCAGCAGGTACGTTTGCACGGGTCCGGGGGAGGTGTCTCCGTTGATCACCGACCCCCCCGGGACCCCGCTTTACAATATAATATAATATAATAGAATAGAATAGAATTTAATAGACTATAATATAATATACTATAATATACTACAATATACTAAAATAATATAATATAATATAATTTAATAGAATATAATATAACATAATATAATATAATAAAATAACAAATAAAATAATATAACATAATATAATTTAATATATTATAATATATTATAAAATATTATAATATATTATAAAATAATATAATATAATATAATAAAATATAATATAACATAATATAATACAATATTGTTATAATATAACATAATATAATATAATAAAATAACAAATAAAATAATATAACATAATACAATTTAATATATCATAATATATTATAATATAAGATAATATAAGATAATATAATATAATATAATACAATATTGTTATAATATAATATACTATAATATAATACAATAAAATCCAATAGAATAAAATAAAACCCAATAAAATAAAATAAAATACAATAATTATAATGTAATATAATACAATATAATATGATATGATATGATATGATGAGACGGCAAAATTTTACATCTGTTCAGACGTTACACACTGTGGGCACACACACACACCCTGCGTTTGGCAGGGTGGTGTCTTGGCACATGAGGTGAAAATGAAGATGAAAAGGGGAATGAAGATGAGATGGGAGTGAAAATGAGATGAAAGATTACTTATCCGGGACCCGAGGAGGGGAACGCAAAAGAAGAGGGAAGGAGCAAACACCCACACCAACACATCTGGCCCGGAGCGGGCAAACCTTGAAAGGGCAAGGGAAAAGAAAAACGGAGGCCGACGGACACGGAACAAGACCAGCGGAGGGGGGGGAAGACGGAAGCGCCTGAACCAACCTGACACAGCGAAAACCTACGCCTACCTCGGCACGCGCAGGACCTGGCCTACTTAGGGAGGGAAGAACGCATGAAATAGGGGACCGAATGGGGAACTAGATGGTGAACAGAAAGAAAAACAAAGATTAAAGGGGACTCAGTTCAAACCTAGAAAGTCGCGCGTTAATCCCAGCCGGTAGCGGTTCAAACAGCCATGCAAGTTCGAATGAATTAGGCGCACAAATATTGAGCCTCACCAGAAACCAAAGTGACCACACCTGTAGGAAGAGGACATGCCTGTTACCTTCTGTCGTTCATGTCATGTTGTGCTTCAAAAAGCTGGAGCTGCAGCGATAAAAAGGAGTTTCTGACAGTTCCGCACAATTTCACTTCAGCGAAGATGCATGTTCAAAAGGTTCTAAAGGGACGACAGGATCAGAGGGACATCGCAAAGAGGCTGATAATCGGAAAGGCCAACTGTTGCACTCTACCTAGACGAATTACCAGGTTAAAAATGTTAATTCAGTAGTCCGGTCCGTCCTCATTCTCCCTAAGATGCCTCAAATGGCTCCATGGCACCATGTCGGAGCCACCATGGAAATCACACTAGGCAAGAGTGGATCTTTTAAGTGATCCGTCGGGAACTGAATCCCCTAACGTGCAATTAGATTAGTTACATACATACATACATACATACATACATACATATATATATATGGGCTATGGTGGCCACCAGCTGCGACTTAAATGCGCCCAGGTGCACCACCAAAGCCCAGCAGGTACGTTTGCACGGGTCCGGGGGAGGTGTCTTCGTTGATCACCGACCCCCCCGTGACCCCGCTTTACAATACAACATAATATAATATAATATAATATAATATAATATGATGAGTCGGCGAAGTTTTATGTCTGTTCAGACGATATATATATATATACATATATATGTGTGTGTGTACGTATGTACGTCATATATATATATGTGTGTGTGTCACATATACATAATATATTATATTTATATATATATATTATATTAAGATATGAATACTGTACATCCTGTACAGAAAGGCAATTAAGAACCGAAATAACATAGATCAACATGAAATATCGAAAGCAGTTTGACACAAACACCGCCTCTGACGATGGGTATTCAAAGGCCTCTCACACATTCACCCTCCTGCCGGCCTGTTCCAAGTCGAAACCACGTTCCTTCTGTTCCTTCGGCCTCCCAAGATTCCAACAATGGAATGGTGGCTGTCGTTGCTGGGTGGGACGCAATGACTTGTGACAGGAACGGACCCCCCAAACACTACAATTTCCATGCAGTTTGATGGTTTGCTCACCACTTGTGGGCTACATAGTTCGTGGCTGTAACACTCATTTCATTCCAAAAAATACTCATTGACAGCTACAGTACAGCCTCGAAATTCAACATGGAATCCAAAAACAACTGGCCATCTCATGTTCAAACCCCCAGCCTTTGCACTTGGGCTGGTTGACGCCGTGAATCGCCTGGGTTGTCTCCTGAGCCAACATGCATTTCTGGTGGTGTCAACCCCCAAATATCCAGTTCGGATCATCCATGATCATCTCTCAGAAATCCCAAATAGTGGTCTTAAAATGTCTAAAATATTTTTTAAAATAACTAGAGCATAGAACAAATCTTGAGACCACCCAGCAAATTACTGTAGCAAATTCACTGAAGACTCCGAAAAAACTGAACCAAATCCCAACGCTCCAAGGCTCTTTGAGTAGCTGGAGCTCCGCTAGGCCTGAGACAGTGTTGTGCTGGGAAAATCAGGGACAACCCATGTTCATCCACTTTCCATTGGAAAATGGTGCATGTTTCATCTTCAGGTGGATTTTTTAATGCTGCTTCTGTTTGTTTTATAGGGGGGACCACTGATTTGATTTAATTTCATAGCGCTCTAGAAATATCAAATCACAAAGTATGGTCAACAATACGAGATCATAAATTACATGCATGTCAAATATTGAATGCAACCACAAATTCAGAGGTTGAAGGCGGCGGTTTAAATAGTCACCAGAATTATATATGATGTAATATTTCTTGATTGTGTATGTTGCTGTCATTATATTTTCACAATTTTATAAACTCACAACCTGACCCAACTCACCACCTCACCCTCACCCCAATTCACCTGCCGCCCAGCGAAGCAGAGACCCGGCGCGCAATGGAACCGATGGTCTGCAGACTCAATTCCTGGGCTGAACAGAAATGGATGGGTGGCTACGGTGACTAACCCATCCCATGATGTCCTGTGGCAAAGAAAAATAAAAACTCAAAAGGCGTTCATTTTGATACCAGCTGCCATCATTATCAGTATGATACCAGCTGCCATCATTAAATTTCAATTACCTGGAATGGTACTGTGAGTCACCCACCCGGTGCGAAAAGAAGATCTAAAATCTAAACTATGGCATCTAGGCAGTCCCTGGAAGCGAAAACCGCTTGGAAATTGCCGCTTCTTCAACTTCCGGGCTGTACAGTCGTCAATTGCGGTGAAGCACAAAAGTCTAAACAACACCGTGCAGAGAACGTGGATCCATGTGGATCCTCATGCTTCGATGATCATCCCAGCCACTCAGCGATTCCACAAATCCAGTTTCAGGATGTTTCAGGATGTTTCAGGGGCGCAGAGCCGAGGCACGGAATCTGCCAGCTCGGCACGTGACAGGCCAACCTGGGTAACCTCGCGACCCACGGCCTTGTCCAGGTAGTATGGCTCCTCCTCTCCATTGGGCGTCTCGTACCTCATGGCTTGGAGCAAGGCTTGTGGGAGCTCCAAATCTCAATATATCTCAATGTTCATGCTGAGTTCCCCTAATAGTGTTTGCCAATACTCCCGATTTTCGGAGTATCGCTAGCTCTTCCCAACCACCTTCGGCCCTCCCCTGGAATTCGTTATAGATCTTTAAATCAATCGAAATCGTCAAAATCATCTATGTTCTAATTTGTGTTGCAACATTTTTCGAAATCCAACCCCAAACATCCCCCAACCCCTCCAGGGCTCCCAGGCTCTTGCTCCGGCTCCTCATTGGTCTCCGATGGCTGTGGTCCCGAACTCCGGTCGGGGGAGCCACAGCTCTGGAGCATCTTCAGCGAGCGCTCCTTAACCTGGTTGAGCTCAAAAAAGTGAAGATTTCCCAGAACAAAGGGACCAAAACTAAGGGTCACAAAGGCGGTCATGAGCAAAAGTTGTCGTTTTAGGTAGTTCACCACATCGCTGTCCATGGTTTGCGACACATTTTCAACCATAGGACCTCTCATGTAGAGGTTTCTGCATGAACCTTTTAGGTCTTTGCTCACATGTGATTCAAGCATTCCAAGTTCTGAACAATCATCTATCTTCTAGTCAGGTCACTTCCCAAGTTCTTACTACGTTGAATATGTATTATTGGTTGGTTTGGCTCCAAATAGATGGAAGGGTGATTCCTGAAATCAATGGATGGGTTTAAGGGCAAATTTACAGGAAAACACCATATGTCATCGGAAAAACTAGGTGTTCCTGTAGAATTTCCCTATCTTACCAATCCATATACCAATCCATTGACATATGTAGAAACGATCCTGTAAATGTTCCTCTAGGTTTTCCTTTAGTCCATTTTCATCCATTTTCATCCATTTTCCATATGTTTCCAGTAGATTTTCCATGAAAAGACTGGCGCCTCGCCCAGGATCTGCCGCTCCGCCATCTCCAGCAGTTGCCGCGTCTCCGCCTCAAAGTGCTGCCGCAGCCGCTCCTCGCAAACCTCCAAGTGCCTGGAGCTTCTGAGCTTCGCGAAACGGAAAGCACTATGATATACTAATGATCCAACATCCCCCAATCTTTACCTTTATGGGTGATATAAACCCATAAAATCAATCAATCCATATCAATCCATAATCTTTAAATATTGCTTTGCTGACATGAATGGGGATATGAAATATGATGTAGAAAGCGCATCAACCCTGCACGATGAGATTGCTTCAGGACTTTCAAGACGAGCATGACATCATAAGCATAACAATCTGGCTGAAGAATCCTGATTCACTAACCTGAAAATAGCTGAAATAGGGCTATCTGGGGATGATTCCCATCATTCCAATAACGTCACAGTGAGGTCACTATAATTCATCCAGAATAGTGGGGATATTTAGGGATATAGCCGATATAGCTAAATGCGAAATTGTATAGGATATGTACGAACTATATAATATGATATTCAATCCTTGGAATTTAACCAACTATTTACACGCATTTGTGTGTAGAAAATCAGGATTTAGCCAACCGACACGGGGATGTCCACATCATTTATGATGGGGAAATTGGATTAGAGACTGGCGACCTCTTCTTGGGGAAACCATGGACGAAAGCATCGTTGACTCCAGTTTAGATATCTTTCGCGTGTGTCGATTCCCTCAAACAGGTAAAATTGTGAAATATGGGCCCGGGATGGCCCAGGAATTACAAAAACATCAAGGACGCTCTGTGATCTGACTCGCTGAAGCAAGAAGGAAAACGGAAGAGAAGCAACAGCAAAAAATGCCAAACATTGAGGAGACCACCAGCCAGAAAGCCATCAGCTGAAATTCAAGATGATTGAAATACCCTCTGGTAAACTAAAACGGCAGTGCACTTCCCAGCGGCTTCCCAGCCATGTTTTACTGGCCTGCGACTTTGATCCATGCAACTGGACATACAGCGTCGTTCACAGGCCTCCACCTGTCGTTGCTGGCTGTGTTTACGGCAAGACTTCTGTGAACCTGTGATGAGTGGCACAGTCCCGGAAAGAAATGTGGGTCTGATGAAGTCTACCTTCGACTAAGGGAGCGATATCTTTCAATTTTGCAGCGGAAACCATGAAGGGAAGGCATTGTCCGTCCTCGTCTATTGTTTTTGCAGCTAGGAGCAAGAGTTTCCAATCTGCCATCGTCTGCTACATTTACCTTGCAGTAGTTTGACATTCTGAGTGGATACTTGCGGTTGTTCAAGGTCCCTCGACAAATTATCATAATATGTTCGAGAGTTATATGGTCAAATTGCCATAAATTACCCACTAAATATCCGCAATGCGTGTTTTGAGGGTGCAAGACACTCCTGGCCTCCTGCCGACATTCTTCTCTGATCAACTGGATGTCCTGAGTGAGTAGGAATGGTTTGAACTTCCTGCAGCCCGGACATTACCCTAACCACTAGGTGTTACTATCGCCCAACAGCAACAAGATTCCTAAATAGGCAGCTATGCTACCCCTGAAACAGAATGGTCCGCGTAGGACCCACAGGGTACAAATCGCATCAGATCTCTACATGCCAAGCATCAGATTGCTTGGAGGCTTTTAATTCCTTCAACTGCTTGGTCAGCAAGGTGGTTTCGCGCCTGCTCCACTTGATCTGGGCCACATCTTTGATCCTTCTAGGTGTGTACATAGGATGATGGAATTCTGGTTGGGTCAGAAGTTAAGTCCTCTTTTTTCTTGACCTGGGCCAAACTGCTTCAAAGGAGTCCATGATATCACGTCGGACATCTTGGGGGGATAATGCTCCATAGCTGATGGTTTCCAGTTCTCCCAAGCGGCATCTCCAACACTCATCCCTTGTTTGTCCTTTAAAGTTCATAAACCAATCTGATATCCACATGTCGTTTTCCAATTTAGGAGAAAAACTCTTAGAAAATGATGGAATATGAAGGGAAACCACCAGTTTTCCCGCAGGTTTAAACCACCATCCCTGCCCTTTTGCTCCAAGGTGCTCCATCATGTCCAGTCTTTTGAAAAGCTCCTCCATTTTTGGGATCTCAGGACCTCACAGAGCTCCCCTGAATGGCACCAGGCCAATGGCAGGTGGGAATATCTTGAAAAGTCTGGCTCCCAAATTCGGTTCACATTTGTTCACAAGTCTGGTTTTACCCTGTCATTTAACATTAACATGGCCTTGGAACATGAGTCATTGAAGTAGATGGTTTACATTTTGACCCTATAGCCTATAGCAATTTTCAATCAAACACCCTGCCGGAAATTTGCGCCTCTGTCGCCGGGCAGCGTAGGCGGCGGATCGGGTTGGACCTTAGATCTTTCGAAATGTCTGTGTTTTCCCTCCATTTTCCATCCAGAATCTGGGTTCTATGTGGCTCTATTTTCTGGAAACCATGTCCATATCAGGGACTTCACCCATCGCTGACCATTGGTCTGCCTTTTCCCTGTTTTGAGGGACCAAGACTAGCAAGCCTCAAAATTAGAGAGGTGATCAATTTTATAAATCTATGCATAGAAAGTGGGAGAGATTTCTGTCCATGAGAAAAATGTATTCATTGCTGCAACAGGCTATTATAAATCTAGTAATTATACCCATTTTTATAAATATGTCATATGATCAATGTTATATCAATTGTTTTAACTACATTTTTTTAGATATGCATAATATGTTATACATTGTTATACGTCATATATTATAGTATTATTAAATTATATATTATAGTTACATAGTTGATATAGTTCACGCGTACTGACCTTTGCCGTCGCCTTTGCCACGTGGCCGGCTTTGGCACCGAAGTCTCACTGGGAGCCGTGGGGGACCTCCGGTCACGGATCTGGATGGCTTCACCATGTTTCACCATGCAAAATGTGGGGAAAACCAGTGGAAAAATGGTGGAAAAACTGGATGTAACATGATGAAACATGAAAACTGAAGCACCAAGAATAGTTGCTAAGCTAAGCCCCTATACTCCCCTAATTATATAAAGTTTGAGTTGCAGAATAAGTACCTTCGCAGGGTCCAGGCCTGGTTTCGGACAGCCTCACCGGGCTTCTTGAAGCCTTTCTCAACTCCGAATACCTTGGGCAACACGGGGCACCCCCAACCTCCGATTTCATGGCACTGAAAGATTGAAAAACCACGTGTTTTTTTTTTCAAAACCATAGGTCTGGGTGAGACCCGTTGGCACCACTACAGCAGCTGTTCGTCCTAAAGGTGAAAAAAGACTGTCAAAAAGGATCTTCTCGGTTGAGAGCCCAAGTTTATATTTGTTCACGGTGTTCCCTGTTCTGTGTTTGAAATGGTATTATATTGTGAAATTTTCTGCGCCAGCAATCTTTCATTGTTTCATACGTCCAGGCCGCTCTAGGGCGACCCACCCTTCTTTGTTCAACTTGTTGTGGCAAAAGATTTCTTGTAGCGAAAGTGGCTTGATGTTGTGGGTGATCTCTTGGTCTTCTGATTATATGCCCCAATACTTTTCATCGCTTTTCCTATAGAACATCACTTAGTGGACGGATGATTTCCTCTGCGCCTCGGCCCATTTCTAAACTAGCACGTCTGTAGACTTCATGGTTGGTATTTGTTCGGTCGATGTAGGTTGTGGACATTTTCAAGATTTTTCTGAGACCTTTTAATTGGAAAGTATCCAGTTTACTTGCCGCGGCTTCTGTTG
>Ga0126342_10003354_pt1 | contig 26388 bp, 26 predicted proteins | sample Cyp1metagenome_FD_92528 | JGI IMG/M metagenome (GOLD analysis project Ga0126342, IMG submission 92528) | Coral microbial communities from Lord Howe Island, Old Settlement Bay, Australia - Cyphastrea 1 metagenome | ecosystem: Host-associated > Invertebrates > Cnidaria > Coral ...
AATCTATCTAATCTATCTAATCTATCTAATCTATCTAATCTATCTAATATATCTATCTAATCTATCTAATCTATCTAATATATCTAATCTATCTAATCTATCTAATCTATCTAACCTATCTAATCTATCTAATATATCTAATCTATCTAATCTATCTAATCTATCTAATCTATCTAATCTATCTAATCTATCTAATCTATCAAATATATCTAACCTATCTAATCTATCTAATCTATCTAATCCATCCAATCTATCTAATCTATCTAATCTAACTAATCTATCCTATCTATCCTATCTATCTAATTAATCTATCTATCCTATCTATCTATCCAATTAATCTATCTATCTTTCTTTCTTTCTTTCTTTCTATTTATCTATCTATCTTTCTTTCTTTCTTTCTATTTATCTATCTATCTATCGATCGTTCTTTCTTTCGTTCTTTCTTTCTTTCTTTCTATTTATCTATCTATCTATCTGTCTGTCTGTCTATCTATCTATCTATCTATCTATCTATCTATCAATCATCTATCTATCTATCTATCTATCTATCTATCTATCTATCTATCTATGCATTGATTGCAAAAAAATAGTACATCCCACAAAGACCTTCACCCCCTTCCTGCAGCATCCGGTTGCATACCACTGGCGTGATGGAGGCTCGGTCCATGGACCAGAACTCGCCATCCCCAAAGCGGGCCATGGAGCCACCAGCCTGGGGAAAGCCATGGGCTTCAGATTGACCAACCGGAGATGTGCAAAGAAAAAGGGGATTTGGAAACTCAGAAACTGAGATCAAGTACCAAGCAGGAGATCACATGGCATCCAAACTTAGTGCGTCTCTTCAATCTTGGGACTCCTTGGCTGGGATATATATCTATCCCCGTATCAATGACGGATGGGAATAACGGGTGAATCTCGATACACATTGCATTCATAGACAACATCTTGAAGGGCCGAAAGTTCAGACCCAAAGTAATACGCTGTGGACTTTTGAAAGTACCACGCTTTTCGGACTTCATTCGCAGTTGCAATCTCTCCTTACTGATGCATCTGGTATCTCAGATTGAGAAGTATGGTAGAAATCACACTGTAGTTGCCTCTATGTGGTCGGGATGTTTTCAGACATACATACCTATATGTGCTCTGTATGTATATGTACATGTGACATGTGCATGTACACAACACAACATATAGATACATAGATTGAAAGTCAAAGACAGTATCAGATATACAATATATGTAACATGTATATAATATAATTATATATATGTGATTATATATTATATATGATGATTCTGATGCTGATGCTCACACATTGTCCGGGAAAATGATGATCCCCCCGCTGCCTTTATGAAGCTCAGCGTTTCAGCGGTGCTCATGACCTTCATCTCCGTCGCTCCCGTCACTCTGGCCACCTGCGCTCATCAGCAACATGGCTGGAAGTTCTTCCAGTAATAAACGTCCATATGGTTGATATATGGTTGGTATATGGTTGATGTATGGTTAATGTATGGTTGATATATGGTTGATGTATGGTTGATATATGGTTAATGTATGGTTGGTGTATGGTTGATATATGGTTAATGTATGGTTGGTGAATGGTTGATGTATGGTTGATAATTGGATGGTTGACATCTATGGTTGATAGTTCGGGGATTTCCCCATGTTTGATGACACGTTTGTCATGGGGAACTCACCTTCATAGCGGTGGAAAATCATCGGACTTTTCCAGCACTTTTCCACATGGGTTTTGGCAAAACCGGAGGGGCAATCCCAATCAAAATCACCATGAATCAGCCATTATTGAATACTTCAATGATTAATATGTTTATAACTATCATTATCATGGTTTTAACTGTAGATATATGTTTAGTAGATACACTCTGATAAACGTTTACATAACGAACTGGAAAGATCCACCATTGGTAAATCCACATTTTTAATGGCCATGTTCAATAGCTATGTGAAATTACCAGAGGGTACCATTAAACACCCACCTTATGGCAATCGAAACAGAGCCATGGGCGGCCTTGGCTTTGTTGAAACGCTCGAGAATCAGCTGAAGGAACGGCACAAACCTGGCATCTTTTTCACAGGGGGCCAGGGTTCGGTTGGGGATAAAGTGGGATAACTGGGGACAGGAGTACAACTAGGATACCCTCTGGTAATTTAACATAGCTATTGAAAATGGCCATTTATAGTGGATTTACCCATTGAAAATGGTGATTTTCCAGTTCGTTATGACAGTTTGCCAGAGGCTATGATGAATGAATATGAACCGTATGCTTCAAAAAAACAAGAAGAACAATTGGGGATGTTCGCCAACCACGATATTGTTGCTTCCCCATCAAATGATCTCAGAAGAGAATATGATATCACCGCCAGACCAGTGAGGTATGGCTTCCAGCCATCTCAATAATATTAGTCAGTTGCATTTGATGATTATTGCAAGTAGGGATGGAAATTGGTACACTAATTACAGTATGTGAAACCACCAACCAAATGTCGACTGTCTCCAATATATGTTCATTTCCATTCGTTGCCATGCAACTTCAGGCTGTGGCTATGCCTATGGCATGCTGATAGAAAGTACCAAGAACGAGAGAGAGAGAGAGAGAGTGTGTCACAAAAAACATGCATAAGACTAGAATATTATATATATATATACAGTGTGTATATATATATATATATGATTAATATAATATAATTAATAATGTGTTCAGATGGTGTTTCACTTTATATATACTCTCTTCCCGAGCACCATCGCCTACAGTGACGTTACACTGAAAATCGCTGTCCAAGATGACGTCCCTGGAAGATGTTAAAATCCTCAGTTGGAAAATGCAAATCTTCCGCAGTTATGAATAGAAAAATTGCATAAAATTGCTAAAAACCATGGCTATCTGGGGAAATCCGAAACTAGGTTACCCTCTGGTAATAAACAACAGACTTTTGCTGGATTTTTTGCCCATTTACTTCGAAGATTTCCCCAGCCATATCCATTTATAGCTGGTCCCATTAAAGCCTCCATTTAAGGTTCGATGATTTTCCATTAAAAACTCCACAAAACTTCGATGAGTTTTCCATATATTTTCCCATCATCAAAACAACGGGGCCATCGTGGGCCTCTTGGCTGCTGGGTCTTTCCAAACATTCCAGGCGTGCTGCTCCACCATCCTCAGAGTCGGCCCAGCGATTTTTCGACGAAAACCGACGAAAACCGACGATGTGAACGGGAAAAGCATTGAACGAAATGGAGGTTTTTTCATGGGAAAATCATGGGAAAATCATACATCAATGATCATAAATGGGTGAAATCTCCAGCCATGTTTGATGAAACTGGAGGGGAATGGGGTGTTTACCCCTCAGAACGTCCAGGGAGTATGGTATAACGGTATTTAAAACAGAATGGAGCGGTAAAATGGAGCATGGTTTATTAGTGGGGCTACCGCACCAATAAAGGGATTGCAATACTGGGTTGCATTAAAGCCCAATCCCCATAAAGCTTCGTAGTATAACCCCAGGCTGGAGAATTACCAATGGGTCAGTTCACCCCGGTACCCTGGTGAACACCAAGATAGCAGGTCAATGGATGCTACCCAGCAACTATGGTATAATTAACATAGATGTTTGATCCATCCCCATATTCTCACTGGATTTCTTGCAACCAAGATCTTGCAAGCAGCTCTTGGTGGTGCGGTAACTCTGGCCTTTCAATGACCAGTTTCTGAGGTTTTTTTGTCGGGTGCATAGTGCAGCCGCGGATCTGCAATCTCATCAGCATTCCACATCCAGAACCAGAACAGAAGATGCCCCGTTCAACCTGCAGCTTCAAAATGGGCGCCCTGGCAACAGAAACATAGGCTAGCAGTTGGTGCAAGGCTGGTTCCGTCAAATTTTAAACTAGACTTCTAACATACTCTACTGTAAGTCATGATTTAAAACTAGGCTTCTAACCAGACTCTTTGTCTACTTCTAACATACTCTACTAGATTTTTCACCAAATGGAGGACAAATTGGGGAAATCCTCCAGACTCCTATCATCCACCTGCTTCAGCAGCTGCTGATCCCGCGACTCACAGGCCAGGCAAAGCGCCAGCAGCAGCCCTGGCCACTTGGAGAGACCCGCCGGGGGCGGGTGAAGCAAAGCCAAGGCGCCTGCGGAAAGAGATCCCAAAGCTGGTGGCTGGTGATGGTGATGAGTTGATGTCTCATGATTTTTGGGATTGGGATGAGATTGATCAGAAATGATGGGAAAGCACAACTGTTTCGGGCCTGCGAATTCATGGCTGCAGACTCCCCAAACTTAGGGAGGATTCAAAGAACCAAAAAACTCTTGAAAAGTATATCTTAAAAATCCTGAGAAATCATAGCCGACCTACCCTTCCATCATTTCACATGCACAGCATTAGTACCGTTCAAAAGATTTCAAAAGTCGTGGGTGGATCAAGCTCTGTATGGTCTCCCTTTCCACCTCCCCAGAAGGACAGGAACTGGTGAACTGGCGGATTTCAAGAGCACCCCCCGCCCGCCGCATCTTTGAAAACCCACGCGTTGTGGTCAAAATCGGGGGGCAAAATGCAAAAAAAAATGTTTGTCATGCTTACTCTCAAAATCGAGCATTCCAAAAAAAAAACATGTCATGGGATTTGGGGTATACCGATATACCCATCTTTGGACAACTCTGTATTGGCTGTGGCTCAACATGTTGACCCAACAATCTCCATACCCATCTGTGAAACCACCAGCCAATTGTGGGTGTGTCCAACAAATGAAGGTGTACCATAAATGCATCCAACATATCTGGTCATGTTCATGTTGATGAGTGCTATTCCATGATGTCCTAACCCCATGGGATGTTGAAAGAACTAAATCAGCACAAAACGTTAACTTTTCCCCAGTTTCTATGAGTTTTCATACATCAACACTTCCAACAGCTCCAAAAAAACAAGTTTTCTGAACCATGAAACCTCCGTTTGCTGAACAAAAAGGGATGTTTGGGCCCCAATTGATCAGTGTTACCCGTTGTATCATCCCTTTGCATTGGTTGGTTAACAATATCATTGGATGGTGTATATAACTGCTTATAGTCATCGATCAAACATCATTTCGAAAAATAAAAAATCATTGATACAGCCACATGTGTCTGATGGTTGAAACTCTGATCATTATCATCATACAATTGTGGTTACAAAAAAAAAGACCACATTCAATAACTACTCAAGCGTTGTGTTTTTGAACACAGCGAAAACATCTGTTCCATCAAAATCTCCTGGTTATATCCACATGATCCCCTCAACATGGCCCACAAAGAGGCCCTAACTATAAGTGTTTCCAGGATGATACTTCAATGATTAATATGTTTATAACTATCATTCATATGGTTTTAACTGTAGATATACGTATATTTAGTAGATACTCTCTGGTAAACTAACAACATAACTATGGAAAATCACCATTTTTAATGGGTAAATCAACTATTTCTATAGCAATTTTCAATATCTATGTTAGTTCACCAGAGGGTATATGGCAGTGTGTCAAAACCTTGTACCCCTGTAGTTCACATCAAAATAGCTGGGATTTATGGATGTTCATCCCCCTAAAAATGGTATTTTCATAGGTATTGATCCATAGCCATATGTTTTTCCAGGTTGATATCTCCAGGTGACTGTCCAAAATCTATTCACCAGGTCGCCTGTCGCATCTGGTGGGCAGCAGCGATGCGGCCAGCTTCGAAGCGACTGGAGCCAAGCAGCCTGGAAAATCACGAAGAAATACCAGGGATTCTTCGCCATTACCAGGGATGTAACCAACAAAAAAGCTTGGTGATGATAGTGATGTAACCAACAAGAAATATATATATATATATGATTTGTAACCAATATATTATTTGGAACCAACAAAAAAGGTTGGTGATTTCACAAGCAAATGAATAACTTTGATCTACTTTAATTCGATGAAAAACAACATCTTCCCTATCGAAATGGGCAAGTTTGGGCGGGAAAAACCACATTCAGACAGACCCAGATGAGGATTTAGCCAACAAAAATAGGGATTTGATGAACAACGGGATTTTTGACAATCATTTGACCAACAAGAATAGGGATAGAGTGGTTTAACTAACAAGTAAAGGGATTTAACATGATTTAACCAAGAAAAAAGAGGACACCATCACCAAATCTGGTGAACACTATGGATCGGACTGAGGGAAAACATGTAGATGTAACACAAAAAAGTGACCCTCAAACATGGAGATATGTCATGTTTGGAAAAGTGTGGGATTTAACTGGCCATGGATCATAAATGATCATAAATGATCATAAATGATCATAAATGATCATAAATGATCATCAATGATCATAAATGATCATCAATGATCATAATGTGGTAAACTCAACAAGTTTACCATTTTGAAAGATTTTGAAAGATTTATATCAACCTTTTTCTGGTGGAATCAGAAAACCACCATCCGACCCATCCGAATATTGCGATAGAACCATAAAAACCATCACCCAAACACGTGGATACCTAGGAACACCTAGGAATATCTAGGAATACCTAGGAGGACTCACGTTGGAAAAGTCTGTCTCCTAAGCGTGAAACGATCCTCATTGGGTGCGACATTGGGTGCGACAGGAGGGATGTAACTGGGCAAGTCTCATCACAATTCCCAAACTCTGTGCAGCCATGGATATGTTTGATGGTTTATTCTCCAGATACATATGATATATATATATATATATATACCATCTGGTTATGACTAACAGTTTGCCATGGAAAATCACCATGCTATTAACTATTTCTATGGGCCATGGCTTCCATGGCGAACTGTTAGTCATAACCAGAGGGTATATATAAACGTTAATATAAACCATTGCTATAAAGGCTCTCTGCGAGGATCATCTTTTTTCACCATGAAGATCCATGTAGCACAACGGTTCAAAAACACAATGTACCGATGAAATCCTGTGAATTGATGCCCCACTTCGAAATCCTGTGAATTGTTGTCTCATATGTTCGAATTACCCCAACAACACAATCTTAGGCATTCACCATAAATCGTTGAAGCTTGCAGTTCCCCAGCTTCTAAAGCAGCAGAACACAGCCATCTCCATCCCCATCCCCATCCATGCCATGTAGCCTCCAACATCCCACCCTTTTGACGTTCGAGGCGTGCAGGACCCATCATCTCCCGTAGCGCTTTGGCACGCGCACCTCCATCAGCCACGTCATGAAAATTGTAACAAATTCTCCCCGGTGCACGTGGTATCATCACAGTCCCCGCCTAGTAAAACATATAGAAAAACATACTTAAAAAAATCTGCATGAAACGATCTGGTTGGTATCATATACCAACACATGTCAGTACACTATGGATATGTATGGATGATACCAGTGATACCCCAAAAGCACCCCCGAAAAAATCTTCCAGCCTTGAGTCATAAGACGACCGGGCACCAAGGACCTCATCAATAGTTTATCTGAAAATTGGCGACCTCTAAATCCATGAATCCTCATTGTCCCTATGAAAACGTACCATAACTATCCATAACTGGCATATTTGGGTGGTATATAACATGATATAACATGTTCAGACCCATATCATGTCAATACATATCCCACACTTCTCGCTGTACTTGGTGGTACCTTGGTGATTGCTCTGAATTGACGTCAGAAAACAGTATGCGAATCCACGAAAAAACAAGGTTCAATGTACCCTCTGGTAATTTAACGTAGCTATTGAAAATTGCCATTTATAGTGGATTTTCCCATTAAAAATGGTGATTTTCCATAGTTACGTTAGTTTACCAGAGGGTATGTCAATGTATGTCAAAATATGTCAAAATTCTCAACCAAAGTGTACCAAAAAGTCCCATTGAGTTGCAGACATCCCCTTTTTTTTGGCTGACCAAAAACACAATCTTCCACCATATCTTATTGGTTATATAGTTATATATATAACGAAGGATATCTTCCTCGTCAAATTGGATCACCATCTCCACAAAAAAAAACACCCCATCTCCGAGCAAAAAAATTGGGGATGGCTGGATAAGATCCCCGTTCTGTTTTCCTGGATTTTCCTGGTTTACCGCAGGGTAAACTAACAGTTCGATGATCTATAAATGCTGGATGTTTCCACATCGAAGTGTTAGTTATTATAAATGTTTACAGGAGGGCTAGTATAGGCTACCCTCTGGTAAACGTTTACATAGCTATGGGAAATCACCATCGTTCATAGGTAAATCAACTATAAATGGGCAATTTTCCATAGCTATGTTAGTTTACCAAGGGCTAATCCCTCCTATTGATAGTTTAGTGTTAACAATAACTAACAATACCTAGCAATTGGCTAATCCCTCCTGTGAGTTAAACAACTATGGATACTTCAATAGCTATGTTCAATGACCAGAGGGTAATCACCATAAATAGGTGGTATAGACCATTCCCAAATGGGTGGTTTATGACATTGTTTTACCCACATTATCGGTTAATCCCTCCTATCTTTCCCTATGGCTCCAACCGCCGTCACCAAGCAACGCCAGGTTCTTCGGAATCAGCCGCGCCACGCCCTGCAGCTGCGCCGTCGGCAGCGCGCTGCGCCGCGGTGGCAGCTGCCTTCGGCCGAGGAAGCGAGCGAGGCCGCTGATGAGGCCTGAGGCGGTTTGGGGTTGGAAAATGGTGGGAACACACCTAATCAAAATCAACTGGCTTAATATTGGTAAACAATAAATATACATATATATATACATACATATGTATATATATATATATAGATGTCATCATTTTTTGGGTAAGGATCGTCCAATGTTAAAGTTGATGGTACGAAGATTGGTCTGGTGAATCATCAGTTTGGGGTAATGATCACAAATCTGCGTGGCAAAGTTGTGGAAATGGGTTTCTCTGAGAATTGGCTATTCGCCAAACATTGCATTTTCATTGGGAAATATATGGAAATATGATGAGATTATGATGAGTAACCATAGGATTTTTGGGCCCTATTTTCAGGCAAAAGCCACTTGAGTAGTGAGCCATCCATCTTGGAGCGTGATGGAGTCATCTTGGGGCCTCCCCCATATGGAGCCCCCAAAATGAATAGATTACCAAGTCACGGCTTCTGAGAGGATTTCATATTAGAAATGGATTATATACAGTAGTTGGGAAAGATGCGAAGTATGAAGCAACTAAGTATATATATATATTATATATATACATACATATATATATATTATATATATACTTGTAACGTGCATGTAAGTACAGGAACATACAGGACCTATGGTGTCCTCCAATGGCTCCAACTCCGCTGGCCTGTCTCTACAGCCCTGGCCCAGGCATCGAGGGGGGTCGCCGTGGCCATGGCTTGAGTGAAGAAGTCTTCGATCACCGTGCCCACCAAACCTCTGCGGTCCACAGTGCCATGGTAGGCTTGGCAAACCCCGACCTACAAACAAAATGTATCAAAATATATACCCAAACACTCCTATCCCTACTGGAACCTTAAAAAAAACTACCCAAACACTCCAAAACCTGGAAGCCCAGTTGCATCCTAGAAACGTTCCCCCAGGGGCCCTGAAGCATTGCTCATGCGGAGCAAATCGCGGTGCTGATGCCCTGGGGCAGATGTGGAGCTATAGGTGAGGCTCCTACGCGGAGCTTTTTCGGTCCCAGTTGGAGATAACTGCACCAAAAGATGAGGGGATGCTTGGATTTTGACAATTTTTGACATACCTTACCCAATGTTCAATCTTTTGAGAAACCAAGAACCGAATCAACAAAGGTCAGCACAGGGCACTGATCCATGGAGAACTAATCATGACCTAGCAATGATATACAATGATGGCAATTTGTGCATGGTTGAAGCATCCATCTGACGTCATATCCAAGGCATTGGACCTTCAATACTTCAAAACAAGCAAATGAAGATTGCAAAAATATTAAAATCACAAAAACAAGCAGATGAAAGTGCTTTGAGGCCACAAAGCAGATGAACATGGCATATCAACACGCATCCTCCATAGATCTGCATGGCCGTATATAAAGTGCCCAAAGCAAACTTGTTTCTTTCCAGTATCACGCCGGAAAGGTTAGATGTTGATCGATGTCGTCGTGGTTCATGTCACCCTGGTACTCTGCAGTTAGAGAATTGCAAACACGATGTGGACATGTTCTTGGTTCGTCTACAGTCTACAGCTCTTCAGGTTTAATCCTTGGTTCCACTATGGATCAATGTCCTGATATCATGAAAACCTGGTTTTTTTATGGATCTTCATCGTCTTCCCCCATAAATCTCTGGGAACATCCATGGCTTTTCATCACCGTTTTTGGGAAAACCCCTCCTGAGTGGGTCCGAAGGCTCGGGCTCCAACGTCAAGCCTTGGCGATCGAGGCTTAGACTTTGCAGTTCTTGGAGGATCCAGCTGAACATCCTGAGCCGCACGGTGGGTATCGGTGGGTCCCTGGGCCGGAGGATCCGGTGACCTGAAGGTGGTGCTAAAGATCAACCCTTCTGGGGCCCAGGTGGCTGCTGATTTTGGTCCACAACAAGTGGTGGCAACGTGTCAGGTTTCCCAAAGATGCACCCCTGGTGTGGGACGTGTGGGACATAGGAGGCACTTGCTGGGAAAAGCTCACAAATACCGGGCATGACTGCGCTGACAGGCTGACAGCACAATCCTGTCTTAGCCTGTCTTTAGAATTTAGCACTTTCAATCGCAGGGATGTGACATACAGGAAGATCAGGAAGCTTCGGATACATCTGCAGGGATGATAGTCCAGAAGCCAGGAACATTAAGAGATCCTCATATTCATATATATATATTCATCAGGGCACAGCTTTGGGTCCTTCTTGGTATGATCCAACTGGGACATGTTTGGATCGAGTGAATCGAGTCACAATCCCCAACCGGAGTGGCGCAGCAGCACTGATGGAATCAGCATCAAACAGATGGCGCACTCCACTGCCACGCCTCGACACTGTGACAAGCCAGGGCTTGTAAGGACGTCAACTGGTCATCTGTCTACACCATCTACACTCCTCAAGTTTATAGAACATCATAGAACAGCTGAAACTGCATCAAGATCCAAGCTCTGAGGATCCTCTAAAGTTCCGAAGCTAGAGTGAAGACAAACAAACTGCCAAGTGCAGGTCTCAAATTATGGCTGTCCCTTGAAAAGCTCTGAGACGGAAATTTCCAACCAACCGACCAATTGTGCCCTCCCGCCGCCTAGGTTGCAGCCCACGCGATCTGCCGGATGCGAAGCACACTTGCAGAATCGGGTTCTTACGCAGCACCGGGCCTGATCGAGGCCATGCAAGAGGCACTCATCGAATCCTGGCGCTGCACTGGCACCAAAAGGGCAGAGTTCCAATGAACCTGTCAGGTGTATAGTGGTGCATTATTATAATATATATATATTATATATATATTATATATATTATATATATATGTAGCATATAACTGAAAAGTTTCACGGCACTGTTGTTGTTCTTAACAATAATAACAGGTGTATATATATATATATCAATTACATACGTTAGCGAGAAACATATATATATAATTACATACGTTAGCGAGAAACATATGTATATATATATATATATACACATATACTAATAAAATATAACAATATAACAATGTATATATATATAACAATTTATAACAATATATATAATTATATATACAACAGTTATATAAAGTTATATACATGAACATGAAATCTAATCAGGATACAAACCGGTATGGATGTGCATGATGTATAATTTTCACCACGAAACCCCGACCCTTCCGGCCCCCTCGCTCCGTGCATCTTTCCATCTGGTAGGATGGCGTTTGAGTCCATCATCTCGTTGTAGGGCTTGTTGGCCGAGAGAAAAATGCCCCGGAGCGCCTCCTTCTTTCAAGGCATCTTGAGATGACCGGAGCCACAGCGAAAATCAATTCATCTCGAAAATTGCTGGAGGCAACTTGGAGGTGTATGGGTCTTTTGTAGATGTGGCTTGTTGAAACTTCACTTTGCTCGGGAGCGATGCGGTCATCATCACTTCGACCATGTTTTTTGCCGCAAACCAACCGGAAAAAAAGAATCAGAATCCATCGGAATCCATTTTTCCCCAGCTTTTCTCCCCAAGCAGTCGAAGCGCCAAGGCACGCCCATGGCACACAAGGGATCCTCAAAGAGTGGAACTTCCCGGGCCACCTTTGGGATGCAACTCTCATCCCCACTGCCCAAGCACCTGGCGGGGATTTCCTGGTTGAATGACTTGGATGATCATTGAATCATAATATAGCATATATATATGTTAGTACCCTAATATATCCTAATGTATTATTTATAGGGATTATGAATATAGGATTTCGATGGATTTCTATAGATGGGGATAAACTCATATTAATGAAGACCTATTTTTGTTGGCTAAGAACAGGATGGACTCATTATGAAAGATTTTCTCCAAGGCGCTGTGCAAAAGTCTGTTGGAGCTGCTTCCAGGTAGTACTGTGCTTCGACAAATCCTGGGAAAAGGCACCGGACGGTCATGGGGTGGCTACGGAGATGTACAAATGTATATAATATCATATAGTTAGATGTGAATTGATATGACAGAAGTAGATGTGGATGCAGATATATGGAAAGAAGATGTATAGACATGTACAGATAGAAACCTTCTAAGTATCCATCCACTGGAGGATTTAACATATTTAACCTCCCAACCTTTGCTGTTCTTTTACACAAGTCATTCGTTGATGCTATTTTTTCGCCAGCTGGATGGCTGGAATGTTCTGAAGGTTGAGGGATCGCTTAGAGCACCAGAGAATGAGACCTTTAGGGTTTAACTTGGGGACACGGGGCTGGGGCACGTGTTGTTACTTGGAGGGACTACTGGTTGATTTCGAGCCGGAAGGCGGATCGCCTGGAATGTGTACCTGCGTGCGTCTATCAATGTCACTACGTGCGTGCTTCAGTGCTTCAGCGTGTAGGCACGTATGAATGTGTCCATTTAATTATGTATCTATGTCTCCGTGTCTATATGATTCTATGTGTAGCCATAGCGCTAGGCTATGTATCTCTTATGTGTCTGTACGCGTCACTTTTCGGCGTTCCACGCGATCCACTTTCCGGCGCTCGAAGCGATCCACTTTCCGGCGCTCCAAGCGAACCCCGGACCTGTCAAGACCTACCCCAAGGACTTGTTGGGGCCGCCTTGTTGAAATCATACAACAACCGGACCCTCACTTAAAACTAAGGGAAAATTGCGAAAAACCTGGCCTCCTTTGGTAGATGCATGTCCTTTCATGAGGATTTTCCAACCGTGCTTCGCAGCAACCAAGGGAACTCTGAAGCAATCCCGGCAATCCCCTTCCGTCAAGTCTCACAGGAGAGGATTGACGCCTGCATCTCCTTGGGATGGCTTTTAGTTGCTATAGGGAGTCAAAATTGGTGGCTTTCCCACGGTTTGCTGTGCTCAGTCATCAAAGATGGCGATGAAAGATGGCCAAGCGGCACAAAATGTCGTGAGTTTCGGGCTCCCATTAGGAAATCCCCATGCATCGCCCGTCCTCAACAGTTTCCCAAGGGCAGCACTCCATGAACATGGCCTCAGCCGGCATTCACATTGACCTAGTGGCTTAAAAATCTACACAACAACCCACAAGAATTGATCCATATGGTCCATATTTGGAAGTCATCTAGGAGGATAACTATCAATTCAGGAATCCAACAATCCATCTTTCAAATGACTTCCAAATGTGATCAACAAATGATAGTAGGAAGTCCTCCATTTGTTTTGTAGTTGATAGGTTTGACCCCCTAGCCACCTTTGGAATCGCCCTTGGGCCTTCCACTTCCCATCATAGAATTGAAGACCCTCCCATTGAACTGTGGTTGTGACCCCTGACACCGTAGCTGTGCATCAAGAGTCATCAAACACACAAAAGTTGTCATAGAATCTTTGATGAATCTTTGATGATCTTGCACTATTTTTGATGATCATTGACCATGAAGGGAATGAAAGGGCACCAAGGTATCCACCAAGCTTCGGTGTTGTTGGCGAAGCACACTGTCAGTGCTGTGTCCTGAGTTCCACTCAGGAATTCAAAAAAACATAGTGAGTCACATCTGGCTAAGACCCTTCTGAAGGCGGTTCAAACTAGAGGGGGTTAGACAGGTGTTTGACCCGCCAACTAGGTTTTTTACCTGAGGATTTTGCAGGGAAAACATATTAAAAACAAGGTCTCATTGTGACCTTTTTTACTTTTACGCCACTAGAATCACTCGAAAGTACTTGTCGAAGCTGATCTGCCATGATCTGCCCACATGCGCGGATTTTCATGGTCTACCGTAGCGGAGTTCCTCAAGCTACAGCGGGAGCCCTTCTCATTGTAGTTGAAAATGGTTTCCCAACCTATGGGTTATCAATCACAATCCCCAATTTCAAGTAGGTAGTACCAGGTAGGTAGTACCAGGTAGGTAGTACCAGGTAGGTAGTACCAGGTAGTACTATTGGGTAGTACAATAGTACTATAGTATACTATAGCACTAAAATTCCGGGACTTTTTTTTCTAGCCGTAGTTTATGGTCATGGTATAAGTCCCCGTAACCGCCAAGCGTCCGGGGGCGAGAAGAAACAGCAATCGGAGGGGCTCCAGTCGGGACTCCAACAATGGGACGCTAGCGTGGGCCTAAAGGGCTGCCGAAACACGTCCACTTTGGAATCCCTGGTTGTGGTACAACATATACATATGTATATAGATATCCCATAGGATCCATGTATGCTATATATGGTAACATTTACCATCAATAACCCCAATGTTAGCATATATACCATACATGGATTCTATGGGTATATATATATATATAATTAAATATAATACCTCATCATGGATCATTGTTCCAGATGAATTTATTATGACAGCAGTATCACGAGTTGACTGGGCAAGTTCTGGTGCCAAGCCGCGGATACATCCGCTTCGGTGGCAAGGGAGGCATCAGCTGCGACTGGCGATGGCTGCGGATGGGATACTTCCCCGGCACTGTTGGGTCTGATGCCAGCTGCTAGTAAATTAATTATCCAATTTATGTAGATATATACATACAGTGTATATATATATATTATATATATATATAATCATATACACCTGCTAAGCTGTTAACCTACATTTTTGTAGGTATAAAAAATAATACCTGGGAAACCGACCCGGAACATAGAAATACCAGGGAAAGTTCAAAATACCTGGGTTTTTGGAAATACCTAAGTTTTCCAAGATTTTGCTATCTTCATCCATGCTGAACTGTAGACTTCTTGGATCATAGTGAAGAAGATGTATCGGAGTATTCATATAATCACTGCCAAGCCTGCCAAGCTCAACTCTCTACATATAGTAAATGTAGAGACTTGAGCTTGGCAGTAGCAAAATAGTGCTCACGCCAAAGCACTTCATTGGAGGAGCAACGATGACAAAAATATAGCCAGACGGACCAAGAGTGTCAATAATAACTACTATAGCCCACCACAGGTGGTAAACACTACAACGGCTATTCACATGGAACTCCTTTTCAACAGCCTTCAAAGTGTGAAGTTTAGAGTTTTGGTAGTCTGTTGTAGCGACAAGAAGGATTCATTCCCAACAACGAATGAGGATTTGTTGGCACTAGCTTCATAAGGCCCTTGCAGTGGAGTGAGGTCTGCAATATCCAAACAAGTATTGCCGTTGCCACTCTACTGTCAAACATCAGTCCTTCGAGTGATGCTGGGTGATGTTGGTTGTAAGATGATAAATGGAATAAACAAGTGTGTATATACTGTATATATACATATACTATGTATACGTATATATGGGGGGGTTCCTAAAATGGGGATACCCACAAATGGATGGTTTATACTGGACAATCCCAATCTAAAATGGATGATTTGGGGGTACCCCCACTTTAGGAAACCTCCAAATCAGTCATCTTACAACCAACCGTAACCCAAAAAACTCCAGCAAAACTCAGCAAAACAGCTTAGTTACGCGGATCCACATCCCCTCCTGCGGTTGCACTTGCCCTTGCCGCAGTCGCTCTTCATCCAAAGGCCAGCTGGATCTACGCTCCAAGAAACGCTGCCACTGCGGACGTTCTTGCACCTGAGAGATGCCACTGGTGGAATTCTACGGCAACAAGTTATACCCTGGTGGAATTCTGGTTAATTTCTTGGGACTTAACCATCAAGTATAGTGGCTGTTTAATGATGTGTTATGGCTGTTTAACTATCATTTTGATCGAAAATAAAACTGAGACATGATGGTTGATTGATTTTGTTGGGACTTGAAAAACCACTGAACTAATTGGGGAGTATGATAAATATTGATAAGCTATATATTGTAGGGAAACCTATCAACCAAAGCAACGCTTTCATCGATTTTCCATATGGGATGAAGAGATGAACATCCAGAACCACCAGCGGTTGGTAAGTTGGTTTTTGATCCAGGGGGATGGACATCAATGATGAAGATATACCCTCTGGTTATTTAACTTAGCTATTGAAAATGACTGACCATAGAAATAGTGGATATTCCCATTAATAGCATGGTGGATTTTCTCCATAGTTTTTTGTATGTTTACCAGAGAAAAAATTGGGGATATAACCAACAGTGGTGATCTTCAGCAACGAAAAATCTGGGTGATTTGTTAAAGAATCCATCCTGGGATGTACCCTCTGGTAATTTAACGTAGCTATTGAAAATGGCCATTTATTTCGTGGATTTTCCCATTGAAAATGGTGATTTTCCATAGTTATGTTAGTTTTCCTGGGATGTACCTTTTTTGTGGAGATTTCAAGATGGAAAACAACAACTCGACTTTTGACCTGCGAGAATGATTGCATGTCCGAGAAATAGGGATAGGACGATAGCATGGGTTCAAACCCTCCTACCCTTCACCATCTACTCAGAGAAATATCAAAAAACAAAGCGGCCCCAAAAAACTTAGATGCTGAGTCATAATATTGTCATAATCAATGTGTTTTCCCTATTTGTCCCTATTCATTGCATCCCTCCATTTTCGCTGCGCCGATCATCGAGATGCCGAGGCCATCTTCAACAACCTTTCCTGGCGCTGGGGATGAAGATGCCGGGGATCCGGAACTGACAGCTGGAAACCACCCGTTTTTTCCATCATTTCCATCTGGCAGTGTGTCAAAACCTTGTACCCCTGGTGAACATCAAAATAGCTGGTAAATGGATGTTCATCCCACTAAAAATTGTATTAATAGGTATTGATCCATACCCATTTTACACGACAAAAACCATAAGAAAAGCATGACAAACCCATCAAGCACCCGATAGGGCCAAGCATCTCGAAACTCCTCAGGGTCAAACAACTCCTGCGACCACCGGGCGCCGAAAAAAAAACAGCCTCAATACCACTCCGTCGGTTGGATTGTGGTTACTTTAAGATAATGGTTGTATAACAACGGTTTAATGGTTATATAACAATGGTTGATATGGTGAATATAGCATATCAATGGTGTTATATAACCATTAAAACCATTGTTATATAACCATTAATAACACCAATGGTTTAATGGTTATATGACAATGGTTGATATGGTTATATATGTTTATGGTTATATAACACCATTGTAATATATAACCAATTGTTATGTCATTATTATGACAATGGTGTTCTTCCAAATTGGTGAATTTGGGTAGCGTCGGATCATGCTGGATCAACCCTTCAATTCGGGACTCTCGTCGAATTCGGGTCACCGCCTGGAGGCCACACGAATCTTTCTTTGGGTCAGCGCCAGCGGAAAATGGAGGCCAACATCATCTATAGGTCCCACAGCCTCCAATTTGACCCCTGCACCTTTAACACCGGGAAATCGACTGTGATGATGTGTAGACCGGATCCCTACATTGTACTGGATAAAGTGGGATGCCGTTTACCATCCAATCCCAGGGGTGAATAATTCTGATCCAAAGGTCAACAATTGACCAATTGAAGGTCCAATTGGTCAACCCTCCTGACATATAGAAATCAACGGTTTCCGCGGAGAAATGCTCTCCAAATGCTAGATTTTCCACACCTATTTCAGGTTTTTCCCTGGACTACATCAGATCACCATCTCCATCTCCTTCTTGCCATCGAAAACTTCCCTGGGGCATTGGGTCTCTACGGGGATGGGTTCCAAATCTGGTGGTGGCCAGAAAAAAATGTGTTGAGTGTGTTTGTATATATATATATGTATACATAATGTCATCGAGAAAATGACGGTCAGCCATGAAATGGTGTACCCGATTTCACATAGCCAAATAGAAGGAACGTTGATCATCAAGGAACCCAGGCAGTCACTGCCTGGATGATGCAGGGTAGATCGGAATCACCTCAGAGTGCTCTGTGTCAAAATCTAAGACCGGAACCACCTGAGTTCCTCTTGTTGGTTCTTCGACTTCTTCGACATGGATGTTGTTTGGGTACCCAACTTTGACACATAAATACCCGATGTTGTGGAATTTGTATGGTTTGTATGTCAACTTCTAAGCGACAGAAGATGAAGTTGTGGTTCAAATGTTAAATGACAATCAAATCCCCCCATCGTTTCAGCCGATGCCAACAGTCACGGATCCTTTTAACCGCCGCAAAACACACATGGCATGTGTCAGGCTTTAAGCGACTCTGTGCAATCTCGGCATCTGCTATACATCGGATACTCCTCAAAGCAGTTCCCTTAATGTGCCTAGCATAACCTCAATCTAATAAAACTAAAATGCCTCTGTTTTTTTTAATTTATCAATATGTCCTCCGGTATTCACTCATGGCAATACAAAATTCCTCATTTGTAGTTGATCTTTCCATTAAAACATCCATTAAAAAGAGGTTGTTTCTGTCAAGTCACCAGGCTGACCCCAATCGCCAGCACGGTGGAAGTCATCTTTCGTGGCGCGCATGGCGCGCAGGTCAGGTGTGTGTAAGTTGGAAAATGGAAATTACATGAAAGTGCTATCATGTTTAGAGTACTTCTTTGTTGTCAAAAGTGAGTTGGTTCGCCAGCTAAATCTCAGCAACCAAACAGTGGGTGTGTCAGAAAGCTGGACCACCAAACTCCCTTCGGATTTTTTCAATGTGGTCAATCTTCACAACCAGCAACTCACATCAACGTGGGTGGCCGATGAGAGATTACAACTCTCTCTCTCTCTCTCTCTGGCTGAATTGCAATAAACCAACCTGAAATACAGCAAAGAATCTGATGTTGGGATGATTCCCCTCAGCAACATCTGGAGTGATATCCTGATATCGATGAGAGGCGACCAATTTGGGCCGAATCTGCGGGGCAGCCGAGGTTGTTTCTGTGATGGTGATTCTTCCCCAAACTCATCTTGTTACGCCAAATAAAACTGATCCATCTTGGAGGATATCACAACTTGTCTGAATCCATGTTCACAGGTTTGCTCATGCGGGGGTCTAGCAGCAGAGATCTTCAGGCCTTCTCAAGAAAAAGGATCCATGTGTGGTTGGAAGGCTAAAGTAGCTCGTGAATCGAACTCCAGGGGCACCGTCTGTGTCAAGCCCAACATGTAGTCAAACGGCCAAATAGGGAGAAACTCACGTGACCACGTGACACCTCATCACCACCACCATTAGCATCATCATCATCATCATCATCATCATCATCATCGTCATCGTCATCGTCATCGTCATCGTCATCGTCATCGTCATCGTCATCGTCATCGTCGTCATCGTCATCATTGTCATCGTCATCATCATCGTCATCATCATCGTCATCATCATCATCATCATCATCATCATCATCAATCACCATGTTCCATCATGGTTTATCATTTTCCAGCAGTTTCCCACTTTTTCCCCATATGTTCCCATCATCATCAGCACCATCATGAACACCCCACTCAATCTGCGGCACTTTTCTTGCTGTGCCCGCGACTGGCCCTGGACGCATCCTGCACAGAGACAGCTGGACCCTGGGAACCTGCAGTTCAGCTGAACCCAACTCTTCAGCTGTTCAAGTTGAATACCTGGCTGGTAGCATCTGGTAGCTATGGATTCCATTGGATGCATCCCATGGTCTGGGAGTCTGACATGTTTTTGACCCATCCGAAGACTTCATTTGAGAAATCCGATTTCCCAAATCTCATCTTGCTGTGCACAATATTGTAAAATTGAGAAACTGAGCAAACCTTGGACGAATCAAGACTGTGGCTCTTAAACATGGCGAACTACTGTACGTGCTGTTGGGTTCCCCTATAAAAAAGAAAACACACTGAACATCAAGTGGTGGACGATTATGATTGGGGTGGTCCTACCTGCTTCAATAACTTCAGCCATCTCCCCTTGCTGGTGCTGGCATCCGTTGATATTGAGTCCTGGTTATCCTGGTTTAGTAGTGGATCTATTCCTTTCAGCCCTACCTCCCGGCTTCCTTGCCCTCAGCCAGTAAGGCCTGCACGAGCGATACCCGGCGGCGCCTTAGCCGCTGTTCCAAGCTAGCGGGACGTGAAGAATGGGGCAGCAACAAGAGGAAGATGGGAGGTGGAACGAACAAGTGCGGCGTTGCAATGTAAGCCAGAAATCAAGATATAATTGATATAATCAATTATAATCAGCAAAAAAGGGGATGTAAGATGACAGAACTATCCAATCAAATCAAATCTACAAAATTGGGGTTCCAACCAGAAGAGCAAGATATGGGGATTTCAATCCCTGAAACAGCTTCAGTGGAAAAAATCAGGAACCCTGCATACTAGATAGTACAAACCATGTACTAAGTTCCCGATACAACATGGAAATTCGACCAGAAGTGGATGTCCTAAACAGACTCCAGGGCCACTGCTGGGAGGCCACCAATTCAAATAATTTTGCCTTTGGAGATCAATAACATCATTAAAGTAAAGGAGTTAAATCATTCCAACACATCGTTGGAAATAAATCATTCGGAATTAGAATGCTCATTTAGAATTATCATTGGTAAATTATCATTTAAATCATGCTTAAATCATATAAGAAAACAAGATTTAGAATGATTTAGAATGATCACCAAACCTTGAAACGGAACCATAGAAATTCTCAAACCAAGTTGACATAAAGATGAATGGCTTGCAGATTGGGTGCTCCAAACATTCAAGGGTCGACATCAGCAGAACTCATTGAGGAACTCCTGGAAAATCGGTTGAGACTTTGGAAGATGGTGTCAAAGATACAAAGGCTGCTTCTAGGTTCCCCAGCTGGCTTGTTCTTATGTAGAATGATTTATAAGTATATATATAATACGTAACCGTATATATACATACATAAATATATATAGATATATATATATTGTTGTGGATTCCCTGGAAAATCACACCAAAATAGTGAGATTTATCGGGAAATATGGTTTGACAGGTTTTGATCTATCCTTATAAGGTGCCCTGAGATTTGCAAGATCACCGTGCACGAAATCTATTTTTGGACAGGACACCTATGGATGCTAGGAGCGGCTACATGTTCCCAATGTTGAAGCCACAAATCATGATCTTGAACTCACTATTGTCCATCATTCCTCCTTCTTGTATACAACAATTTGCTGGTGGTGACATGTGCGTCAAGAATTACTGCCCATAGATTTCAAAAGGCCCATCCTGTTGTTGAGGTAACTTGAGGAATCAGTGTTGGCCCATGCCAACGTACTGATTCAGCATATGCCTACTATTGTTGACGATGATATGTTCAGCTGGTTGTTGATTGTATCCCTTCTGTTGTTCGTTTATACCCAAGTAGGGCCAATGGTCCCATGTTGTGCCCACAAATATATACCTTATATATATATATACTGTATATATACAGTATATACAGTATATATATATACTGTGTATATATATATATATTGTATTCAACCTACTGTTGATGACACCAAGGTAACACGGTTAGTGACACCAGCAGGTCAGCCAGGTCCATCTTCCTCCTGGGGCATCCTCCACAGATTCTGCCACGGCGCTGTCCTGGGCTACTCGCTGGTAAGCAAACATGGCAGGCTGAGATGTCCCCTGTGTACATATTAATGTCTATATATACACACATGTATTGTAGATAATATACAGTGTATATATATATATATATTGTACTATAGATCATATATATATATATAATTATATATATACATGTATAATATATATATACATGTATAATATATATATATATATACATGTATAATATATATATATATATATACACACTCATAATATACATGGGAAATTCATTGCACTGTTTGCATGTTGGAGGTAAGTGGCGTTGATGAAGCAACCGAGTATCCACAGCAGGTCCAAGCTGCACACCTCGCCGCCGGCTTTCCGTGGAACGTGGGAGTTTAATGGGATTTCAATGGGATTTCCATGGTTAATGATGGTTAATGATGGTTAATGATGGTTAATGATGGTTAATGATGGTTAATAATAATATCTGGTTGGTGGTTGACCTACCCCTCTGAAAAATGATGGAGTGAAAGTCACTGGGGTTGGGATGACATCCCATATATGAAATGGAAAATAAAATTCATGTTTGAAACCAGCAACCAGGCATGTGTGGGCTCATTTGACCCCCATTACTTTGCGAACTCGCCTCTGTCGTACAGATTGCACAAAAAACGGAGAGCAATCTGTGAAACATTGTCACTATGTCCAATTTTCTAATGAACCAATGGAAGTTCGTTCATCCTTTCGTACGGAGCAAAAAGCAATGATCCTGCTGGTTGCACATAAGAGCCATCCCAGAATTCTGTCTGCTTCAGAATTCTCATGTAATTATACATCTATATATACTGTTATACATGATCATCATTATTGGATCATCCCAATATAATTCATCATAATTCATCATAATATCATGGGGTTATCCATGTACATGCCAACAAGGGCTTTTCACGCAGCCACTGCATGCCACTGCTAGGGTCTTATCCGTGGCTCAGCACCTGCTTCCACTCTTTGCTTCTTAGCTGGAGGCTCCGCCGGCTCTACCTCTGCTACCTGGTCAAGATATGTTGGTTGATTCCTTTGATCATTTGATCCCAAGATATCCAAGAGTACACCCACGACATCTGGATATAATTCCAATTTTGATATGGATATGCAAGAATGATATATAAATATTGGATGATTTTACTATATATATATATACATATGTCTATATGTGTCTATAATTGTATACATATACGCCATAACCCTTTCGAATTAAAAACAAAAAAAGAACATCCAGTAGAATCATTTTTGGGAACTCCATGTTTCGGCTTAACAGATGAAACTGGTGAAGACCTTCCAATCCAAAATATCTGATAAATTTGAGAATGTGATATCGTTTCTTATGAATGGGCGGAAAATATGAAAACATGCTTCAAAAACTGGAGAAAAAAAACATTAAAGAACTATTCTGAAGATCTTGAATTTTCTACGATTTCCATGATAAAAAAGGGTCTGTTCCCGTCCCTCGCACTTAAAACTGCACCTTTGAGGGGTCGGCAGATGCAGGCGGCTTCTCTTCACCTGATCCCCAAAACGAACAAAACGGCCGTGCAAGACACTCAATGGTCTTCATATGTGTTCTTTACTTGTTGGATACAATGTCAACTTGCTAGATGTAGTCATGTCAAATCCGTGAAGAATATCCATGATGGCTTTGGGGACTCTGGGACCGTCTTCCAGGGAAAACCCAACATACCCCAACATCAAATGGCGGATTTCCATGGGTTTCCAGGTTACCAGGGTGGTATGTACCTTTCCAATGAAGAACATGATAACTTCTTGGCTTCATGTTGAAGTCCAAATCTTTGACTTCTTTTTCTTCGTGTATTCTTAGATAAGTTGGGTGCAAATAAGGTGAACATCAATTGAAACATGCCCCCTACAGAAGTATGTATACACAACAATGCAGAACCTCCAAAAAAGATCGAAAACTGACATCCTCCTGAAATAGTGGTAAGTTTAACATTGTCTATATATATATAGTATATCTTTTTGAGTAGTTACCATAAAGTAACCCCGAAGATATTGGTTAAAGAAAAACACTGTCTCAACGCCCAGGGACTCTCAGCTTCCTTGGCTTCCTTGGCGGCCACTTTAGCCTTGCCCATCAGTTCGTCTCGAAGCTCCTGCTGATTCTATGGATTGATCGTAAAGGGGGATCTCATCGTTCAAACAGATGCGAATATGCTGATTAGCGATGATGTCTGACTGCATCTGTACCAAACTGAAAGATTTGGGCTCTGTTTCATTTGGGTGATTCAATCTGATTCAACTACTTCATACATGAGGATTTAACCAAAAGGACTGGGGATATTATGACTATACTATGCCGTACCCGGTACAAGAAATAGGTAAAGATGTAGCAAACAATAGTCAATGGGAAACCATGCAGGCTCTAGAAGCACCTCTTCTGTGCTGCATTTGAGTTTCTTCTTTCAAGCCCTTCCCATCCGTGGTTAGTGGCTTTTGGGCCTCAAGGCCTTGAGGTCTGCTAGTGGCCTGAAGGATTAAGTAGGATTCAACCAAATATCCATCTGGGTCAAAAGGTGCTCTGGAAATGTCTGAACCGTGACAGTGGGACATCCACTGATTTCATGCCTTGCAAAATCTGAACCCGGCAGTGCCACTATGGATTCCCCCTCCATCCAGCAGCCATCCAGTGGCCATCCAGCCAGCTCTCCTGAGAGCTGCACATCTCGAAAGCGGTTTGGCCATTTGAGGTTTTCGCCTCACAACTGCTGCCCTTCATGACCAAGAAACGGGCACATTCTGCATGGCCCTGCAGGGAAATTGCAGGGAGCCGGGAGCATCCAAGTCGCAACACCATGTCTGATGAGTTTGTCTACAGTATATAACTCCGTCTGCTGCAAGATTATCAATTCGAATGCAACTGAACAACTGATTGGGGGGCATGTGCACAGTGCATGAATCTGTTAGGATGTCTCCAGCCTTTCAACTACAGTATCATACTGCAGTATCATCAGTTCCCGCTCACCCCCATTAAATTCGGCCTGGAATGAAACTGACCCTATTTTGAATAGGATCTTAATCAGGATCATCTTTCCAGTCAACGTTGAAATCTACGACCCAAATCCCACCTTGGACAGGGCCAAATGCAGGGCCGACTTCTTGCCCTTTGTCACCTCACACCATCGGAATCGTTCCTTCTTTGAGGGATTGGGTGCCAGTTTAGGGATTGATCAGTTTGTCATCCGCCCCGAAAAATGGATGGATCACATTCCCAAGTTTGATCAATTTAGTGGGTCCAAAAAAAAAAATCTGCATCTCCCCTTTTGTTCACTGCCCAGGCACTAGTGCATTCACGTGCTTCTTCACAGCACCATGTCCTGGCGCCCCGCGCCTGATCCATCCCATCAAATCGGAATCCGTACCATAGATAGCTTAACCATGTGGTAAAACCCTGCCATAAACAAGCCCCAAGTCATCACCATGTTTATGGATGGGAATTCAACATATTTCAACCATCCCCAGTTTATGGCATTGGGTTTCTCGCATTAGTATCGTATCACTGTTGTTTTTTGAAAAGACTAGTGACTCGGAAGATGTTCACAAAAGTTCTTTTTCATAATGGTGATTAGCAGCTTATTAGCAATACCCTCCCGTAAATTAGCAGTTTGCTATGGAACATTGCCCATTTAGTCTGATGCTTTACCTAAACATTGCGATTTTCCACTAGTTACGTAACAGATTCACAGAGGGTAGTCAATATCAATTGGTTAGCCAAAAAAATCTAGAAAACTCTGGAATCAAAAAAAAACTATCAACATCTATTAACTATAACTATTAACTATAACATACTATAACTATTCTCATGACCAAATTACCAGAGGTAAATTCCAACATCCCACAGGAACCCCCGGCTACGTCCGCTGCTCAGTCCTTTGGCCCCGACCTGGCGGACTAAAAGCTTCACCACTTCCAGATGCCTTGGAGCGGATTTCATTGATGTGGCAAATCTGAGCATTGGATAGCATAGGGATATATAGCACATATATATATATATATATATATGTGACATATATGTCATATATATATATATATATTATGTCACATACATATATATATATATATATATGTGTGTCACACACATACATATGTGTAACATATATAACCAAAATTGGAAGCATCATGGGATAAGAATAAGAATACGAAGAGAAACAACCGATGCCAGTTCCAAACTTTGGGGATGTACCAAGACGCTCAAATTACGCATAAACATCCCGCCGGACCGGAAACCGTTCCCATAAAACGCACATTTTTTAAAAAATGGTGATTTTACCACAGTGCCGTGCTAATTTGATGATTGGAAATCCTGGAAAAACTTGGGGCGCGTTTTTTCGTTTTTCAGCGTCATCGCTGCAACGCATGCGTAGTAAACAGCTGG
>Ga0126342_10003355_pt1 | contig 26386 bp, 32 predicted proteins | sample Cyp1metagenome_FD_92528 | JGI IMG/M metagenome (GOLD analysis project Ga0126342, IMG submission 92528) | Coral microbial communities from Lord Howe Island, Old Settlement Bay, Australia - Cyphastrea 1 metagenome | ecosystem: Host-associated > Invertebrates > Cnidaria > Coral ...
ACATGGCCAAGTGGCATACGCTGTGCGGCCCGTGAAAAGGCCGTTTGCCGCTGACTACAGCCGCACTTCGAGAGGCGGTGCTTGGAGTTGGGATTTAGGTTTTGCCGCTGCCCAACCAACATTATCCTATTTTATTTGGTGGGACCTTTGCACCTCAGAAGCCAGGCAAGTTGAAAGTTGAACGTATCAATTGCTCAAGGGTGGATTTCAGATGGTCTCAGCTTGGTAGGACATTTGGTTTTTTCAAACGAATGGGCTCACTACCAGCACCAGAGAGGATTTACCTGTTGTAAATGATAGATTTGGTGGAACCAGAACTTGGTGACTTGTTTCCAGGAGGCAACGGAGGGATGCTCATCGCAGAAACTGCCCAAGGTGCTCAGATGATGCCATTTCAGTTGCACGAGCAGGAATGGAACAACATGTTGATAAAGAATGCACATCATCTGGAGTTTGTGTTTTTTTTTGGTCGTTATATTCTGAAATTTTCAGAGGGGCTATTAAGATCCTATTTTGGAGCGAGATATTGATATCAAGCCGTGGGCAATCACTATAGTCCCTTCAGACTACCGCTTGGAGAAATTGTGAGTGTCGCACCCGCACAGATGTGTTTTGTTTGGAAAAATAATCCCTTTCTGTTGATCCAACCTTCGATTCACCACTGCCTACCCTGAGAATATGGTTTGGTGCATTGGTGGTTTGCCCAGCCCGCAGCATGGCAGGTGCAAAGCAGCACCCTGAGCGATACATCTGTCACCAGCATCACATCCAGCAGCTCCTCCAGCACCAGCTTCAGCAGCTCCAGTAGTTCCAGCACTTCGAGCTCCAGCAGTTCTTCCACTTCGACCAGCACCACTTCAAGTTCCGCAAGTAGTAGCAGCACCAGCAGCAGCACATCCACATGTATTGATTGCACTACCTCCACCACTTCAAGTTCTTCAAGTTCAAGTTCGATGAATTTGTTTGTGCCACATGTTTGGATCAACGGTGTCCTGACTTTTCGTTCCCAAAGTGCCACGGAGCCACAGGTGGGCCTGGCGGTGCGGGAGACCTTCCGCCGTTTGGTGCGTCCCGAAGAGGTCCGCGTCAGCGGCGTCACGGCCCTGGCGACGACGTCCACGGCGTCCACGGCGTCCACGAGGTGGCGCGCGGCCTTCGGCGTCGGCGAAGCCACGGCGGCCGCAGACACCGCGCGCGCCACGCTGCAGGCGCTGGCGGAGCGGGTGGCAGCGGCACGGGCCGCGGCCTTCACGGCGGAACTGGAGAATCAGCTGATGGACGCAGGTCGTCACGGTCCGTGGAAGATGGTGGAAGATGGTGGAAGTGCAGTTTGGGTTGCTGATGGTTGTTGTATGTTGTTGTATGTTGTTTGTTGTTCTTGTTGAATGGGAATCACCTTGAGCCGAGAACCCTTTAGATATGTTATTTGGATCTTTGGCTGACAGCATGGAGGCTTTTGGTGCATAGGTGTAGTAGATGGCAACAAGGAGGTCTGCTTGTTTTTGTTGTTGTCACATGGAAGCTTTGGGGGGAATCTGACAGTGGGCAGTTGGATGTGCCTGTTACGATTCGATGCCAGGAAACAAAATTGATAGGCACTTTAGTATTGAAGCATCACATTTGTGGTCACGATGCAAGAGTGGAACCTGTCCAATCCAAAGTCCACTGGGTTTTTGACTTCGTTGATTCGTTGATAATGATAGGGTATAGCCGGATGACTTGAATTGATTCCAGTAGGTAGAGGTTGCAGTTGTTCTGTTTCCTCGTCAGTTGCTGGAGGGTGTATGAATCAATTCTTTTTTGTGATGCTGGAAAAAGCACAGGTAGACTCATAAAAGGTTGGTCATGTCTAGCTCCCACCCTTAAACACTTGAATTCTGATCGTAGTCTTGAGCCATGACATGCACCATTTTGTCAAGAGATGTGAAGAGTGCTGAGCTGTTCCCAGGTGCAACCCCTGGCTCGGATTTCCTGGTTATGGAGCTGACCCTGGACCTCGAAAGTTCCAACACCGAGTCCAGCGGGAACGCCTGGTGGGTCCTGCTGCTGATCTTCGGGCTGTTGGCTCTGGCGCTGCTAGTTTTGGTGCTGCTGCGCCGCCGCTGCGGTTTTGGTGTTGCAACGGCAGGGCCGGCAGGGCCGGTCGTGGTATCCAAGGCGCTGTGGGAGTTGGAGGAGGAACGCTGGGAACTGGCCGAAAAGGTCCTGGATACCAAGCCTCCGGTAGTGCCACAGCAATGGACGGCTCAGTGGAGTGCCAATGATGGGGCGTCCGAAACGCGATTTTATGATCTGACCTTCGGGATTGGTGGGAAATTGGAAGGCATCGGAGAAGGTAGAAACGGTGCCTGGCGGCATTGTTGGGTTTTCTGTTGACGTTTTCTCGGGAGCTTCGGTTGATGTGAATTCCATGTCAATGTAACATAATATAACATAATGTAACATAATGTAACATTGTAAACAATCACAGGCCATTCGACTTGCTTCAATGGCAAAACTTCGTTGCAGAGGAACACCCAGATGGAAAGAGAGAACCGGTGATCTGTGATTTCCAGTTGGTCAATCCACCATATAGGGAAACTATACAACTATATGGGGAACATTCGGAACATTCTTAAGTTAGCTGTTCATAGTATGAACTCCTTGGCTCCTCATATGGGCGAGGTACCTGCAAAGTCACCGGTGCATTTGACGTGAACGACGGCAGCGTCAGATGGCGCGAAGTTGCACGAACCGGCGGTCCTGGCGTGGTCGAGTGCTATGGACAGTGGGATGGCATGCGCCCCTTGGCTGCAGCTGTGCCACTGACCGGAAAAAAAACGCGCGGAAACCCAAAGCTATTTTAATAGCAACATTAAGCACCCAAAATTCATCACGGATGATGTAAACCTTGGAATTGCACGGGATTGCTTTAAATTGCCCTTTCCTTGGAGTGGACTGGGACTTACGATGATCGGGATGGGCTTCAAGCAGCCTCTAGAAGGGTAGCAAACTATGGAGTGAAATTTGGTGTCCCAGCTTGCTGGAATGGCCCCATTTTGAAGCACCGATCCTGCAAAGTAGGGGTAGGTTGGAGGATATTGGAGGCTTGATTACGTTTCATCATTTTATCATAATTTTGCAATTTTCAAACTCATACCTCAGCACGTTACTGAAACATGTTGACTAACTAGTGCTCAAACAAAAACACACACGTGCTTCTCAATCGTGCTCCCAAGAAACCTTTACCTTTGTCTATTCTGATCCTCCAGGCATCGACGGTTTCTTCACAGCCTTCGACGTGTCAACGCTTCCGCAGCAGATCGGCCAGGGCCACTTCGCACTCAGCGGGTGCGTCAAAGCTGTAAACGGCGCCGCCAAAGATGTAGCACCGCTGAGCGAATTATCCTCCAACGAAGCGCGCGAAGCGCGCGAAGCGAGGGAGGCGGAATCCGACATGGTGTGACAAAAAAACAGCTGAGAAATTCACGACGTGAATTGAGGATATTGACGATATATAGACATGGTGGGCTTTGCCAAGACCCTTTCCGGCTTGCGTGTGTTTGCGATTCTGAATGAGGCGTGTTATGTTGAGGGTGTTATGTTGCACCAGCTTCAACTACAGCAGGTTTGATTAAGATGCGTTCGGCTTGAAGACCAAATAAGGAGTCCATCTCAGATCATCAAAGAACACGACACAAGAAACGATATTCTTGACATTTTTTCATTCATTCTTCATTCTGTATTTTTTCAAGGCAGCAATTGACGGCTAGCGCAACTCCAACCGCCGCTGCGCAGTTTTGGCCCTTAGGGTTTTCCCGGGAACCGGGCGCCGGCGCAGTGCCGGGGACTGCCGCGCCGCCCCCAAAGGGGGAGGCCTAGGGCCTAAGAAATTGCCATGGGGCATATGGGGCGGTAAATTGATGTCTAACATTTCTGTGCAGAATCAATGAATATCAGTGAATCATTTAAAACATCATTCAACTCTAGATTGTATTTTATCCAATGGGATGCAAAGGTTTCATTGCGATTTCATGGCGCCCTACCAATCCCGATCCATGCTGTGGCAGGGTGCAGCCTGGTGTCCAATGGGAAGCGATGAGCAGGCGGAGGTCTCCATGTCCATGGGCTTGGCAGAGGCCTCAGAGGTACCAGTTCCACTTATTTCTGAGAGGGAAGTCAAATTAAGGATGTGGATAGGATGTGGTGGAATGACTTTGGAAATCGTTGAGCATGGACTCATGGACATCCTATGGATCGATTGACATTTATTCCGAAGCACCAACCGTTCTGTGCTCTGAACGTCCAGATGCAGATCACGCGTATGGGAGAGCCATGGAGAGCCCTTTGGCTCAAGGTAGGGCCATCCGTGGAGAGGTCAGGCCGAAGGGATTTGGAGCCGTTGGTTAACATGCTGCAGCTGATGGTCGGGGTGTCGGAAGCTCAGGCACCTTCAGCTTGGTGTGCTGGGGGGTAGTGTGGCCATGTGTGGCCCATGTGTGGCCCATGTGGCCCACTAGGGAGAGAACTTCCCCACAACAAGGCAGCTGACAAGGCGATCTCTTGAAACTTATGGTTTTTGGCCTTCATGGTATCCCAATCTCATTTTAGTGTCACACTTCGATGAACAGGGTGTAAGTATGCCGTAGCTTGGTTTTGCGTGGGGATGCGACCAAGAAAGGCACTTGATGATGAGATGATGAGTGAGTACTTTCACACCTTCCCCACTCGTGGGCAGGGGATTTGTGGATGGGCAATTGGTGGAGTAGTCAATCAGCCATCAGAAAGGGCCTATGTGCGTCAAAATTGCCTCCTAACATTGCAAATGGATTGATATTAGGACCTGACCGCATTCTGTGCGTTTCACTGTTTCACCCAGTCCCGAGGTTTTCAACCAATTCCACAGCTCAAGAAGTGCGCAAAATGCTTGTTTCGGCTCCAGCCTGGATTTCCAAGGAACCACAAGTACATGCTCGACGATACATGTGAAATAAACTTGAAATAACATGTTCTAAGATGTTCGAACTAACCGATAGGTTGATAGCCTGATAGCTTTCGTTTTCAGTATGCATGATATTCAGGTTATGCGAGCCTTTGGCCAAGTAGATACAGAGACAACTCTTGTCAGTTTTCCAGGCAAAGGGAGCGCCACGGATTTGCAACTGGGTTTGTGGTGTCTGCATTTCTTCAGTTTTTCCAGTCATCTTTGAGGGATATTCCGACATTCCTCCACAGACGAATTTGCTGCATGTCATGCTGTGATGGATGAATCCTCATGAATCCTCAGTCGAGCCTGGTGCTCTTCCTGCCCAACGGCTGTGAATCTGCCGGCTTTTTGCTGGGCTGGTGGCTCCATGACAGTGCCGTGGTGGCCGACGTCTTGCAGGAGGCCAACCCCAAAGTGCCCAGCGCCAGTGCAGCGCCGCGGATCTTGGGCGAACTGCGAGGCCGACGCGTCTGGCGGAAAACGGCCGATCTGAAAACGCCGGAGCGTTGGCTCGTGCTGCGTGGCCAGCCACTGCGGTTGATGCAGCTATGGAAGGATGGGGAGGTCGTGGAAAGCAAGGCAGTGCAGGTGGGGTCCACAAAGAACATGGGATCAGCTGCCAACAATTGGAACATGTTTATGATACAAGTTTCAAGGGTTTGAAGATGAAAGAAAATGGTCACTAGACACGTGCGTATTTTCATGCGTTTTCCTGAAGCAGATCAGTTTCATAGCTCAACAGGCTGCAAGGCCCCCATTTTGAGCTGCCCAGGTCGTGTTCTACGACCGTCGTGCCTCTGGAGTCTTTGGATCGCACTGGACCTCCGGCAGAGCACCGCGAGCGACGACGTCACCAGCGTTGCTGCTGCAGTCTGCTTTGCCACTGTTGGATGCAGCGGCTGAGATGAAGAAAGAAGGCAACAGCTATAGCCCCAAAATTCACAGATCTTGGCAGATTTTTGGTGGTTTTTGTGGCTTGTACCACTGGTTCAGCCGACTGGCTTTGATATTCATACACCCTGTGATGAAGGCGATGGCTCAAGTGGGTTTCGAAGGTAGTGCATTACTAACCCAAGCGGAAGCGAGACTAAGGCTACAATCCAAGTGGGCAAGTAGCTTCACAGTCGCCTCTCAAGGAAAGTGGCGGGACATGAATGAAAAGGATCGACTTCTGTTGTTTTTTTCATTTTCGGTCTGTTGTTTGGATGCATTGCTTGGATTTTTTCTGATGCTTCTCCTCCATTTGCATTGGGATCATCTTCTCCTATACCTTACATCACTGCGGCATTGGGCCTACAGCCAGCAGCTGGCAGCACACTTGGTGCCGTGGCTCATGGGGGCTCCGGCAGATTTCAAGTTGAACCACGAGTTGACGTCCTTCGCCGGGAGCCTCTTCCTGTCGATGTTCTCCTTGTGGGATGTCCAGTTGTCACCCGATTTGCTCGAAGCTTTGGCCGTTTCTGCGCGAATTTTTGCATGTTTTTGTGCCATGATGGGAGGATCTATGGCAGTGGCACTGGTGATGGATGTCCTTGCGATCACCTCGTTGCCACTGTTTGTTGCATATGTGGGAACCTGCCTCTGTTGGAGAATGGCCACTAGATCGCTGTACAGCCTTTGCCTCCTATTCCAGGGTTGGAAGTACAACATCCTGCGATCACGAGTGGATCATCACAACTTTTCCTTGGATCAGCTCTTGATTGGCGTGATCCTGCTGTCCATTGTGGTCTTCCTTCTGCCATCTTTGTTTATGTTTTACACCTGCTTCACTGCTGCCTGGTTGCTGGTGCTGATCATTCATGGCCTCCTAGGCCTGCTGGTGGTGCTTTGCAACTCCCAACCCATCTGCTTGCTGTTTCTGTTCTTCCAGGCGCCCTGGCACCATGGAGAATCCTTGGAGATGACCAGATTGACACAGGCGGAGGCGGTGCCTCCTGTGCACCCGGTGCCCCCGGTGCCCCATCTCTATCTTCGCCTCAGCTTGCGACCGGCCAAGGTGCTGGATATCTTCCAACCACTGGCGACTGCATGGCGAAGCTATCTGCAGAACTGGATGCCAAAGAGCTGCTTAAAGCGCTTAGTCTGCGGACAGGTCTGGCCCATTCGAAGTCCAATTGCCGTAGAAATGACTTTACCAAGGGCCAAGAGCCTGGAGAGTTGAGTTGGCGAGCCGCAGGTTGGAACCCTACAAGCACGAGCAAACATGCTAGGACCTGCTAGGACCTGCTAGGACCTAATATCTGGGAAGAATAGAAGATAGAACATCTTGGTGGCTTCTTTTTGGGGTTCCAGTTGTGAACTTCGGATGTGACATCTGATTCCCAGCTTCAAAGTAAGCTTGGAGGATCCTGAGCTATGTGGCCCAATCGGCAAGATTTCACGGCCAAGGATCGACATCACCGAAGTTAAAAAGCACAATGTCACCCTCACCCTCCGCACAGGATAATGCAAGAGCCCTGCAAAACTGTCCCGACTGCATCCGACTGCTGACTTTTCTCAATTTTCTTGGGGCGCCTGTGTGCCAGTTGCTGGTCAGAAATTTTAACAAAACAGATTGCATCATACTACAATATTGCAATTGTTCATGGCACACCCCTCCCAATGGCCAAGGTCATGCATCTATGAGGAAAAGGTCGAACGATGAGAATGACCAGCGTTCACAGGGCCAAAAGATGCGCGGTGCTGTGTTTTTTTTGTGACTTGGAACATCCCCAAGTGGAATTTCAGGGAGAAACTTTGCTTGGAGTCCTGCCAGGACAAGCCAGGACAAGCCTGACCGCAATTTAGTGAAATGCAACTCGTCCTACTGAGGATGCGCAACTGGACTATGTGAGTAGAGCAGGGGCGCTCAGTTTCAGTGGTCAAGGGCGGAAATTGACTGGCTTGGATTTCAGGTCCAATCGTTTCACACCACTGCTTCCTCAATTGTACTTGAAGAGCGGGTAGATTGATGTAGATTGGATTTTGTGCATTCTTGATTCTTGTCCTTTTTTCAAACAGCGCCGCATTCAAAGCCATGCTACAAGTAGAATTCCATTGCCGCAGCTTGTAGGAAGGCCCATTTTTGGACAAGCAGTTAATAGAATGACAACTGCGAAAACAGCAAGGACAGCAATGCAAGAGAAGAAACAGTAACCAGAAGAAAAGAATGAAAAAGTCACAACCACCAGCAGTAGCCACAACAACTACAAACAGCGGTGTAGGCCCAATGGCACAATGGCCTCGTCATCAGCGACAAAGCGAACAAACAAAAGATTGGCTAAGCTCTGTATTTGGTTTTGACTCTGAGCCAAACAAAGTGCGTGACCCCAGCCCAACTCCCACAGACCCAACCAGAAAAATCATGAGACAACCCGAGCCCAACAGAAACGTTCGGTCGCAGTTCCAGCGTTGCCGCCATGTTGATGGACGACCAGGGCCAGGCTGCAGTGGTTGGTGTCACTCGCGGGTTGTGGCTGGACGATTCGGATTTTGTGGCCAGTGATGCCAGTGATGCCAGTGATGCCGGCACCGGTGATGTGCCCGTGGAACGCCTGGGTTTCCCCACAGATTGGCCAGCGGCCTACAGCTCAACGGGCTTGAAGGGCTTGATTGGGAAGCGTGGAAAACTCCCCGCCAAACGGGTGGCATTGGCAGGGGAACCTCTGGAAGAAGAGAAAGCTGAGATTTTTTCGAAGAAAGTCTTAGAAACGGTCTCTTGGAATTGATTTCAATAGGAGGATTTTCCAGACGCTGTTCAGATGATCTCTTTCTCAGCCCTTTTTGATTTTTCAGGACTTGGGAATTTTCCCCCTAATTTTCCCAGTCATTTTTCCGATGTGCTGGATCTTCTGGTTTCCATGTTAAAAAAAACACCAGGGCTCCAGTCCAGGTCTCCTTCCATCCTTTGCAGAGCTTCTCCAACGCCCTGCGTGCCGTGGATGTGGCCTCGGTTCCGCTGTCCGTGGTGCGCGGCTGGGTCATCTGGGAACTGCTGGAGGGGCAGCGCGGCACAGGAACGGGCGGTTTAAAGGATCCAAGGATTGGAACACGTGGAACACGTGGGAACACCATGGAAAAGGTATGAAAAGGTCCATAAGGCCCACATCAATTTAGGGGTTGTGACATGTTGTGACAATGGTTTCCTGGAGATGATCTTTCAGTCACTCTATTGGCACCAGTTTGTTTTTCTTCCCGTCTCGATGGTTTCCACGGCTTAAGCCACCCATCTTCCCAACATCGTGCTGTCATATCTGCCCCGTAAAAAACTAGATGCAAGCACCAAAAACTGGCATGTCAAGAAAGTTTATTATCCAATTTCAAAACCACACTTTTTTGTTCGAGGGGTTGTTCCATATTCACTTGCATCTCCAATTTTATTTTTAAATACGTGGAAGGGCACCAATTTTTGACAAGGTGTTGTTGGTGAAACTGGTATTTCCGTTGGTCAAATCCCTGTCCAATTTGTATGTATCGTATCGCAAAGTAGATCATGCCATAGTCACTAGAACATCATTGAACATCATTGAATATGATATATCATTGAGTTTTTCATGGATGAACAAATTCGTTTCCAGTTTTCACTACCCCGTTTCTCCGTGGGATCTCCGTGGATCCGTAGGACGTTTCCTGGCGCAGCGCTACTGGTGGAACGAACGCCGCGACGGCCGCTGGCTGGACGTGACGCCGCGGCCGTCGCCGTCGTCCGCGCAGCTGCTGCTGGTGGAGCCCATGGAGCCGGCGCCGACGAAGACGCTGCAGGCGTTGAGCCCAAAACAGGCGCAGCTGGCGGCGAGGCCGAAATGGGGAAATGGTGTGAAATGGCCATAATGAGGTGGAAAATGGATGAAAATGGTGGGTGAAGATCACTTGAATACTTGAACCATCTTGAACTTACTTGAACATCCCGATCGCATGTATTTCTTGTTTTCGGCAATTTTGAAGTGCTGAGAGGTACCTGAAGGAGAAGTTTCCACACTTCAAAGGGCCAGAGCAGTTGGAGCCGAAGACCGAGGTGAAGGAGGTGAAAAAAATGGATGTGAAAGAAGTGAAACCGCGGGAAGTGAAGCCCACAGTTGAGAAAGTTGAGAAAGTTGAGAAAGTTGAGAAAGTTGAGAAAGTTGAGAAACCGCAAACCAAAGCTCCGACTTTGGATTATTCGAAGTGGAGCAACATTGTGGATTCCGATGACGAGGAGGATCCTAGGGTCGTGGATGAAGATGTTGGGGTGAAGGATCTGGCTGAAGGTGCCAAGGCCAAAAAGGAACCGCCCATCCCAGACTATCTGCTGGGTAGCACTGGTGGTGGTGGTGGAACTAACTGCCTCACCAGCATTGTGAAGATGTTGGATTCAGAACAGACCCAGGAAAATGTGCACCAGTTGCTGGCTTGCAGTTTCAATCCATTTCATTTTTTGCAAACAAAGTATCACTTGTAGTTTCGGGAGACTATACTGACTAGAATGACTAGAAACAATCACAACTGACCAAGTGGCATGAAGATTTTTGAGGAGACATGTGCATTACTGTACTGTACTGCATTTGGTGTCTGAGAGTGTTGACCAATGAAGCCTCAGTCAAGAAATCCATGGCATGGGAATATGGCTGTTAAACGCAGCTTGGAAACCAGCTTCAGACCAGGTTCCAAGATGAGGAATCCCGGAAGATGGTTAACGGTTAGTAAGTGGCCATAAGTGGCCTATGGCTCCTTAACCAATTCTTCTCAGTCTTTCCTGAGTCTTTCCTGAGTCTTTCCTTCCTTTGTTTCCCTTTGTTTCCCTTGGTTCTCAGGTTGGCGCAGGTTTTTGGGCGCAGCTTCCATAGCGCCATGTTGGACGCGGAACGCCAAGAGTTCTATCGGAAAGCGTTGACGACGTTGACGACGTCCGTTCCCTCGGCCTTCGTGGTGATTCTGGGGCTGGGCTCGGTGCTGCCGATGCTCACGGCGAAGCAACACTTCCAGGGAATGCTGCTGGAGAGCTCCGAAAAACTCGGGAAATTGGCTGAAGAGCTGTTGACAAATAATCAAAATGAGAACTTTGAGGTTGGAATTGTGAAGGCACTGGATGATACTGGTAAAAACATCAGCCATACTTTTAAGATCTTAACTTTTTATTTAACGTTTTTTTTTTTTGATCAACACTGGTTTAACATGATATTAACATGTTTTCAAACATGTCAACTGGTCGGATCTTGAGGATGAAGAGTCCATCCTGGAAGTCCTTCGGCCAAAGCTGGTGCGCCACAGTACGGTGGTGGTGCTGACCGAACGCATGGCGCACGACTTGTTGTCCAATGGCATCGTGCCCTGCTGCCTCAGCTGCCACAAGGCTGCTGTTGTGGCTGGCAATGAGGAAATTTCCGTTTTGAATAGAAGAATTAAGTGAAGGGGTTGGGATCAAACAGATTTTTCTGATGCTTCATTTCTGCTAGGTTAAGCATGGTTAAGCATGGTTAATCCATGTTAACCAACTTTGATCACAGTACTTTTATCAACAACTTTCATCCCTGGAACCCCCGTGAAGCGATCTCTTCAGCTTGGATGGCTCAGCCAGGCGGTCAAGAAGTTGTTGCCCTCCGCGGAGATTTTGCACATCCCCCAGACCGTTGAGCTGTTAGCCGCCCCTGGGGAAATACGCTCAGATCGGCTGGGGAGTTTTGACATCAGGCAGTGGGGAGTGGGTTGGTACTGCTGGAACCGATGAAAAAATGAACCCACATTTTTATGGCCATGGAAAACCAATGAAAACCATGATATACTATGAGATTTTGCGGCAACCATGGGCAACCCTTTTTTTGGGCGAACCCACGCAGGGGGATATGGCTAAATCCAACCGCTTCAACATTGATATGCCCGATATAATGGGCATGGTGGCGAGCCATGGGCCATTGCCCCCTTGGTGAGGCCCTTCAATGCGCTGAGACATACCTCTTCTAATGAAAAGGCAGACTTTTGGTGGTGGCCTGTGCGAAGCTGGGTGAAATCTCAGTCAGATTTTGGTCAGTCAGCATGTTCACTGATTGATTTTGTGCTTTTTAATGATTTTGGGGTTTCATGGAAACAGAAGCCAAAGTTTTTCAGCACGAAAATGGACCAAATGATAGATTTTTCACCCAAACATGTCAATTCAGAACGTTGATCAAAATCTGATGTGCTCAGCCAAAATTAGGTATGGACAACCAGCAGAACACCATATGTTCCATCTTGGGCCCGTCCAAAACGCTGTGCGGCTTCGACTTCCAACGTGCTCCGGAAATTGGACTGGAAGAGGTCAGAAGACCGTTGAAGCTGCAGGCTAGGCACACCCGGATTGAGAGCAGACCAAACCTCTGAAATTGAGAGTTTCTGATGTTTCTGGCGCGTAGATTTTTTTGTAGCTATGAAATCACAGAAAAAATTGTTTGGGAAACCCTGGGAACCTAATGGGAACCTGCTGAAATGGCAATTGGGACACTGCAATCTTGGAGACATGGCCGTTTCATCTATCGCAGGCCACTCAGCGGGGACGCTGCAACTGCGCCTGCCTCTGGTGGGTGGCGAAATTTCGGCACTTGGAATTTTCCACACGTCCGGCCCTAGCCGCTGGCAAGGACGGCAAGGATGGCAAGGATGGCAAGGCCAAGAGGTCGGAGTGGAAGCAGGCCATCCACTACTTGGCAGGAGAAACAGCTGCTATGGATAGCTATGGCAGATTTTTTTCCATCAAAATGGATCAGCATGGCATGAATGTTTTTTTCCTATATTGACAATGGGGCATGAATGCTTTTTTTTTAATGCTTTTTCCCTATATTGACAATCGGATGATGATACAAATTGACATCAATTGTCTAATGGGATGGATGCCAATTGACTAAAATTTCTGGGATATGGGCGGCTGGGTTGAAAATGGTTGAAATATGTTGAAATCACCTAGGCTCTTTTCCCTGGTGATGTCATCGAAGTGCTGGTCTCCATCACTCCCAGATTCACCTTCCGGATGATGCAGCAGAGCCCCATGTCGGTTGAAGCGCCGATGTGGGTGCAAGCACCAACCAACAGCAAATTTAGTGCAACCCTCCCGATTTTGCCATATCATTTCCTCATGATGACGGATTTGGAGCGTTTGGACGTGTACCAAAGAGCCTTGAAAGCGACCATCAAGCAGCAAGCAGCCAAGCTTGGGCGACGCGTGCGGGTGTTGGACGCTGGCTGTGGCATTGGATTGCTGGGATTGAGCCCAGGCTGAAGTTCAGTGAAGTTCAGTGAAGTTCTCAGTGAAGTTCTCAGTGACCTCTTTCTGCGTCATGGGGTGGGGTTCGTTGGCGGGGTATATGTTGCAGCTGAGTGGGATCATTGGGTTTGACTCGCCCCAATCTTAGATTCATTTCCCGTTGTGCCCGCGTTCATTTCCGTAGGAAGTTTCTGCTTATAATTATCGACAGAATTGTGGTTCGCAATATTGTTGCACCTAGGTGTTGCAACTTCTCCTCGTTCTTCATTGGTTATCATCCCCACCAGTGTGTTTTTTTGAAGGCCAGCAATCTCATATGATATCTCCAGTCTTCATTCCTGCCCACTTCAGCCAACCCAAGCTTCAAGCATTGACCATTACCGATGGATGTGGAGTCCGTGTGGAGTCATCCCGATTATTTTCACACATCTATTCATATTTTCTGTATCTATATTGTCTTTTCATTTTTTCTCATGTGCGGCATGCATTCCTTATATCCATAAACCCAAACATTGAAACAAAATAACGACACATGTATCGGCAGAGGAACTAGCTGAGCTGAGAATGGGAGATTTTTGGATGTATTCTTCCTTGGTATCTGGGTTTTATTTATTCATTATAGTTTGTGGTATTTCGAAAAATGTGAATATACGTGAATCTATGTAACCTATATTCCCCATTAAATTTTGCATGATTGAGGGTTAATATCATATCCCATTCATTTTCCATCTATGTATTCATAATGACCAGTCATATTCCATTGTTGATGGTTATTCACCATTATATATTCTGATATTGATATCCTCCACCATATATCGAATATGGTTAATATTGCTGGTTATTCCATTCAGATCCAATTTTTCAATATACCGTGAACATAACACCTTTATATTATCCTCAAACAATATTATATATCATATCCTCAACCATAGAAATATCATGAATTATCAATGTTATATTATATATCTCTCTAATTCATGATATAAAAATTAAATAATCCTATATTTCATATGTCATTGTTGAATATTATATACCATATTTATCATGGTATACCTATAATTATCAATGTTATTCATGAATAATCTGGGTTGATATTATCCTCAACCATAGAAATATCATGAAGAAATATCATGAATTATCAATGTTGTATTATATCATGAGATGCTATATCATCTAATTCAACCATATTTCTATAGCATGTTATTCATCTATCATTATAATCCCTATAATTATCAATGTTATTCATGAATAATCTGGGTTGATAATGAATAATTATTCATCCATAATTTACAGGAAACCCCTATATTTGATGGTAAAAACCATGGTTTCCTCTAGATTTTCCCTTAAACCAATCCAATGATCAACCATCCTCCATCTGAGGAGCGCAGCCCTGGAAGGCGCCGAGGTCTGGCTCTGCGAGGCGGTGCCCTTGATGCGCCACGTCTGCCGCGAGGTCGTGGCGGCCAACAGCGGCCTGGTGGCGGAGAAACGAGGCACGGGGGGGCTGTTGGGAGTTGGTGGAGGGCTATCAGTGGATACGTACTGTATTGTACTGTATATATATATATATTATATAGTACACACACACACATACATATGCATAAAACAAGGTAAAATAATGAATAATCATGATGGTGGAAATACATTTCAAGGATACTTTGTTGTTCGGAAGATTTTTGATAGCGAGAATTCCTGGTTTTGCATGCTTTCGGTGGATGTTTTTGGTCTTTTCGATCGATGAGAGTTTTGGATTGGATGGCGGGGTGGGGATATGACTGGGGTGGAGGATTGGTGATTTGTTTTCGGGTACCCAATGGACATGTCCCAGTCAACAGTGAATTCATCCAACACATCCAATTGCGCGCTCACCGGCACCACTGCCTTTGATAATCTTTGATAGCACAGGATAGCATGGCCATAGCTTACGCTGTGTAGTAAGGACACAATGTAGGAAGGGAATGACCATGGGTGCTTGGTTTTTTTTGGTGCCACCAGTCAAAACTAAGTGTAACATGGCCAAGTATCATGGCCAGTATAGTATGGATAGATGTATGTATGTATGTGTATCTTTCATAGGTGAGGTGATTGATGGGTGGGGGCATTCATTGGATTGGCGGACCGGACATTTCAAAGGAAACCATATCTTTTCCATCAATTACGTAAATTACATAGTGCTTAAAGGGAAAAATCAGGAACCCCTAAATTTGCGTCATAATGTCAGGATCTCATCAATTCTCATCATTCATAGCGTCATGTCAGTGTTCCTGGGAAGAGATAGCCGCCATACCAGTTGGAAACCCCAGGACTTGTGCAGCTGTTGCCGCCAATGATGTCCACGCGACTTCATACGGAGGAGGGGCGGAGGGGATGGGTTTGCCAAGGCATTAGGACGATGCCCGCCATCTTAGGTAAACATATATCTTTATATAGATCAGATATAGACAGGAAACGTTAACATCAATATGTAAATCTATATAAGTATATTCATGTGTAAATCATTTGCATATATACTTATATGATACTGATACTGATGCGATACTTATACGATTTTTATATGATATTTACATGATTTCTATTGAAAAAAAGGGGCCATCTGTTTTTTCGCCACCTCAGGAGGTGCCGAACTTCGACATCGTAGTCTCTGAGGTCATGGACCTTTGGTGCTTGGGTGAGGGCATCATCCCCACCATGCGCCATGCGCATAAGAAGCTGCTGGCGCCCAATGGTGTCCTGTTGCCGGGCAATTTGCGGGTTTATGTCCAGCCCTTGGAACTGTCGCTGTGGAGAGAGGTCCGGCAAAACGTGGCAAAATGTGGCACATGGCAAAAGTTAAAGATCTTCAAAATGCGAATCAAGTAGGTTGAAACGTGGTTGGATTCTGTGGTGAATTGGGTCTATCCCCAGGATCTCTTCAAGGAACCCAGAAGTTTGACTTTCAAGGAACTTGTAGGAATTTCCCGGAAAAAGTTAGCAGTCAATGTCAGCAAATTTTGTTCCAGGTGTTTCCCCAGTGTCACTTTCAGCAGGTGGAGGAAGGCAACCAGGTGGATTTGCAGCCGCTGTCGCAGCGTTTCCGCAGCAAATTCTCTGCCCTGCGCATCGATCAGTTCCCTCATCGCTATCTCACTAAGGAGCCATGCGGAGCATGTGTGGAGATTTTACTGGCGCTAGTTACTGTATACACTGTATACTTGATAATTCTAACCAATTAGATGGTGATTGATGGATAGTTGATTGTTATGATTATTATGGTTGTTATGATTGTTACTTATGGTTGTTAATTATCGTTGTTATGGTTGTTGTGGTTGTTGTAGATGATATTGACGGCGTCAAGGTGCCTCTACGTGCGCATGGTTCTTCTGGTTGATGGATTCTTCGATTCCATTGATGATTGTTGGTGGCGTTGACGGTTCATGCTTTGCGCTGATGGTTTCTGTGTTAGATGGTTGTTGATCACCAGGCTGTTGCTTTGCTGAACCTATCAATTTTGAGATATGTACTTTGATATTCACAAGCAAACAACTACAACTGCCTATAACTAACAACATCTGGCAGCCACCCCCAGACCTGCTCCCGTTTCAGCTGTTTTTTTTCGCAGTTCGCAGGAGCCGATTTTGGCCATGGAAATCGACCTGGCGAATCTCCCAGCGCAACCCGCGGAGGGCGAGGCCAACATCGAGGGAGGGGTGAAACTCTGCATCCGCATGGGAAAGAAACCCGCCTTGAGCGCCAAGGCCAGACATGGCCACCTGGGTCCACAGGGCAGGATGCTGCAGGATGGTGGAGGAAAACCTGGGTGTTCATCTTGTTTTACCGGGATAGGATTGGTGGTTTCATGATGAATCGTGACAATTGATGACAATTGAATAGTGCTGGGGCAGTTTCGGTATTTCGGAACTGGCTTTCGATGTTTGGAACATAGGCAACCTAATTCCCATTTCTGGTAAATTCAAGGATGCCGTTTTTTTCTTGTTTGGTAGCCTGAATTCTGACTGTTATCTAGATGGTTCTTCTTGAAAGATCTTGAGCCCTGCATTTTGCAGTTCCAAGACCAACTACAGTACCTCGTCAGAGATCAACACCGATCCAGCCAAGATGCAAACCTAGTTGAATTAGAGAAAACCTCGGCAACTGTTGGAGAATTTGGAAACCTCCCCCATCGGCCCAAATGGATCAAATGGATCAAATGGCCCCTATGCCATGGCGCCATGGCTAGGTGGTCAGCTCCAAAATCCATCACCGTGGCATGTTGTCCGGCTACGGCCTCTGGTGGTCAGCGGATTTGGCGGGGCATCAGGTAACCAGTGATCCCAGCAACCCACAACGGAGTTGGAAACAGCTGGTGCGCTGGCTGGATGAACCTCGATTTGTGGAGGAACAGGAGGAGATTCAGGTCACCGTTCAAAAGAATTGATTACATCCACTGTTGTGATTTAATGTTATTTATATATTTTATATTTTCTATATTTAGGTACATGTTACATGGTTTTCACTCCACATTTGGTAGGTTCGATGATGTGAGATGCCAATTTTGCTGCTGAATCACAGCTGGTTGAATCCACATCTTGGTTGGTTAAATCACCATTTTTCGTAGATGTTCTATCCATATCCCAGCTTGGCATGACGCTTCCTCTCCCCCTCTCCCCCTCTCCAGGTCTTGACTTGTTACAACGACCAGCAGGTGAATGTCGAGGACATCCACCTAACGCGGGAGATGATTGAGCAGTACCAACAACAACAGGCCGCCACGTTGAACGTGTCCAGCTGAGTTTTGAAGCTAAAACGCTTCCAAGAACTCGATCCCAATTGATCTATTGTGATCTATTGATATTCCAAGGAGCTAAGGTGGATTGAATTATATTGAATAGATTTGAATAGTGTTTTGTTATTTTGTCAGGAAGCGTAGGGCACTTCCATGTTGTTGTGCTTTTGTTTTTGGTCATGTTTGAATCATGGGATCGCGTTTGGAAGCCGAAAACGATATCCTTTTTGGGCCCCTTTTGGGCTGGGCGTTGACGACAAAATAGGAGCTGAACATGGACGGCATATCGCCGCTATCCAGGATATAGTGAGACGTTCAGAACAGATGGGTCAAACATGGGGTCAAACATGGTCAAAAAACTTTAAGTAACACCCAAATGATCCAAATTGGCAAATGGGGGAAGTGAAATGAAGTGAAATGAAGTGAACGTCTTGCCAAAATCATCCAAAATCTGTTGTTTGAATCGGATCTCCCTCGTGCATGGGATATGTCTTGTTCCCCGTTGGCGCTTTGGGTTGCCTTTTGTACATCCCAAACGAAAGAGCTGCTGGAGCCATTGGTGTTCATGGTTGGCGCCATTTCCATCCAATTGGCCGATCTTATCTGTGGTCAGTTTGGCGAATGTTTGGTTTAGGACCTTAGGAATAGAAGGTGGGCCATTGAACAACAAGTACGTGCGCATGCCACACCGATACCTTTTTGCGCACGCATACACGTGCACTACACCCATTGAATGGCGACCCATTCCCAATGACCTCGATGAATTTTGGGGGCCCCATGACATCCCATGACTTGGGAACATGATGAAAATGCCGATGGAGCATGAAATCATATGAAATCATATGAAATCATATGAAATCATATGGAATGAACATATCCAAGAAAATCTATCAAAAATCGATGAAAAACTCACATGAAATCCCCAGTGGTAATCCAAAGATCCGACGGATCTGACGGATCCCAGGTCATTCTGAGCCCGGAGTGGTCCCAGCGGCGGAAAGCTTGCGAGGTGCTGCCGTTTGATGGGACTTTGCCAAGAAATGCATGATATCACAGGGAGGTATGGGAATTGGCATGGACTGTTTTTATGGCTTAAAAATGGTGAAAATATGTTAAAATCATCCATAAAATCCATAACATCAGAGTGATCCAGCATGGGTAGCTGCCGGTTTTCAGCACCGCAGGTGGCTGCCATGATCGGGCAAAAGATGGGCCGAGGTCATATGGAACGACTGGTCACCCGACAGCAGGGTAGTCATGGCTCGTCATGGCTAGTGGGTTGATATATGACGATATCACGGAATTCTCCGACTTCATCCCATTTTTAATGGTGAATCGCCACCAGAACCAGTTACCCAATAAAACATACTCAAGATGTTTCAATAGATAATAGTGGATCCATTGATATGGGATGGGAATGGATGGGAATTCCTGATCTCTGCAGCTCCCAGGCAGGAACTTTGGTGGACGTGGCGCTGATGGATGGGGATGCGGTACCTGCCCAGCTGGGGGATTGGTCATCCAGTGGTGCTGTGGGCGATGACAGACATGGATTCAAATGGTAAGATGAAATCAGATGAAATCAGATGAAATCAGATGATTGAGATTATTGTAATTAATTATGGTAAGTTAGGTCATTGGGTAATTCTGGTTTTGTTCGTTTTGTTGTTGGGTTTGCTACTCAGCGATGCAACATGTAGCCTGACAACGTGAGGATATGATCAGCATGAAAGGGCATTGAACTTGATTTGTGATGTCCATTCTGTCTATTCATTGGCACCGTGGCTATGGGCCAAATGACGAACACCATTGTCGGGCTTGGAACATTCTGACCATCAGCAGTTGCGGCTTTGGCTTTGGGTTTGTGGTGTGTTCGCGGCTCAAACCGTGCCAGCTTTCCAGATAGGATTGGTGGGAACAGCCATGATCCAATGATGATCATGGTTGATCATGGTTGATCAATCCATCCTGCGAGGCCAGACACCCACGCCTTTTCAAATACGAAGAGGGGATCCTGCAGATTCCCATTGGCCAAGAAGTGGCCCCTTTTGAAAATACCTCGGACATCCTCGGACCATGCTACTGACAGAAGACTTTCCCCAAAAACCACTAGACTACTAGACCTTTTTTGGTCAAAAAACTGCACCAAGCTCTTTCGCCATGGCGGAACCGCCAAGCGCGCAGAGCCATGTGAGACTTGGACAAGAATGAAGTTTGCGGAACTTGGACATGGCGTAACCCAGACAAATAGTAAAACTATGTAAAACTATTGGGGATAGCAAGATGGTAGTTGGCCATTGTACAGGAATGGGTTCAAAGGTTCCGAGGCTGAACATGAACCCCACGACAGTGGGTTTGGAAGGTTCGCCGTCAGATGTGATATGATATGGCTAGTTTAGTTTTGAGTTTTGAGTTGTCAAATGTTGTCAAGTTTCAGGTGTGCCTGACTTGGGGGACTGTGGTGACATACTGTCGGTGGTTGACTGTTGGATAGGCCATCACAGGCCCAATTTTTGTCATCACGATCATGATCCTCCCCATAGTCATCTTGATTACCACCACCATCACCGTCCCCATCCCTATGTTCTCAATAGAATCATCACCATCCTTGAGGTTGATGTAAAAATCATGCCACCCTAGGGACCTTGGTCTGAAAACATGATTCCCATTGATCCCCCCTGCGCCGGTCATTCACCATTTCCAATTTCAATGGTTTTCCAGCATTTTTCAATGATTAACATTCAGAAAGTGGACATGAAAACACGGTCAATCTATGTCAAACTGGGGGGTTCTTAAAATGGGGGATCCCCAAGTCACCATAGGTATCCATAGGTTTCAATATACCAAAATGGTCATGACTTGGATGATAAATCATATAAATCATGGGTAGCCCCATGATTTCCGAAACGGAGAATCACCACCCGCGACCCAGGCCTCAGGAGCTGGTTGAGCAGCTTCAGTTGCTCTTGGGGCCCGAGACCAGCCAGGTCCCTCGCCCATCCATTGAATTCCATCATCAAGATCCAGATAGCCACAGATAACCACAGATAGCCGTTTTACAAATCCACCTGATTCAATCTTATTCATCACATTTCATCACATTTCATCACCATATCTGGGAATCCATGGTTTAGTTACTATAGTTCATCTTACTCCGCACGAATCGGTGCCATGGCACCAGGCCAATGCAGCTGCCGAAAAGTTTCTTGGAGAAAGAGTGATCCACGAAGACCCACGGGTCGAGATATGTTGCGGGTTTCAGGATTTTCACGTCGTGGTTTGAGAACTTCAGATAGATCTGGAATGTTTTCAAATGTTTTGGTCCAGGCCCCTGTCGTCACACTTATGGAAACTGAATGAAACTGATGGCTGTGTTGGGAGCGATTTTCGTTGAGGTACCGAAGACATAGCCCTTTAATGTGGGGTAGGTACATAGCCTTGCTCCCATATGGCATTTTCAGCCTTTCAAGTGGACGTTGGTGACGGATCCTTTCTTTCTCATCCCGAGGACGCATCGTGACTGCCAACCCAGTGATCATACCAGTACCAAAGATAACCTCAGATAACCTCGGATAAGCAAACAAGATCTTCAAGAAACTGCTGAGTTGCAAAGAACTTGAGTCGGAATGCAGGGGCCCTGCGGTTATAGCCTACCTTGGGTGGCCCCTGCGATTACCTTGAACAGGTTTCCGTGATTGTTACATATGGTCACATTGTTGCCCAGCCATCTTCATCCTCACTTTTGTTGACGTTTCTTGATGTTTCTTGTAAAACATTATGAAACATGCATAGTTTAGCCATGTTTGGCGATTCGGAATCTCTGCCGCTTGGCTCAGCTTGGCTCAGCTTGGCTCTGCTTGGCCGCCATGGCGGCTGAGGGTGCGACCTATGGCCCGTTGCGCATCCCGGAGCTGCGATGGCTCTGCCAGCAGCGGGGCTTGACGCCGTATGGCCGCAAGAGGGAACTGCTGAGTCGCCTGGAAGAACAGGATCAGCAGGAAGAGGTGTCGATGTGGAGGAAAATCAGTGTTTTTTTTGTGTGTTTTTTGTGGTTTCACCGGTATTTAAGGATGATCAACTTTTTTTGACAGTGGCGATGGGTCATATTTCCGTTGACCAAAAACAACAGCAGGTGCCCTTTGCCGAGTGCCCAGCACCGGGTCTGGAGCCCTTCCGGGAGCTCGAGGAGTTGGCGGCGCAATTGGCCGAGGCCAAACTCCCCGCAGCCGCAGCTGCCGCAGCCGCCGCCACGGCGTCTGCGGTGCCCAAGGTGGCACCAGCACAGCCCAAGGGACACCCCGTGGCACCGGCGCAGGCCAAGGTGCCGCCGGCAGTGCCACCAGTTCTACCAGTGCCACCCATCTCGAGACCCGAAGGGGTGGGATTGTCACATGAGGAACGCGCCTTGAGGAGTTTGTTGGAATTCTTTGCCTGTTCAGATGTGGAACGGAAAGGGCAAGATGCTCTCTTCAACTGCAAGTATCGCGAGTTTCTGGGCGCGAATGAGAGCAACAAGACCTTTTTCTCGTGTTTAGTTGGGCGAAATCAAGCGGAGGGCTCAATAAAGCTAGTATCCGTTTTGGCTACCGCTCGGACAGAACGTTTTTCAATGGTGGTTTTTGTATATTTATGTGGCCAGAACAGGGTAAATATCACTTCCTAAATCACTTCCTAAATCATCATAAATCACCATATCAACAGAACATTTCCCTTCATAAATTCACACATCTCAGGAATCTCCCCATCTCCCCACATATTCCCCACATATTCTCCACATTCCAAGGTTCATCCACTCCATCTACCACGTCCTGCAGCCGGACCTCGCCGGCGCCAGCCCGGCGGCCACCACCGCGGCTGCGGCCACCGCAGCAGCCGCTGCCTGCACCACCGACACCCTGCTGCGCTCAGCGGCCAACGGCGATGGCGGCACCGGGAGCGCGGAGATGTGGAAGAAATGTATGGCGCCTTGGTGCCTTATGGATCTTATTAAGTTATATATATAATTATATATAGTTATAATAAGTTATAATAAGTTATAATAAGTTATAATAAGTTATGAAATATGTATTAATGATATTAATGATATTAATGATATTAATGATATTAATGATATTAATGATATTAATGATATTAATGATATTAATGATATTAATGATATTAATGATATTAATGATATTAATGGTTGGTTTCTAGATATCCTATCCCCCTACTGTCATTCAACACCTCCTTGGAAACCATGGTTTCGTATTTCCACATTGGGACCATGAATTTTTTTCGGGGGATGGGATCAACGGCCCTATGGCATCTGTGGCCCTGGAGGGCCCTATGGCCAACCATGGTTATATTATGGTTCCATGATGATAGTCTCACCATCTATGTTATGAAGAAATCATGAAAACATGTCAAGGCTATACTAAACTATTATATAACTATATATAACTATATATAACTATATATAACTATATATAACTATATATAACTATATATAACTATGATAGCTCATGATTGCGATCATGAACATGACAATTAATGATGCTGAGAATGATTATGGTGCCGACCTTTGTTTTGCCTAAGGCTACCCTCCGGTGTCATCAAACATGGCTGGGAAATCCCCGAACAAAATGAAGATTTATACCAGATTTATGTCTGGGAAAATCACCTACACATGGGAAATTTTCTATTGCCATCTTTTATTCGTATGTTAATTCTTGGTGATTTTTAATGATGGCTAATGGATGATAGTTGATTTCATGATAGTGACGATAGCTCATGAGACTAATGATGACGCATGATAATGATAAGCCATACCTTTTCAGTATGGTGCCTTTTTTGGGCAAAGAAGAAATGAAGAAACATGTTTTGACGTCAATGTTTTCAGTGCTTTGAATTTCTATTTTGAGTCTGTGCCTGTTTCGTTTGCCCATTTTTTCCAGTATCTTAAAATTAATGTGCTTAAAATTTTGAGGCTTGCAAAACACTGTTTGTGCGGGTTTCACCGTGAAATTCACGCGTGCCTCCTGGTCAAGGTTCTGGTTACATGTTGGTTCCTTTTTCTTACCAGTGTTCGATATTCTTGAAGCCATATTCTTTCCTTGCCTGTTTGCTGTATCTATTTTCTGTCTTCATGTTGTTCCCTTCGACGCTTTGCGCAACCGTACCATCATGTGGGTTTGTCTGAAAATAGGCATGCTGCCATGCTCGCTAAATTGCATGGTTTAGTACCATTTCCCCATGAAAACGACCATAAAAAGGTGTAAAAAAACAGTTTTCGGGCCAAATATGTTTCGGAACCGAGATCATCCGCTGACCCAGGAACTCATTGAGAATCACTTGCAGGTGTGTCACCTTCAAATCAAGCACGACGCGCTGTGTGAGGAACTGGAAGCCATCAACAAGGCAACTGAGTCATGGGCAAATAGGAGTTGGGACAAACATAGGGCCCCTGAAGTGGACAACATCCAAGACTCTATCTGATTGTCACTCACTTAGCATTTTCCATCTTTCGCCACTTTTTCTGTTGGGGTTCTTCCGCATCATATTTTCGGATATAGTTCCGGATGCCTCCCACATTCCCAACTTCCAACAGTCAACATCCTCCCACCTTTTCTTCCCATCAACCATCATCAACCATCATCAACCATCATCAACCATCATCAACCCAGCCATTTCGCCATGGCTCGCCATTTCGCCAGGCGGCCATGGAGAAATCGCAGCAGGTTTCCGAGGTTCGTCAGCAGTTGGATCAGTTGATCGAAGCCGAAGCCTCCCAGCGGCAGCAGCTGCTTGGTCGGGCACGGCTGCAGCTCAGTGGGTGGTTGGAGAAGGCAGAAGATACCGAAGGCCTGGATGGCCTGGAGGCTGAAGCTGATGAAGCTGATGCTGAAGCTGATGGTGGTTGATGGATGGAAAGTGGAGGAAAATATGGAGCGGATGGGATGGGAGGGCTGGGAGGGCTGGGAATTGGAAGAGAGACTCCGAGATCTGGGATGATTAGTGATTAGTATAGCTATTGCCTGCCCCAAGATATGAAGATAGCACCTATGCTCCTGAATAGATGTGCCCAACATAGGAATAGTTGCCGCAAACTCTCGTTTTTACTCGATATCATCCAGCATCATCAGGGACCAAGGCTTGCCAAGGTGCCATTTCTTCCTTTCGGTGACATCATGGCGGGAAACTCAACAGGAAAGCGCATGACATGATCTTCACTTATAGATGAAGTTGGTTCGCTCAAAATTTGCACTCCATGACTTTTCCTTCAATTTCCCCCCAAAAAAAGTTGGGTCCCCAAAATGCCTCAACTCATTTTGTGATTGAAATGGATGGGCTGGCGCTCCTATCCGAGGTTAGGCCAAATCTTTCGACAAAAGCTGAGTAGCAGACATCTCCAGATCTTCCTCGACGCATGCCAGGCATTGGGCCATCTGATTCGTTTTCCATTCGAAGTACGGGCCGTTTGAACGGCAGCAAATGTCTTCAAACCACAAAAATGGAACCATTGGGGTTTGTCTGAAAATCTCAGGACTATGAAAAGACCTAAGCTACCATTAGTTGACCATCAAAAAATCCTACATTTTCCTTAGTTGACCAGCACATCTTGTTCTATGCCTTGGGTAACCCCAATGCTTCTCTTACGCCAGGGGCCCTCGGGACCCTCGGGACCCTCGGGACCCTCGGGGCCCTCGGGGCCAGCTTCCAAACGACGCCGCGAAGGTGGAGCTTACGGGTTGAGAAGGTGACAATTACAATAGCTGTAGTTATTCTTTCGAACTGGTCAGCATATATTGATATACGAATACATATATATATACATATTATATATATATATATGTGATATACATGAGATGGGATTGGTTGAAACTATTCTCCAGATAAACAAGGTGGATTTTTGAAACACGGTGGATGGCAAGTTCTAGGGCGGTGATTGCAATGTAGGTAACTCAGAAACAGTGAAACAGTGGGACGTCATTTCTACGCAAAAAAATAGTATGTCCACTGAATTGGCTTCAAAACTGTAGCTTCCATCTATAGATTGAAAGAGATCAAACAAAATATTGACAGCATTTTTGTGGCATTTCACAATGTTGCATCATTTTGGTTTTACCCCGATACCACCTAGCTACGGATGGCGGTGATTGGTCCGGAGGTGGCAATGGGGAAGCACGGAGCCTCAAGGATAAAGGTATGGCTAAAGGTATCACCAGGGGAGAATTGAAGATCCCCAAAATCTGCGAAATCTTCCAGATTTTTTTCAAATCCTTCCAGATTTTCATCATTCTTTTGAATGTGTAAAGGGGTTCCAGTCTCTTGAAGAAAGGGCTATGTTAGGCTGTACACCATGGATTCGGATCTGCCGACAAACTTCGACATGAGGGCCTGGTCACGAAAGGTAGCTCCAGAGGGGCTACCTTGAGTTTTACTTTACGAAGTAAAGGGGAGGGCGGCCAGCCCCGTTACCTGATTCTTCAGG
>Ga0126342_10003356_pt1:2500-26385 | contig 26385 bp, 23 predicted proteins | sample Cyp1metagenome_FD_92528 | JGI IMG/M metagenome (GOLD analysis project Ga0126342, IMG submission 92528) | Coral microbial communities from Lord Howe Island, Old Settlement Bay, Australia - Cyphastrea 1 metagenome | ecosystem: Host-associated > Invertebrates > Cnidaria > Coral ...
GGACTTACATTCATTCACATACATTCACCATACATACATACATTTACATACACTTACATACACTTACATACATTCCGTACATGTACATACATTTACATACATTTGCATACAGTACATACATTTACATACATTTACATACATTTACATACATTTACATACATACCTACATACATACATACATACACCCATGCATACATACATACATACATTACATACATTTATATTCATTTACATTTATTTACATACTTTTACGTACATACATTCACATACATACATACATGTACATACATTCACATACATTTACATACATACATACATACATACCTACCTGCATAAATACATACATTTACATACATTTACATACATGTACATACATTTACATACATGTACATACATTTACATACATGTACATACATATACATACACTCATACATTTACATACATTTACATACATTTACATACATGTACATACATCTACATACATTCACATACATGTACATACATACATACATACATACATACACCTTCATACATTTACATACATGTACATACACTTACATACATGCACATACATATACATACATTCATACATTTACATACATTTACATACATTCACATACATTTACATACATTCACCATACATTTACATACATACATACATACATACATACATACATCTTCATACATTTACATACATGTACATACATTTACATACATGTACATACATATACATACATTCATACATTTACATACATTTACATACATTTACATACATTTACATACATTTACATACATTCACCATACATTCACCATACATTTACATACATACATACATACATACATACACACATGCATGCATGCATGCATGCATACATACATTCACATACATTTACATACATTTACATACACTTACATACATTTACATACATTTACATACATTTATATACATACATTTACATTCATTTATATACATACATTTACATACATTTACATACATTTACATACATTTACATTCATTTACATACATTTACATACATTTACATACATTTACATACATTTACATACATTTACATACATTTACATACATTCACAAACATTCACATACATTCACATACATTCACATACATTTACATACATACATACCTACCTACATTACATTACATTACATTACAGTACATTACATTACATTATATTACATTACATTACAGTACATTACATTACATTACAGTACATACATGCATACATACATACATACATTACACACCTACCTACCTACCTACCTACCTATCTACCTACCTACCTACATACATACATGCATACACTACATACACTACATACACTGCAAACTTTTTCTCATTCGTACATACAGACTCACGTACATAAATGCCATACATGCCATACATGCCATGCTTACATGAAATTCCATACATACCAAACAGACCATACATTGCATACTCACTCTGCATTACATGTGCACTCTACGGGCATTGTTTGACTTGCATACAATACACGCATTACAAGCAAGCTCACATAGAGACATTACATACGTGCATGCACGTACATACGCTCATGTGTGCAAAACAATTTGTTATTAATCCAGATGCTCTCCTGGATACACGGGCCCTCTTGGCGAACATGTCCCCGATTTGCTCAAGAACTGCAAGATGGCCAAGGCATTGTTCCAGAATATGTTTGATTTCAACAAAGTGTCAAAATCGCCAAGATTCAGCAAGCACCGGGGGAAATGCATTTAAGCAAGGCACTTCTTGAATATCATCTGTGAGATGTTTGATGGCCTGTCCTTAAATACGGGTGACAGCATTCAGCGCCGATTTGCTGAGGTTGTGCTGTTGTTTCGCGCCAGTGTCACGATTTACTATCGTGCAGAACTTGCTTTCTGTGTCTCGGATTTCGGAAAAATAACGTCGAATGACATGGAAACTTTCGAAGCAGACTCCTGGATTTTTTATGATTGTCGCAGCCAATCTGGACATGGATGGCACGTGAATTCATTCCAAAAACCATGGTGGGAGTAACTGCTCTTTTTGCCGACCTGCATCATCCACACACACCTGGCATGGCCAAGAATCTGGTGACTTTGTTTTCATAACTCATCTTTGCGACCTGCACGAGCACAGTCTCAGAGCAGAGCGACCACTGATGACGATTTGACAAGCGTGAAGAAAACAAACTGTGGATCACATTTCCCCACACACACCACGAAGAGTTTTTTTGTCCATTGTCGCCCGAACTGATCATTGCCACCCGAGAAAAAACACATATCATAGCAGTAAGGAAGAAAGAGAAGTGCTAATGGGAAATGACGACCCGAATATTCAAGCGATACTTCTTTACCAAATTCAAAAGCATACACCATATGTGAAATCCAAACTCTACATCCCTTTTCATCTGCCTAACCACCGGCAATTAAAAAGCATGAGCTGTATGGCAACGAAAACATGTCGCCCCTAACAAAGCCAGAGTCCCAACTTTCACAACTAATCCCTTGCGCGCACCACTGGGCCGGCGCCCTGCCTGTAAACTCTTGGCCGGCCCGTGCAAATTCATACATCCATTTACGAATTCGTCCAAATCAATAACTCCATTCTCATCTGCATCAAGGAGCAGGAACAAGCTCCACACGTCATCCGTGGATATGCCAAGGGATTCCATGAAACTGCCCATCCTGGTCATGGACTGCAAGACAGTAAGCAGCGAAGGTGTGTGTGTGCATGTGTGTGTGTGCATGTGTGTGTGTGCGACGTAGCTGACTAGACAAGACCTAGTCATTCTTGCACATTTGAAACATCATGCATGTTACATTCAATATGGTACCATTGGTTGCGGCACCCGCGCTACATTTGCATCGCTGCACCAAGGTGTCGTTCTGTTTGCTGGTGAAGGCTCAAGATGTTTGAGCGATGTTGAACCTTTGTTGGGCCCAAGTTTCGCGTTCAGGCCGTAGGCGCTGCTTTTGAAGTACAAAAAGGTTCTTGGACCTATTTTTCACAGTAAAATCCCGTTCGCACAATCTTTGTAAAACCGAAACTGTTCTTTAGAATCCCTCGCGTGCCTGGACACCATTAGGCACACCGGGAGACAAATAAAGGGAGACATGTGAAGAGTGACATGCAGAGGCGGAGACCAGAGTAAGCACACCGCATGGGAGTCCGCTAGGCACACCAGAAGACAAATGCATGGAGACAAGGAGAAGGCCGGACACCAACACATGAAGGACAACCCCTTTAACCATGCACATCCCAACTCCGAATCCTCTCTGAAACTGTGGTCGCTCCATGTCAAAAATTTGAAACCGTCAACAGCCAATAAAAGAGGAAAACATCTTACTGTAAAGTCTGGTTTTATACAAGCCAGATCCCTCGCGGTTTTTTCTGGTCGACATGTTGAACATTAGTTTTGCATCTCCAGACACACTCTCCTTCAACCATCTTCCCCTAGAAACAAAGCCCTGAATGGCACAAAGCGCATGCGCTGATGTTGATGTTGCTGGCTGCTGGTCTAGAACTGCAAAGCCAACTGACTGCACAGTTCTCCCGCGCTCAGACTAGCCATGTTTTGGCATTCTGCGTCTCCCATCGCACCGTTTATTATTTTTGGTCGCGGTCGGGCAGCGGAGTTCTATATGTCTTTGCCGGGAATTCCGTGTCAAAACTTAGCCTTGCTACAACTCCGTCCTCGCCCACCTTTTCTTCACATCTGTCCGTCTATCAGACTTGCTTAGCCTTTTCGAGCAACACACCAAAAACAGAAAAAATGAAACTAGGCCACATCCTTTCTTTGTGGCGGGCCCTTCACCCTTTGTTACAGCAACCTTTTGGGGAAGGCTTCCAGAGCTCTTCCCAACCGGGGTTTCACCAAGGAACTTGTTGGTAGCAAGTGCTTCTTCCAGCTCATCAATGCTGACCTTCGAGCTGGAGGGCTGCGGTTTTTTGTCAAAAGTTTGTCGGTGAATGACCTGAAACCGCTATCTCTTAAAAGCCTCCAACGGCATGGTCCAAACAGATTCTTTCTCTAACTTTCATTTTCCCCACGCGACATCCTCGCAACATCCCTGCTGATGGTATCCTGACTCAATGTCTCATAACTCTTCGAAATTCTTCCAACTTTCTGCGGGATTTGAAAAAACGCCGCCACAATCACCGATTTATCATTCGCATTGCCTGCTAATGGATTTAACACCACCTGGTTGGCGTTGCTGTCATCGATCTCTTGAAAGATCTGCTTGAGATTATCCTTGGTTGGATGCCAACTGCCCCTGGGGGGGGCTTGGAGATGTTCATGCTTTGGCGGGCTGTGGAGGCCATGGCATGAGGTGCTGCTGCGAGTCCACCTGCGCCAGTCTCTTGTGCATCTGCTTCCTCAGCTGCGTTTGGTGAATCAACATCTAGTGAGTTCCATACATGGTGGTACCCAAAACAGATGGTTTATAATTCCGAATCCTATTGAGATTGGTGATTTGGGAATATCCCTTTTTCGGGAACTCTCTTTTGCATACAATCTTGCGCGTGTGCGTGTACCATCTCACTAGATGTAAAACCTGCACTCTTTTTCGACTGGTGAAGTGTCAAATTTGGAGGCGTCACATTTCTAATTCCAGTTTTCAAGGTTTTTGTTAAGTTTGCAGGGGGACACGGAAGACCAATTGAGCTGTGCCCAAGCGCTCTATGGTGTCCTTAAGGTATCCAGGCTGATCACCTGGACGTACCTGCAATTTTGCTGAGTTTCAACTTCAATTTCCGCAGACATTATATATATATGTGTGTGTGTGTCTGTGTGTTATTCTGTTTTCGTGAATGGCAACTGGCTAAGCCCAGAACCGGCGTTTCGGTATTTTTATCTTGCTGCATGGTTTCCGCAATCTGAACTTCACATGCTTATGTTTGGACCTTTTCTACAAGGAAGGGAAAGGTCAGTGGGGCCACGTTGACATCGATGGATACAACTTTGTGGACACAAGATTTTCAACCGCTGACAACTTTCTCCCTCCTGCCAGCTTTGCTGTTGCTGTTTTTGGTACGTAAGATGCAGTCCAACTTCAACATACAAAAAGCAGCTTCAAGCAAGTGTCTGTGTGTGCGTGTGTGTGTCAATGGGCGCAGGTACGAACTGCGCTCTGACAAGGCAGAATCCAAAAATCTGCTGGGTCTATGCTGTCACCTTCACCTCTATGCCTTTTTTAGAAACCTTCCGACCCTTCCGTGAATGGTAGCAAGTGTCTGTGGCTGTGTCTGTGTGTTCGTGCATTCATCCACCCTTCCTTCCATCCATCCATCCACCCAAACATCCACCTATCCATCCACCCATCCACTATCGTTTTTCTTATCTTATCATCTTATCGTCTTATTATATCTTATTCTATCGTATGACCTGACAATCCTATATAGACTTTTTACATTAAATTTGCTATCTTATCATCTTATCACCTGATCATATCTCAATGAATCATGCGATTCTTATCTTAAATGATTGCGTCTTCAAGCAACACACAAATTAGCCATTGGTCAAACTCCTTCCAGCTCTTCAGCTCGTAGTTTCATGCACCCCCCGCTACCATCATCCTCTGAATCCGAGATTGACAGTTCTCCAAAGTCAAGGCTGCACCAATGGCTATTCTGCGGTTGGAAAACGCAATTCGTAGCCCCAACTGGCTCCACATATGATTTGGTAATTGAAATCGGGAATATGGATGCCCATAGCTCCAAACCGCTCCACAACCATCGGATAGTTGCCCAGATTCAAGGTTGCAAGGTCCTTGTCAGTGTTGGCACTCTCGATCGCCGTGTTGACGAACCTCAGAAAAATCGCATTGGCCCTGGGAAAAAAGTAAAGGACCGGATAACCCCACGTCAACTTCTTCCAATAATTACAAATAGGGGTTGAAGCCGTATGGAGAAGGGAAGAAAGAGGAGATGGTGGAGGATCGATCATTTCAAAATGCTGTATGTGAAAGAGGTGTATGAGTGTGAAAGAGTTGGGTGTCAGTGTCAGTGTAAAAGATCGTGGATGTCGCTAAATAAATACCCACGCCTGCCACGCAAAGTGCCGCGGCGCCACGGGACCAACGCGGACCAAGCACGCCAGCAAACTCAACCCGATGCCAAAATGGCCACGCCTGCCACGTGGACGTCAGCAAGTGCCACTGCCACGCAAAAGCAGTGTGGATGTCACCAAGTGCCACGCCTGCCGCGCAAAAGCAGCGTGGATGTGACCAAGTGCCACACCTGCCACGCAAGAAGGAACGCGGATGTCGCCAAATGCAACGCCAGCCATGGGCGACCAACGACCCAGTGCTGCAAGTGCCATGCCTGCCACGTAAAACGAAAGTCGATGCCACCAACTTCCAGGCCTCGCCAAACGGCAATCAATGTCACCGAGTTCAACACCTGCCACGCAGGTCCGTACTTCAGAAAACCCGTGGGAGCAAGGTGTTTGCAGGAGTAAAGTTCAATCCTAATAGGCACGTGATCAGAGGCATGCAAGGAAAGGAGGTGAGGAGCGAGAACAATGTCATGAGGAGAATTAGTAGCCATCCAATCAATTTCCTGCTGACCCTCCCACCTAGTCGGCTGACCCTGACTCAGGGTTCGACCGCCATAGGCCACCGCTAACGGGCTTTGGTCAGATGTGGCGTTAGCGTCACCAGCCAAAAGCCATTTTTCAACATCCCAACATCCCGTGGCTAAATGTATAGAATTCAGGAGCTCGCAGGCTTCGACTGCTGGATCAAGTCTCGCACCCACAGCAGGTGGAGGCGCATAAAAAGAGGCAATGAACCAATTTTCAACCCAAACTCCCAGCACCTGGGCCGAAGTTCCAGCTTCAGCAACCCAGCCAGCCGTGTTGAGCCTTTTGTCAACCAAAATCGTGACACCTCCACTGGGCCTAGAAGCACCCCATCTATCGATCATGGCAGCCCCTTCAACATGGTAAACACCGAACCCTTTTTTGTTGGCATATCTAGTAAATGAAGCAAGTTCACTCTGATTGAACCTGGTCTCTTGTAACAACAACACCATGAACTCATCATCTGGGTAAAGCGAATCAATGATTGCCCAAGCACCCCGAGCCGATTGAACATTGCAGCAATTGACCTGAAAGGAATGCGGCCCTGGGTTTGGTTCGATACCTTCACTCGTGAGGTCACGTTCCCATCCTTTGATGTTCTTGGACTTCAAAGCTTTGTCAAACCACTTCTGAGCTTCACAAACCCAAATTTCCCAAGCTTCACTGAGGTTTATCTTATTGTCATCCTGGAGCATATCCCATGCTTTACTTTGAGGAGTCAATGGACGTTCTCTAAGGCCTGTACATTGGTTTTTCTGAGTCTGGCACCAGAGCCGCGGACTACACGCCTGCAAATTTTGCAAGTGACCATGGTTCCGTACTTTATCTTTTCCTCAGTGTCCAACCTTGGCCAAGTTTCCCAATTGACTTTCACAGGTACCACATGGTGTCCTTTCGCCTTAGGAATTATACGCTCGGCAGTATATCGCTGCTTCGCTTCTCCCTGTCGTATCATACCTTCCCTGTAGTTGATGACCTTATCAGGGTCCTTTTTTGCAAGTTTCCACCTTAATGAAGTGAGCTTGCCAGCCACAATCTTCCGTCGTGGGTGGTGTGTACTATAATGCAACTTGACCGACGCCTCTTTAACCGTCTTAGATAAAGAAGGAAGGGCCATGTCACAAAACGGGCACAGCCAATCTCTTTGAGGCAAAGGAATCTGATTAGAAGCTGCAACCGGCTCCATGTATTCGCGGATGGTTCCACATTTTTCCCTTTCATTTGGATGCCTATTGGCAATGTGATTGGACCTTTTTTGGGCCAAAGTAAGTTTGCCATGGCCCGCATGAAACTGCATCAAACAGAGCTTGCAAGTCCAAGTATCTTTGGGTTTACGTTTACCCACCAAAATTTGGTTTTCATCAACACCCGCTTTTTTACATTCCCTCAAATCCACCTTACTGAGTTGCTTAACATCGCTGGAACTCGCAGCCTTAGATCGGCGGCTTGTCACCAAAGGTTTGACAACTTCTTTGCTGATGGTCCTTTTGACAGAACCCGAACTCACAGATACCGGCTTATGTGTGGCAGCCTTAGTTTTGCCCCCCAATGAGGCACTTTTTGGCGCCTCAGGTCGAACAGTGCCTGCAGTTTTTCCACCTAAGGACTCTGCTTTTGGGTTTTGACCTGAGCCACGAGTGTGGCTTCCAAGAGAACTTGCTGCCTTAGAAGCAACCGTGTGTCCACCCAGAGATGGGGCAGACTCAGTCCTTTTACCACCACCTCGTTTGGCCTCACGACCACCCTGGGTTTTTCCTGGCATCGCTTTTGTGTGCAAGGCAACCTTGGCATCCCAAGTAACTTCCAACAATTCGTAATGTTGATTGGCATAGAAGAGGAAAATCTCACGGTTAGCACCAGACGCATTGAATTGATAAACTTGTCCCGCTTCATGAAGAACAGTAATCGGCCTATCCATCGTCGAAGCAACAGCAGTGATTTTCAAATTGCCAGCCCATTCATGGACAGCACCAACCTGTTTCAGGTATGTTTCAAATCCCGTCATGCTTTTGTCTTCCATTTCCTTGTCAGAACAGTCCATACAAAAGGAAAATATTTGGTTTTGTGCCGAGTCAAATGACTAACAGCAGCTGCGCGCACAGCTCTGTGACTGTGCTCACCTCCTCCACTTTTTGCAATGCCCTGAGCTATCGCCTCAAAAAGGCAATTGCCGGCCCCCGGGTTAGGCACCCTACTGACTCCATCCGGCATGGCAGGGTTCGGCCGAACTTTCTTTTTCTCAGGACTGGTCCCGACCCCCGCAACAGCCGGCCGTTTCGTGGCTTCAGTACCTCGCTCCCCTTTGTTTTCATCGTCATCCTCCATGTGAGTGTCGCCTATCTGTTCTGACTCATCAGGTTTGTCCTCAGTCAGATCCACCACAGTCGCAGGCCTTAGAGGGACCCGAAGTTCATTCTTCAACCTGGTGTGTTGGAATCCTCTGCGATCCCTTGCAACCAGTTCGCACACGAGAAATTTGCCCGCTTGGTCAAAACTTTCTCCGTCATACAACAGCTGCAAATAAGTTTCTTGGTCACTTCTCTGAGCACGAAACATCCAAGACGTTCCCAAACGATCTCTGATTTTTGAAACAAAATCAATATTGACGAAACCAGCACTGGAAAGAAATGGGTCAATTTCCGACATGTCCCAGTGACGAGGGGAGTTTTTAAGAACCCACAATCTGGTGCTTGGTTTCTCCTCCCCTTCAAAAGGGGACATGCTGCGTAACCCCAATTGCCTCCATCCACGTGCCAAACCGTGGGTGCCACCAAGGCTTGCAGCACGTGCCGCATACTCAAGGTCATTCTCGTTCCTCTCTTTTTCAATCCATTTCACATAAGGTTTTTTGCCCCAGCCCTCTTGTGGGGTGGTGGTCCAGTCAAGTGCTTCCCAGAAACACCGTTTGTCTTCCCAAACCCTTCCGCTAGTAGTCAACAAATGACCAACGCCATTAGCTTTCTTGATTCTCACCAACCCTTTAACCACAGTATTGTCTCCACTAGCCCCTTTTTGCAACTCCCAAGCCCAAGTATCGATGACCAAGTTGGTAGTCGCAGGAGCTACTCCAGCAATCCAACTTCTGAGGTTGTTACCAGGTTGAGCCACAAGCTTTTTCCAAGCCGCATTAGAGCAGAACCGAGCATCCATGGTGACCCTCAGAACCAGGCTGTCAGGACGATTGCCCTTGGGTCGTGACGCAACTGGGACCCCTCCTTGAAAGGACCGTTTGACCTTCTGAGTCAAATTGTTCCAACTGGCCACCATTCACAGGGAAATAATAAGGTAATAAGATAATACAGCGCCCCTGATGCTTTCACAGGGAATAATAAGGTAATAAGGTAATAAGCGATGCCCCCACAACGTGTTTGGTCACGAGTTTTCCGGCAGAGTCCCACAAAGGGAGCTTGTCATAAACGAATTTCACCTCAGGAAAAGCATCACATACCACATCTTCATTGGTCCTGCAAGGACAAATAACCGAAACCCAAATGTTTTTGTCACCATGAATGATCCCCAAAACAACCCTCAGTTCATCGGGGTTCAAAACCATGACCACAAAAGGAGAATCGGTCCCTTTCTTATCCACAATGGACCCAAACATTCCAGCACTTTGGACCACAACAGTATTAGTCCAGTCTTGTTCTCTTAAACGAAAAATGATTGGTCGAATGCCTTTATTGCCCTTCCCTTTTTCTTTTCCAACCGGTCGGCCACCACGTCCAACAGTGATCCATGGTGATTCCTCAATTGGCTTGTCTTGATCCCCACCCGTTTTTCCTTTCGTCTTTCCTTTGTTTGATCCTTTCGGAATTTCCTTTGAGGAGTCTCGCTCAGTCTGATTTGGTACCTTAGTCTTTGTAGACCCAGGGTTTATTGACTGACCAGACTTTGCAGCATTCTCGGCTGCATGTAACAAGTTCTTGAGCCTTCCTAAAAGGCCTTCAGGTTTCTTTTCAGCTCTAGTAACCAACCTTTGCAGAGCGTTCAAAAGACCAACATCGGAAGCCAGTCGAGGAACGGTGCCACCCTTTCCCTTACCATTGGTCCTAGTGTTGTCCGTCTCTTTTTCAGTTCTGCTTGGTCTGCTGACCTTGGGCTCAAACTTTTTGAGCAAGTCAGTAAGTCCGGCCAGTAATTGGCTTTCAACACTGTTTCTCTCAGCCCTTTTTCGCGCTGTGGTGTTAGAACCACCAGCTCCACCTCTACATGCTCCATCGATAAAACACTGAGGGTTTATCTCAATTACCTCTTTTTCACGTATGTGGGAAGCACAAGACTTGGAGTGAGAGAACCAAAATCCTTTGACAAGTTTCCCAATCCAACCCTTGGTATTTCCCCCATTACTCACTCCCTTAAGGAGGGTTTCCGGGGATTGGCATCGACTCGCTGGTTCAAACAGACACCCAAAACATCTAACGAACAAACGTTTTCTCCACCCAAAACGGGCAGCTTTCAAACGACCCGAACTGCACTTCCGACACCTACCGAACATTCTATCAGGAAACAGAAAGCCCCAAGACCAACATCCAATCAGCAAAACGGTAAGTGACCAAAATCCAGCCTGAGCACCAGCATGCATCCAAGACCCGTAGAGCTGCCAGGGCGCAAAAGCAGCTGCAACGGCAGCAGCGGTCGCCGAACAACCAGCACTACCAGTCAAGGCACATGGCAACACGGTACCGCGCCCCAGCCCCGAGGAGGCCCACAGAGGGCCGGTTCTATTGCTATCCAAGGAAACCGCCTGACCACAAGGCCAGGAGCAGCACAGCACAAGCAACAGCAACCAGCAGTGTGCCTTAAAAGGGGTTTTAGGGGGAGCTCCAGTAGATACCGGCAAACCATACCGGCGTGAAACTTCAGAAGTGGAACTTCTCAACCTACTGTGCGGTCCTTTAGAAGGACTCTTTTCAGCCATCCATCCTGCTTTCTTTTGACTGATTTTTTCCAACTGCACGTCAACCAATTTATTCTTTTCAACCAGCCATCCTTCTTGGGAATTCTTTTCATCCATCCAACCTCTTTTTTCAACCATCCATCCTTCTTGTTTTCTTTTTTCATCCATCCGACCTTCTTTTCCTTTGACATGGCTATTAAACCAGTTTCCAATCTCACGAGACTGGTTCGCACTGCAGAAGTCACTGCAGCCCGCTGCCACCGCACAGCCACCAAAGGCGCTGCAGGAGGTCGTCTCGTGGAAGCAGCTTACGACGTTCAGAATATAGCACCGTTTGCACGTGCTGCAGCGACCAGATGCAAAGCTCCGAGGGCACACAGCACTGATTGCGAATGCAAGATTCTAGTCCACCCGCGATTGCCACATGTCAAGGACTGTGGCAACCATGCTTTGAATCAAATTGGGGTCAGTTTCTAACTCGGACCACCCATATCTTTTCAATAATCCACTTTCGGGGTGGTTCAAACGAACAGGGTCACGTTTCGGGCATTCCCAAAGGGCATGGTTCCAAGAGCAATCTTTCACAGAGCAACCTTGGTTGGGGCAACATGCGTCTCCCAGGGAACGTCGCGCCTTTTTATGTTCTAAAGGGCTACGGGCAGCTCCAAGCATCAACCAACGTTTAGGTCCTGAAGAAGTAGCAATTTCTTTGCGAAGATTGCCCACTCGTTCACTGTCATAAACTTCGTGTGCATATTCTGGAGTTTGGTGTCTAGTGGACTGAGAACATAATTGGGACCATTCCGGTCTTCTCCAACTTTCTCTCAAGTCGTGCGCCGCCTTGGAGCGGTCCTCCGGATCCCATCTGCTCAAAGGTTCCACGAAGAGTTTGAGGTCTGGCTGCTTCCATGACTGGTTAGGCTGAGGCGTCCAACCCATGTCATGGAACCATTGCACTGGGTGTTTATCAGAAGGCTGTGTGTCAAGCGGTTGATCACGACATCGATGCTGTCTCGTAAACATCCTCATCGTCTGCTTGGCCCCCACTGGGCCATCAAGGCCAACCTGCAAGAGCATTCTTTTATGGTGTGGTCCACCTTGGTGTGGTTCGTTGCACGCTCTCCAGACTGCTTGGTCAAAATGGCTAGTTTCTTTTTCTGTTGGCTTCCGACTCACCCATCCATAGCTGGCTTTCGCCATGGCAACAGCTCGAATGGTGCCATGCTTTGCTTCTCTGGAGATTGGAAGTAGGCCGGTACGCAAAGTCACGTGATCGGCTTCTTTTTGTCTGTTGACTTCTTTTGCTGTAGGTTTGCGGTTTTTGGTCGACGACATGGTGACTCCCAGCACATCGACATAGTCTTTGACATGGTCCTCTGATATCGCTTTCATTTGGCCTTGTCGCGCGGGAGTTGTTGCACCGTATTGAGTTTTTCCCATGTGCTCCTTCAGGCCAACAAGCACAGACCAAGTTCGCCACTCTGCGGCCACTTGAGTAAGTAGGCTGGGATCATGGGCTGTCCAAGTGCGATCGTCGATGTACACGCAATGGTTTGTCACTGCGGGACACCTGTCTTTGACGAAATTGAGACCCGCTGTCATAAGGCATGCCAAGGACAAGGGACTGAGGCCGTCTCCTTGAGGGATTCCTGTAGAGGTCCGCATCGGGACCGGGTCGACGAAGCGGTTCCAATCAATGTATCGAACTTGGTGTTCCCAATGAAATTGGAGTGTGCTAGTGAGAGCGTTCGGTAATCCCAACATAGCCATCGCTTGACAAGCGTCTGCCGGGATGACATGGTCGTAGCATTGTGAATAGTCCAGGGAAGCGATGTACCCATCTGTATTGAAAGCATCGAACATACGTGTTGCATGTTCTTCTGCTCCAGGAGAGCTTTTCCCCCCAGCAATTTGCTGTGGGAGAACTGACGATGCTACAGGATTTGCTCCAACAGGAAGTGTACAGTCTCCACCAGATACTATAGATTGAAGTTGGACGGAGATCTTTGCAGTCAATTTTCCGGTCTGATGTGATGCGATTTGGTTTAACCAAGTTGACTTGTCGCATTTCGTGAAGCACTGCATGAAGGTGTTGTTTGAACCTTTTCCCAGCGAGCCGTGATCTCCCAAAATGTCTGGAAAACCGCAAAGGGCAAGGCCTTGACTTCTGCCGGAGACCACCCATCCGGGCCACTGGCCCCTTGACGCTTCATCTTGCTGACTGTAGCGAAGACTTCGATATCTTTCGGTCGTTCCGGAGTAGTGGGAGGAGGAAGACCTTCAAGACAAGTTTTGAGCAAAATGCTACGCTCGGCGGAAGTGAGTGGACTGATGCTAGCAGCGTCTTTCCAGACCTGTTGCCAGTGGCTTCTAATGGCCTCAGTGACTTCCGAATGTGATTGCAAGGTTCGATCCTTATGGCAAACTACCGGAGGACTACCTTGATGGTTTCGTTTGATCCATTTGGTCCTGGCGGCAAAATCCGCCCTAATGGTTTTCTTGGAATTCCACCTAGTGGCCGTGCCGCGGAGACCCACAATTGGTTCTCCTTGCATGGCCCAGGCCACTTCCTGGAAATCGCCATCCTTATCGAGTTCTTGATTGAAGTCTCCCGACCACACCCATGGTCGGTCATTTGGAACATGCCATTCTTGGAAAAGATTCATGTGATTTTCAGCAGCTTCCCGCATCTGATTGGCAGTCCTAGGGGGGGTGTAAGTATTAATACAAATCCAGCTCCCAATTTGAACCGCAATGGATTGGAATTGATCAACATAATCCTCCCGAGCAACATGAAGCATTTTTTGGGGAACGTTGTTATGAACCAAAGTCATGACCCCGTGACGCGGTCGCAGGTGACCCCATCTATCCGGTGTTCTTTTTCCTGCACAATGATAGGCTGTGTAGCCCAAAAACGCTGCGCGACGTTGGACAGCAGCAGCTTCATTGTCGGATAGGCACACCTCCTGAACATGAAAGACCTGGAACTGCTGTAGGTTGTCGAGAACTTTCCAAACCCCAGGAGCACCTTGGGTGTTGAGATTGCAACATGAAATTGAAACTTTCCATTTGTGAGTTTCCGGATGTGAGGCTAGGGATCCTGGACCCGGGTTGGACGCTTCTCCAACTCGTTGTCCCCGATATCCGTAGAGTCTATTCTGAGAAATGTGATTGGAAGGAAGAATGCCAGTTGCCTTACATTCCTCTTCATTTCTATTCAGAGCTTGTTTGATGCTTTCACAGTTGTTACCATTAACCGAAATGCTTCTCCTGAAAGTGGTAATGGTTCTTTTGGGAGCTTTGGACGCGAATTCACATGAGGTGTTTGACCGAAACGCAACCTTAGTTCCTGAAATGAGGCAGTTGGTACAAACGGCAAGAATTTTCCGTCTTTCATGTAAATCAGGATCCGTAGAAGCCACCCAAAAAGTTTTGATGTTGTGCTTGGAAGTCTCACTCAATTTGTCAAGTTTTTCCTGCTTGTTTCTTTGCAGCTGTACATTGGTACAACCCGTGTGGGCCTCAGTAGGGGTAGTTTCGGGGTGATGTTTCGCAAAATGCGCTTGGATGCTGATGATGCGTTGGTGTTTAGGTATGTCCGCCAAACCAGCCTTGCACAATTTGCACGTCCACGTACGCTCCGACGGGGGAATATGCGTAGACGCCTCGTACACTTCGGCAATGCGACCAATGCGCGCAGTAGCGTGATACTGAGCGCGTTCTTGGGCAGTATGGCGTTGGCACATATGATTGGATTTAGCCCCGCGCAATTTGTGACGAGCGTTGCGGCCAGCACTGATATTAATTTCAAGGTTACAAATGGGGCAAGTCCACAGCTGGGCGCCTTGTTTGCGAGTATCTTTGACCTTGGCATTGGCACCCTGGCGAGGGTAAGGGGCAGCGTCCGGGCGGAACGCATCTAAAGCGCGCGTGTTTTGCGCTTTTTTGTCAACTTTTTGCGTTCCGATTTGAGTACGGACAGTGTGCAAAGACGGCGTGCGCGCACTGCGACTTCCATGGGTGACGACGCTGTGTAAAGAAGGCGTACGACGCGAAGGAACAGACGCCGTAGAAGCAGCAACACGCTTAGGGGTACGACTACGCTGCGTGGTACGACTTTGCGGCGTGAGCATAGCGGGCGTTTTGGGAGTAGCACTGGTGCTAGTTTGCGCTTGCACGTGACTGCGTTGTGGGGTACTAGCAGTAGCGACGGAACGCAAGGAGGGGGTCGCAGCGTAGCTTTGGGCACGGCCTGCTCCTTCAAGTTCAACATCGATGATGCTAGTACCAGTGTTCTTAAGCCAAGCTTTGGGTATGTTTTGATCGGGGGGGTTGAGCAAAACAGTGTAGTGACCATTCTTCAAAATCAAAGGTAGGGGACATCCATCATTGGAAGCACATGCTAACTGATTAGGTCCAAATCGCCCAGCAAGAGTGATTCTGTCCCAAACTTTGTGTTTCGTTTCCGTTTTGTCATGCCAAATAACAACAGGACATCCAGAAACTTCAGTGAAAGCTTGAATGAGCATGCCGTTTGCAAAAGTCGTTTGTTTTGCGGCTTCAGCCAGCCAGTCATCAAAAGACATGTTTGCAAATTTACCTGACGTGGGAATGGCCCAAGCCTCACGAAACCGGTCAATGTGTTTTTTAATGTGTTTGACTGTCAAGGATCTGAGCCATGAACCCTTGGCAATAGTTTGTTCCGGTGTAAGCTCCTGACCTTTGATCATCCAGGCTTGAGCCTTTGCAGTTGCCCTGAAAAAGCAATCTCCGTTGCCTCCAGGGTCCACATGTTTCCATCCAGCTTTTTGAGCTTCGGCTGGGTCAATGATTCCGGCTCTTTCAACTGATTTCACCTGCTGTTGAAAGTGAGATATGTGAGCACCTTCGTCAACCGTCATGGCTCCATCGTCCTGGCTATGGTCCATTTGAGTCTGTGCAACTGAATAGTTTTCAGTTTTGGTTTGTGGTTCGTTTTGTTCTTCAGAATCTTTGTTTCCTTTGGGGCTGCGGCTGCGGCCCTCTCTCTCTTTTCGGGTCGCAGTAATACTGCGGCCTCTAGCTTGTCCTTTGTTTTGATCGTTGGGCATCAGTGTTTGCCGTTTGGTCGGTGGTTCCGTCTCGTCAGTTTGGTGACGTTTGAAAGACGGGCCTTTGACCTGAAAAGCAACATTGGCCTTAGTTTTGGCAGCCCAAACCTGTGCATGGATGTGCCAAGGAATATCATCCTGTATCAAAAAAGACCAATGAGCTTGTTGTTTTTGATTGTCCCGTGGGAGTCCATGGGCAATCCACGCTCCTCGGTGTCTGTGACTGATCTCAAAATTAGTCCAACCCTGAGAAGTGAAAAAAATCGTTATATCAAAACTGTCCCACTGTCGAGGGATCCCTTGAATGGAAATAGGTCTTTTGGTACTTTCATAAGTGTCTTCTGAGGGTTTGGTCAATCCCAATTCATGACCTCCTCCACTTCGCCACAGTAGCGGCTCCTGTCGGTTCTGTGCCGCTGTCCACATTCTGCGGAAATAAGTGTGATCACTTTCGTTTTTATCTTTCCGATGCCAGAAGGCCTGTGGGCCACTTCTGTCACCGACCTTGTTAATGAAAATGGCTCTATCTCCACTGTGTTTGGTGAGTTTGTCCGCAACATTTTTCTGAACTTTGACATATCCAACCAGCTTGTGGACATGTCCTTGCTGCTGTTGGGACCAGCTTCCTCCAAGCAAGTCGTGAGATTTTAAGCCATGTATGGAAACCAATTGAGAAATGATACATGCGGGGCTGTCCTGATTAGTATCTTCGGGGAGAAATTGGTCTCGGAAATGACATGGGGCAATGATTCGACTCTGACTTTTTTCCAATACAGGCAACGCATCCTTAGTCACCCGGGTGGGCGTAAAAGTCCAAGGACCTTCTTTTTGGCCAACCTTCTTGAGCCACACTGGTTCCAGTTTGGAGCCAAATTTTCCTCGGGAGATTGAGACGTGTGTTTGAAAACCTCCGGCCATGTCAAGGTTACAAGAACCTAGCACGGTCAGGGGGCCTGGGTCCCCAAAAGCATCCCAAAGACAAATCAAATCATCCAAGTGGCCAGGGTCCCAAATCTCAACCAAGTTGCCACTAGGTACAGGTCCACTTTTGAGATCATTTTCCAATTTACCAGTAGAAACCAACTTAGGAGGAACCCCAGGGGCCCAATCAGATGGTCGCAAAAAGGTGATTTTATGTAAACTTCTCTCATCAAACCGGTGATCCAATTTTTCGGCAGGACGAGAAAAAGAGACTTTTCGATTGATATGCCTAGCATTATCAGCAGGACTGGTAGTTGGTGAATCAGCAGGGCCGATCCAGGTCCACCATCCGCTAGTGGGGTCGACCTCATAGCGGTGTCCTTTCCAAATTCTCTTTTGTGCTTCAGCTGACTTATGCTTTTGTTCAGTCAATCCGCCGTCATTTTTGGGCAGCAACGCAGCACTCAGAAGTGAAGCAAGTTGTTGCATCTCTGGGTTGTCACCCTGGTTCAGACATTGTTTCAAGGCTCGGATCAAACTGTTGGTTTCGTTTCCAAAGAAACAATCTTTTTTCTTTCTGCGCCGTTTGGTGCGAGCAGCTCCTGCTGCCCCACCTTCTAAGGTCGATGAAATGTTTTTAAGGTACTCAAAATTCGTACCTTCCCAATTCATACATTTGTCGTCCTCAGAATTGTATGACTGGTATAACGGTATAACACAAAACTTCCAGGAGTCAAATCAAGAATGGTGTCAGGACGAGGAGCTTTGTGCTTTTGAGAAACGACTGTTTTCCATGATCGTTGTCTCATGTGGTATCGCCATGTCTGGCATATTTTCCGGAACTTCAGCCGCGGACATTTCAGTCTACGGTTTCCACATCGACGAGCCTGTCTAGCCCACCTCGTTGGCTTATATTTTGTTGATCCGTTTTGATGAAAACAAATCCTGTGTCGTTTCCGTTTTTTGTTTTTGGTTTTCGTTTTTGAATTGTCTTGTTGTCAGAAAAGCAACAGACAGCAAATGACCCCATACAAAACATCCACGCAAGCCTCCACAAAGTATTTTCAATGGGTTCATCATTCCAATCGTATTCAACATGTTTAGAAGTAGGGAAGAGCCGGTTCACAGGGTCATCCAATGCCCAGTCCTCAGCTGCGCCAACTTCCAAGACGTGCATTTTTAAGGCGCTCCGCCGCGCCATCAGCTGCACTTCGTCAGCTGCTCTCAGCGGGATCGCACGACATGGCTCATGCTGCACATGTCCCGGGAGGCCCGAAGGGCCGGTAAAGTTACCAGTAACCACTGGTTCAGAGAACGTAGTGGTCCACCAAAAGTCATGACAAGGCACAACAGCAGAAGCACCAACCCAACCAGGCAGGCAGCAGAAGATTACCCAACGCAACCAACCGAACCTAGTTGGGCAAATTTGCCTCTTATTGGCCCATTTCCGGTCGCAGTGACCAGCTCTTGAATGAATTTTTTCGGTGTTTCTTTGGGGTCTTTTCAAGTTTTTTGATTTTGGACAAATGTCAACTTGGACAGGTTCTGATGACACATTCGCACCCCAATTGCAATTGAGGCCCGTGGTGGCGGTGAAGTGCTCGGTGTGCAAACACTTCAGGACGCTTTGTGTGTGGAAGAGTTGTATGTGTGTGTGACAAAGATGTGTGCGTGTGTGTGTGGCAAAGTTGCGTGTAATAAAGTTGTGTGTGACAGAGTGCCTGTGTGTGTGACAAAGTTGTTCGCGAAAGAGTGTGTGTGACAAAGTTGTGTGTCTGTGACAAAGCTGTGTGTGTGTGACAAAGTTGTGTGTAAAAGATCGTGTGTGTGTAACGAAGTTGTGTGTGTGAAAGAGTTGTGTATGACAAAGTTGCGTGTGTGTGAAAGATCGTGTGTGTGTGACGAAGTTGCGTGTGACGAATTTGTGTGTGGAAGAGTTGTATGTGTGTGACAAAGATGTGTGCGTGTGTGTGTGTGGCAAAGTTGCGTGTAATAAAGTTGTGTGTGACAGAGTGCCTGTGTGTGTGTGACAAAGTTGTTCGCGAAAGAGTGTGTGTGACAAAGTTGTGTGTCTGTGACAAAGCTGTGTGTGTGACAAAGTTGTGTGTAAAAGATCGTGTGTGTGACGAAGTTGTGTGTGGAAGAGTTGTGTATGACAAAGTTGTGTGTGAAAGAGTGTGTATGACAAAGTTGTGTGCGAAAGAGCGGAGGAGGAGGCCGGGAGGCCGGGAGGCCAGGAGGCCGGGAGGCCGGGAAGGATACAGAACCAAAAACAAGAACCCCACACAAAGATGTGGGGAAAAACCTGGCCCACCATGGCCCCACCAATGAGCCGCCTTGAAAATTACCACGGCGAGTCACACACCAGTTACGACGTTCAGAATCGTAAAGAATCCAATTACAATGTACCTCGGCAACATCGAGCTGCAATGATCTGAATGGCCCCAGTGGGCCTGACATTCATATGTACCCAAAGTTGTAGGGAATGACATAGGAATGACAATGTCCGGAAACTATGACTATCACATATTATGACCAGGTGGTGATCTTCGCGGTGGTCCCATGCCCGGATGAATAATTTCTTGGGGCTTAGGATTTGGGGTTTAGGTTCTGGAAAGCTTGATCCCGACAGGCATGCAGAATAGAACAGCAAACGACGAGATAACATGGTTGATGGAAAATTTGCGTCCAGTTGCTGCTTTGAAAAGCAGCGGGACCAGACACGTCCCGACCAGCAGCACCATAATCAGAAGTCACAACCACAATGGTCAAGGAACCTTTCCAATTACATCACCGCACCTCCTCAAAAATTACATCGGCAAGAGACTGTGCGGAGGGTAGGAAGTCAATGTAGCAGAAACAAGCAACAGTAGCTACAGTAACAAATCAAATTTAGACATCGTCGCAACTGCAGAAGCAGGACCTTCTATATACATCTATATTGAATATCTCACAAGATCTTCAGACAAGAACTTCCTTTGAGCATCCCAGAAAACTTGAGACAAGCTCCAACGCAAAGCATTTTCAAGATCTTGGTGCAAGGATCTCAGCGTGAGGAGGATTGCAGCAGGATCTCCGCAAGATCTTCTCACAAGGACCTGTACGAAATCATGCAAGGATATGTAGCGGACTTCACGGGGGCCTCCAAAACCTCCAAGAGCCCCCCACAAGATCTGCAAGATCTTCATGCAAGGACCTCAGAGAGGATCTCACCAGGATCTCCGCAAGACCTTCTTATAAGTGGACCTGCGCAAGATCACTCAAGGATCCCCTACGAAAGGCTTGCAAGATCTTCACAAGATCTTCTGATAAGCACCTGTACAGATCATGCAAGGACCTCCGTCAGCATGTCATCAGGATCTGCACGGCATCTTCATCTTCTCACAAGGACCTTGACGAGACCTTGGCCAAGATCCATGAAACCCTTGCAGGAGCGTCATAGAAGGACGTTGCAAAGAACTCCTAAGATCTCTTTACCAGGATCCAAAAGAAGCAGCTAAGATCAGCACCACGCCACAAGCCACAACGAGAGCGATCTGACCGACAGTGCCGAGAGGGTTGCACGAGCCATGTCAAAAATCGCACCGTGCCACAACGAGAGCGATGCGTCGAGAAGGTTGCGCGAGCCATGTCAAAATTCGCACCGCTTCACAACGAGAGTGATCTGACAGGCACGCACAGTGCCAAAAAGGTTGCGCGAGCGACATCCAAATTCGCACCGCACCACAGCGAGAGCGATCTGACACTCACAAAGTGTCCCCTCAAAATGCTCGAGCGATGTCAAAATCCGCACGGCGCGACGACGAGAGCGATCTGACACATGCAAAGTGACGAGAGGGTTGCGGGTTTCAGCCACTTTCGCGGACCACAAGCCCTGCGCCTGCCACGAAAATGAGTGCAAGGCAAACTTAGCCGCACACTTTGCGCGAGCCTGCGTCGACATGCACACGAACATCGCACAAGGGCACTTTCATACGAAAAAGCCGAAGGCCTGAGAGCGTACCCGGATCTAACCCACGTCTTTTAACACTTACCGTAAGAACCCCGCAGTGTGGACACACCGTTCGGGGAACCACCACTGAGGTCTGACAAGGGAAGGATCGGGAAACGTTCCGGTCTCTCCTTCCCAGAAAGATCACGATGAAGCCGGCACACGACAAGCGCAACCGAGGACCAAGAATAGCACACAGGGAGGAGAGAAAACACCGAAGCAAACAGTGGAAGCAAAACAGGAAAAGGGGAAAGAACCAGAAAAGAAATAAACCAGGGCGAAAGGCGCGTCGCCAAAGACGGACCAACAAACTGGCCAGGTACAGTTTGCCCAAGTGGGCCAAAGAAGTGACAACCGAAGTGCTACGCTCATGAGCCTGACAGCCAAATCCCAAGTCTCCCGCGCTTCATTTGAGATTCATTACAGGCCGTATGTGCGCCTCTGTGGCAACAACCGGATACATCAACAAAGCTTTCCCGGCACCTCAACCAACTGCTAGAAATCCGTGCAAAAGATTCGCAATGTTTTTGCACATTAGTTTTGTTGCAGCTTCAACAGCCACTTCACGCTACCTGTTGCCTTCGTTGCCCTGGCTGACAAGGCGACCCCCCCACTTCCAACACCCAGTTTCGACTCACTTCCAACACCGCCTCACTTCCAACACCCAGAACTCACTCCCAACACCCAAAAGTACCTCACTTCAAGCGCAAAACACAGTTATCGGCGTCGGAGGCGAGTCAATTTCAAGAATTACCATAGGAACTAAGGTGTGCTCATACATAAATACCCTTACATACTTATCCTTCTGCTTACATGCTTATCCTTCTGCTTACATAATTACTTGACTCAACCATTTAGGGTTTGGCTGGGTGGTTGGGAGGGATCCTTCACATAGTTACGTGACTCAGCCATTTAGGGTTTGGTTGGGGGGGATCCCTCAACTCAAATAACTACTTGAATCAGCAATTTCAGGTTTGGTTGGGGGGGTGGGGAGGGACCCTTCTACTTACAAACGGCCAACGAATTCCATGATTCCCACATGACAAACAAGCTGCATTCGAAAAGCACGCCGCAACATATAAAATAGGGGTCGTTCATATTGTATACTCAATCAAGATCAAACCAAAAAATAAGTCGGCTTATCGTTCGCATGTTCTGTCGACGTCGCACGCACAGAGCGCAATGATCAAGTTCATCTGATTGATAGCTTCTATGCATATATATATATATAAATATAATATAATATAATTTAATTTAATATAATATAATATAATATAATACAATATAATACAATATAATATAATATAATATATATATATTTATTTATTTATTTATACACAAATAAAACTCACCATCAACATGCACTAGTGTAACCTAAACATAGTATAGTAAAGAAATACGTGATACGCGGGGTAGAGGGGGGAGCGGACCCAACAAACGCTTCGAGGGAACGCTATGCCAAGAACGGAGAGAACGGGGGGGCAGGGTAGGAGTAGGACTAGGACTAGGAGTAGGAGTAGTAGTAGTCGTCGTCGTGGTCGGAGTAATAGTTGTACTACTAGGGATAGTAGTTGTAGTAGTAGTAGTTGTAGTAGTAGTAGTCATAGTCGTAGGGGTAGTAGTAGTAGTAGCAGTAGTAGTAGTAGTAATAGTAATAGTAATAGTGCTAGTAGCAGTAGTAGTAGCAGTAGCAGTAGCAGTAGCAGTAGCTGTAGCTGTAGCTGCAGCAGCAGTAGAACCAGTAGTAGCAGTAGTAGCAGTAGTAGCAGTAGTAGTAGCAGTAGTAGCAGTAATAGTAGTCCTAGTTGTTGCTGCTGCTGTTGTTGCTGTAGCAGTTGTAGTCGTAGTTGTAGTAGTAGTGCTAGTAGTGGTAGTAGTTGTGGTGGTGGTAGTAGTAGTGGTGGTAGTAGTTGCAGCAGCAGCAGCAGCAGTAGTCGTCGTCGTCGTCGTTGTTGGTGTTGTTCGTCGCCGTTCTCTGTTGTTCTTGTTCTTGTTGTGGTTGTTGTTGCTGTTGCTGTCGTTCATTATTGCTTTGGCTTCTTGGAAGTGCTTGTCATTATGACAGTGGCACCCAGCGATAGGGAATATGATGATTATTTTGGTGATGATCATGATAATGAAGAGGATGGGATGGAGAGATGAAGGGGTGAAGACATGAAGCGATGAAGAGATTGAGATGAAGAGATGAAAAAGGTGAAGAAGAAGAAAATGATGATGATGATGATGATGAGGATGAGGATGATGATGATGATGAGGATGATGATGATGATGATGATGATGCTGATGCCGTGGCACGTGGCACGTGGCACGTGGCGTCGGGAGCGAAACCGTTTCTGGCATTGCGAGCGAGTCAAAACTCGGCGTCAGGAGCGAGGTGCCGACCAAGAAGGCTGACAGTTCA
>Ga0126342_10003357_pt1 | contig 26385 bp, 26 predicted proteins | sample Cyp1metagenome_FD_92528 | JGI IMG/M metagenome (GOLD analysis project Ga0126342, IMG submission 92528) | Coral microbial communities from Lord Howe Island, Old Settlement Bay, Australia - Cyphastrea 1 metagenome | ecosystem: Host-associated > Invertebrates > Cnidaria > Coral ...
CTGGCTGGTGGTGTCCGGCCCTCTGGCTTTGTCTCCCCTTATATATATATATTCATTTGTCTCCCGCTTTGGCTGGTTGTGTCCGGCTCTCTGGCTGTCTCGAATTCATTTATTTGCCCTTAAAGCATTTCATTTGTCTCCCGCTCTGGCTGGTAGTGTCCGGCTGTCTGGCTGCCTCGGATTCATTTGTCTCCCCTTATATCAATTAATGCCTTAAACAGTTTACTGTTGGCCTTCTCAATCCTTTCTTAAATAGGTGTCCGGCTCTGTCCAGGTGGTGGTGTCCGGCTCCCCCGATGTCTGCAATTCATTTGTCTCCCAGTCTGGCTGGTGGTGTCCGGTTCCCGCTGTGTCTCCTTTGTCTCTCACCGTGTTTCTCGCTTTGTCTTCCGCCTTCCTTCTCCTGGTGGTCTTTGCCTCCTGCAACTTCCAATTGTGTTCTTCCACTTGTCTCTCCCCCAATTGTCTTCCACTTGTCACCCAGTTGTGTCCCAGTTGTCTTCCAGATGCGGCTTCCTAGATGTTGTCTCCGAGTTGCCTCCAAGGTTTCTCCACTTGTTGTCTAGTTGTTTTCCACTTGTCTCCCGGATGTGGTCTCCCAATGGCCTTCTAATTGCCTTCCACACGTCTCATTTGTCTCCCAGAATCGGTTTTCCAATTGTCTCCAAGTGTCTTCCATTTGTCACCCCGTTGTTTCCCAGTTGTCTTTCAGATGTTGATTCCTGCTTGTCACCTAGTTGTCTCGCCTTCGTCTTGCAGATGTGGTCTTCCAATTGTCTCCCAGTTTGTTCCAGATGTGATCTCGCAGTTGTCTTCCACTTAACCCCCACAACGCTCAGTTGCCTCCCAGATTTAGTCCCCCAATCATTTCTCAATTGTTTTCCAGTTGTTTCCGAGTTGCCTCCCAGATGTGGTCTTCCAGTTGTCTTCCAAGTGTATCCCTTAGCCTTGAATTTGAATCCGCCAATGCTGATGGATTGCAAAGCTGGGTTAATTGTTTCCAGCTATCTGGATGTCTTTCTTTACTTGTCTGCATCTCCCTGTGTCTCCCACTCTGGCTACAGGTGTCCGACTCTCCGGATTTCTCTTGTTAGGGTACTTGTTTCCAGGTTTCCCTTCATGTGTTCCCGGTCTGGCTAGTGGTGTCCGCCTCTCCAGATTCCTTTCTTCACTGGTCTTTCTTCATTTGTCTCCCAGTCTGGCTTTCGACGGCTAGTGGTGTCCGGCTCTCCAGATGTCTCTCTTCACTTGTCTCCCTTCATTTGTTTCCCGCTTTGGCTAGTGGCGTCTCCCATTATATAATCTTGCCAGTGTTGTCTGGCCCCGCGGGTCTCAATCTTTACGTGTCTTCCTTCGTGTGTCTCCCACTCTGGCTAGTGGTGTCTGGCTGTCCGGATGCCTTCTACTTTCACTTGGCTCCCATTCATATGTCTCCCATAGTGGCGATGTCCTGCTCTTAGTTTCATCACGGTTTCATCTTTGATTGATCCTTATCAATCTTCTTTGCTCCCTTTGTGTCTTCTTGTTGTCTCAGGGATTACACCGGCATAGACTCCAGATAGCAATGACACGATAGATGGACTCAACAATTGCCAACACCAGGAGCTAGTATAAACACAAACATGCACGCAGACGCTGCAATGGATATGGAAAAACTGTTTGGGGCCTACGGGGGTGTAATTTTTGGCCCTTTGTTGGATGATGTGTCCGCCTTTCCGAGGCCTTGTCTCTCTTGACTCTTAGCTTGTCTCAGCTTGTCTCCATTTTTGCCTCCTTTGTTGGATGGTGTGTCCGCCTTCCCGAGGCCTTGCCTCCCTTGACCGGCAGCTTGTCTCCCAGATCTTGTCTCCCAGATCTTGTCTCCCAGCTTGTCTCCCAGCTTGTCTCCCATCTTGTCTTCCTTCTTGTTTCCGTTTGTTGGACGGTGTGTCGGCCTTCCCCCTTGTCTCCCATTGTGTCTCTTTTTGTTTCCTTTTGGTGGATGGCGTGTTTTTTCCGAGGCCTGGTGTCCTTTGTTTCCCAGCCTGTCTCACAGCTTGTTTCTCAGCTTGTCTCCCCGCTTGTCTCCCAGCTTCTCTCCCTTCTTGTTTCCCTTTGTTGGATGGTGTGTCCCCATTCCCAAGGCCTCGTCTGCCTTGTCTCCAACTTGTCTCCCATCTTGTCTCCCCTCTTGTCTCCCAGCCTGTCTTTCTTTTTGTTTTCCTTTGTTGGAAGGCGTGTCCTTCTTCCCAAGGCCTTGTCTCCCTTGTTTCCCAGCTTGTCGCCCAGCTTGTGCCTCTTTTTGTTTCCCTTTGTGGCCTGGCAAGTGATGCTTTGGAAATATCGAACGCACACTTGTAGTGTGAAGTTGCTCGCCCGCTTTGAAGCTGTGGGCTCGGGGGTTGAGAATGATGTCATCTTTCACTTTCATCCTCCGATGTTTTCATTACATCCAATTTGACACTCCTATGCTGCTTGATTCGGGTGTTTGGATCCAAATACTCTTGCACCTCCATCAGATGTTTCCTTCAGCGTTTTTTCGGCATCTAACGGCCGCGACAAAGCGAGCGAAACCGAAAAAACTAAATGTGAAGTGGTCTCCGGCACTTATTGCAAACATTTTCACGATTCCTGTCGCTGCTATTTCATGTGTTTGACCCAGTTCCTCAAAGCACTTCTTGAATCCACCCACTGTTTGGGGTCTACGGTGGTGTAATTTTTAAAACCTTTTTTGTCAGTGACCATCTTTTGCTCAAAAATCTCAAAACGACATTTTTCTGGGCAAAAAAAACCAAAAGGGCAAAACGACCCAAAACGCATTTTTACGCCAAGGGGTCTTGGTGCCAGATACTTGGCCTGATGCAATGGCAATGGCCCAACTAGATGCACAACTCTTGGCAAACGGGATCATGTGAGGCAAACCCAGTAAACCCATGCTCTCTAAAGCTATGAACAGATATGAACAGGTATCAATGGCTTGCAAACTAGATGTCAACACGTCGAGGCAGACACATTTGGGTTATAACATGCATTTTTGGGGAACAAACTGTACCGCAAAAAAGGTGCAAAACCCCACCAAAAAGGCGCAAAAACCGTCAAAAACGCGTAAATCGGATTTCTGCCTTGACGTGTTTCTGTGACACAGTGCTGTTGTGCCACTTTCGGCTCCATAATGGTCAGAAAACAGCTGTCAATTCCTTGAAGTTTTGGAAGCCAACTCGACTTGCAGGCACATCCAAAGAGTGATGTGTTTGATTAACTCACATGCGTTAACTGAAAAAGTTCCAGTGATTGGATTTGCAGGTGCGTTTTTAGGAAGACGAGGCAGACATTTCCCAAACGAGGCAGAAAACATCCAAATGCGGCAGAAACATATTTTCGTATGAAAACGGTCCAAAAGGCAAAGGTACACAATTAATTGCTTTTTGGTGAATTCAGGTATGCTTCTATAGGTAGACTGCAGTGTTGCTTTCCTAGAAATCGCAGAAACAGCTACGTGCCAACATGTTAGTCGCCTCGACGGTTTGCTTGACAGACTAAGTGGTTGGCTGGTGCCGTTTGGGCTTAAAGCTCTTGTGTGATGAGTAAATGCGTTAAGTGTCGCTCCGCTGATCGTATCGGGGGCGACACTTGGTGCGCGGGTTGCTCGGCCTGGGAGGTTATTGGAAAGGAACTGACAGGAAGGTGGTCAGGTCCTCCTGGGCTGCGTGCGGTGGCCGACAGCCTGGTTCTTGGTACAGCTCGGGAAGTTCGCGCTCTTCGAGCCTTGGGAGCTGGCTTCGGCCGTGCTTCTAAGGAGTCGGGAGCTGAACCCGGAGCTGCCAAGGAACCTGCTGAAGGAGGTGCTGGCTTGCACCGGGCACCTCCTGGCCTCGCTGCGAAATCCCAGGCAAAGCCCCCAGAGCCTGAGGAAGAAGGTGAGAGCTACACCTACGAGACGGACACAGAAGAAGGAGCACCCGCCGCCGAAGAGAAGAAGGAAAAGTCTGGTTCCGCCAGGGACACACCAAGGAAGAGCAGGCAAGAAGAAGAGGAGGCACCCCCTTTAAAGAGGATCAAACACGAAGAGAAGAGCCCTGAGAGGAAAGAAGAGAAGAAAAGGCGTTCAGAGGAGAAAGACAAGAAGAAGCGCGATAGAAGCCGAGGGCGCAGCAGAGACAGAGAAGCTGCAGAGGAACCCCCTAGAGAAGAGGGAGAAAAGAAAAAGAAGAAGAAAAAGAACAAGCGGGCCGGCAGGAAACACCAAAGGTTAGCCCGTCTTGCAGAGAACCCATACACCCCTGTTCATCGAGGATTGCCGGACAGCTACTTAGCTCCGCGCCCCCTTGACGACAGGAAAGAAAGAAAATACCGTTGAAATGACGGAAGAGGAAGTGAAGGATACAGAGGTACGATGCGCCATGGGAGAATGGGTAGTTTACACAGATACTCCCAAGTGGGAGGCCTACTGTCCAGAGTTTGGCACTGTGGTGGAGTATGCTACCAACCTGGTGCCCGGGCATACAGAAAGCGACGAGCTTGCTGCTTTTGCAGTAAAAGATGTGACACGTTGCAAAGATGGTTCAATCCTCGTGGAAGGCCGCCACATTGGTTGCAGCGACGATGCCATTGGAAAGACGCTTTCCTCGGTGGTGAATCGCAGGGGGGGCCAACTTCACTTGTGCTGGGACTTCCCGTGCACTGTGGAGGAGGCCGACCCAGTGATTCATGCTACCAAGCTTCGATGGTGGAGCCGAGAAGCGTTCGGGCCCCCCTATTTGAAGCCCTGGGGCCGTCAGGTGCTGAAGGATTTCGATGCACTAGAGGCCCCAGGAGAGGAGGAGCCTGGCAAAGAGGAGCGAGAGGAGGCGAAGAAGAAACCAGCTGGCAGAAGGGCCGGCAGGAAGAGAAAAGAAAAAGAGAAGCCAGCTCATACTGCTGGCAAAGCAGAGACAGAGAAGCTGCGAGAAAAGCTCAAGAAACTCAGAAGGGGGGTAGGAGTTGGCGCAGCCCCTGCTGGACCGGGCCCCATCTTGGTATCAGACAGCGAGGATTCAGAGGAGTCAGAAGAGGAGTCATCAGACCATGCGGACACCAGTCCCCGCCTTCATGTGGGGGACAAGATGGGCCGTCCAGACAAAGAGCAAGACCCGCCAGACCGTCGTCCGGGTCCACTGGCTCTGGTGTCAGTGAAGAAAGAGAAAGAAGAGGAGACGGCACACGAGACAGGCAAGAAGAAGAAAAGAGTGAGGAGAAAGAAGAAGAACGATCTGCCCCGGGATGCTGCCTCGCAATTGCTGGCTCAGGCCGCGCAAGTGCGAGAGAACAGGATCCAGGAGCGAAAGGAGAAGAAGAGGAAAGAGAAAGGCAGCGGAGGAGGAAAGGCAAAGGCATTGGTCAAGCTTCTGCTGGGAGGATCAGGCCAGACAAAGAAAAAGAAGAAGAAAGACAGGAAGGGCAAGAAGAAGAAGAGATCAGGAGGCGGAGATGGGCCTACGAGTTCCCCCAGTGGAAGCGACGGAGAGGGCTCGGAGGAGGAAGAGGCCTCGGACTCGACCAGTTCAGAGTTCCTGGCACCTCTTCAGCGGAGGTCGTCCAGGAAGCCAGGAGCTGTCTTGAGGATGCTGGTGGACCACGCCCGGCATGCAATGGACCAGAGCTCCTTGGTCCAAACAGGAGAGGGGTCGGAGGTGACATCAGGCGTGAAGATGTCAACCTACTTCAATCTCCTCATCCGACCCTATCACAGCTCCAGCAGCCGCGACATGAAAGAGTTGAACATGTTGGCGGTCTGCCTGGACGAGCTTCGTGGAGGGGAACTGGGCAAGCTGGGAGATTCCCTTGCTTCCCGGTTCCTCGCAATCCACACAGCAGTGAACGAGGGCAGTTGGAAGAGTGCTCAGTATCTCGAGCTCCATCCTTTGGAGCCGACACAGGGCGCCCCAACGAGCCTGCTGCTGGAAGCGAAGAAGCACGAGAAGCTCGTGAACAAAAGCCAGGGCCACGAAGACTGGCGAAGGCCAAAGGGCGGCTACGAAAGCTGGAAAGGCCAAAAAGGAGGAGACAGCAAGGGCAAAGGAAAAGGGCCTGGCAAAGACTGGGGAAAGTCCAGCAAAGGCAACTCAGGTTGGCAGCAAACAGGAGGATGGAGCCAGAAGCAACGAGAATGGTGGGCTTCCCAAAAAGACAAACCAGGAGGGAAAGATGGGAAGGCTGCCGAGAAGGAGAAGGCGAGCGACAAGTGAAAGGGGATGGGGCTGGATTGGCCCTTGTTCCCTCCAGAAGCCTGAGGGGGACGCTTCAAGACTTTGAGATGATTTGCACTGGAGCAGTGTCTATGAGGAGTGCCGGATGCGCGCTGGCCTGGCTGGTAGTGGCCGGGCGTACGCAGGTTGAAGCCTTCGGCAGCTTGACAGCTTTAGGGTCAGTGCTGCCGGAGGTGGATGCTGGCGACTGTGCCGTGCATCGGGCCTTACCAAAGGCCCTGTTTCCTATCCGGCGTGGATCGCTGGATAAGCTGGTAGATTCCTTGATGGGTGCCAGCTACGAGGAGGTGATTTCCTGTGATTTTTCCACCGCCTTTGGCGAAGAGAGCTGGGTGTTTTTATCCGTGCTCTTTGTAAATTGGCTCAATGGGAGCCGTGGTGTGCCGAGTGGCCGTTGGCGCAAGACGGATTTGAATGCCGTGACCTGTCTTCGCGCTGCTGTACAGAGAGCCCTCAGGCTGGACAAGGTGGTCGAGCGAAGTCTAGCTGCCGTGGAAAAAGAGTTAGCTAGCCGGTTTGTCAGCTACACGGGGGAAGAGGTCCCAAAGATGGAACCGCTGAGTTGTGAGCAAATTATACCAGGGCTTCCTCCCGAAGGTCATGGGGGATCCATACCAGTGACGGACTGGACATCTGGACGCACTAGGAGCTTTTTAGTAAGACCGGAAGATGGGATGGTAGAAGACGAAGGACAAGAGCTTCCAAAACTTCAGGCAAGGGTTCACATTGTGACAAGATGGCAGTGGCTGCACAACTGGTGAAGAGAAATATTTGCACTTGGATCGAGTATGAGCAGGTGATTAGCTTCCGCGGCACTAAGGTGTTAAATGGTCTCTTTGGAGTTGCAAAATCCACCCTTCTTCCTGACACGCGTCCTGTCCTCCGCGTCATCATGAACCTTATTCCCTCCAATGCGGTGTTGAGGCAACTTCATGGCTGTGTGCAGGAACTCCCAAGCGTTACTCAGTACCTCTCCTTAATTCTTGAAGATGGCGAACAACTAAGCTTGTGTCAATCTGATATGACTTCTGCGTTCTACCTTTTCTCTCTCCCCCCTCAGTGGTCGCGATTCTTAGCTTTCAACCTTATGGCTGATGGTGCTGAGATCGGTAAAACAGCTGGAATACAATATTGCTTGTCCTGTGGAGTACTTCCTATGGGATGGTCTTCTGCGGTTCCGGTCATGCAAGAAATTAGTCAAAACCTGCTGCTGAGGGGGGGCTTGCCTTTGGATCAGCGAGTGGATCGCACGCGTCCTCTACCAAATTGGTTGACAGAGGTCTTGGAGGGTTCCAGGTCGACATCCAGGGCTTGGTATCATGTGTGTTTGGACAATTTCTTTGCGGGTGAAAGGGTACGTCAAGGAGAAGAAGGTGATGATGCGGCTGAGCTTCATAGGAAAGCTGAAACATGCTGGAATGATGCAGGGGTCTTGTCGTCCGAGAAGAAGAGGATTTCCAAAGCTAGAGAGGTGCAGGAGTTGGGTGCTGAGATTGATGGGATTGGAGGCTTGCTTGGGGTCTCTGCGGAGCGTCTGGTGCGACTTATTCAGTCCACTGCCTTTATTCTGTCTAAGGCTCAGGTCCCAAAGAAATGGCTGCAGGTGGTGTCTGGTCGTTGGGTCCATGTTCTGCAGTTCCGTCGGGCTGGAATGTCTTCACTTCACCTGGTCTGGCGGTGGATTAGTGGTAAGAAGCTGGGCGTAAAGGGGCAGCTGGCTGCGCGCCGGGAGCTGCTCATGCTTTGCTTGGGATCGTGCCTGCTGCATACTCATCTGGGGGCTGCTATGTCGGGTACCTGCACTGCTTCAGACGCGTCTGGTAAAGGTGGGGCGGTAGGAAAGGCTACTGAGCTCAGCGATGAGGGGAAGGAATTTTGTGCTGCTTTGTTGAGACAACCAAGTTCGGGCTGCCGCGCACCAATATTAGTGCTGTCACTTTTCAATGGCATAGGCGGTGCCTTTCGGGCGTACGACTTGATTGGCGTGGAACCAATGGGATTGATATCCTATGAAATCTCGAAGCATGCCAACAGGGTTGTAGGTAGGAGATGGCCACATGCTATGCTGAAGGGGGATGTGCGCGGTATTTCTCGGAAAGAGGTGTTCAGCTGGCTCTTGCTTTTCCCCCATGTGATGGAACTCCATCTGTGGGGGGGCTTCCCTTGCGTGGATTTGAGCGCGGTGAAGTTTGGTCGGAAAAATCTGGAGGGCAGTGAAAGTGGTCTGTTCAGGGAGATTTTGAAGGTGCTCGAACTTCCCAGACAGGTTTTTGGTAGGACTTTCAAAATCCTCTTTTTCATTGAGAATGTGGCATCCATGGACAAGTCCGCCCAGAAGGAGATTGACGCGGCCCTGGGTGTTCGCCCTTACAAGGTGCAATGTGCCGATGCTGTCCCAATCTCAAGGCCAAGGTTCTGCTGGACTAATCATGCTCTAGGTCTACTGCCAGGGGTTAAGGTTGTTGACAAGGGTGACTACTTGGAGATTTCAGCGGTCAATGAGTACCCCTTGGAGCAGACATGGCTCACAGAAGGTTGTTCTTGGCCCTCGTCTGGATCAGGTGTCGTCTTCCCCACATGCATGAAGGCTATCAAAAGATTGCAGCCCCCTCCTAGGCCTGCAGGGTTGGATAGGACTCCACAACCAGCTCGTGACCGCTGGGCCGCTGACGATTTCAAATATCCCCCCTATCAATATAAGGATCAATATGTTATCTGGCGTGGAAATTCCTGGAGACTTATTGATTCTTCTGAACGTGAACTGCTGCACGGCTACGGTTGGGGTCATACCAGCGTGTGCATGTCTGCAAGTGACATCAAGAAGGATGTGCAGGCCTATGAGGACCTTAGGTGTAGCTTGGTTGGGGACAGCTTCTCCCTCTACTCCTTTGCAATCTTTGCCTGGAGCGCCTGCGCCTCTCTTCTCCCAGGTATGACCTATGCTCATTTATGCTCGCGTATGGGTATGGCCCCAGGGTTCTGTGCTCCCTCTTCATCAAGCTGTCCTTTAGCACGCAGGTTGGTTTACGCGAACGATATGTGCACCAAAGGGGATGTCAGCAGTTTGGGCAGACTTCTCTTAACCAGGGTAAATCATACTGGAAGCGATATTGGGATTAGCACTGGAGCGGTGATGAACCCGAAAGCTTTCCCACGTCAATCGGCATGTGCTAGCTGGTGGTGCTGGAAACATGTCTTCCATTGCCGTTGGCAGAAATCCGAGCATATCAACCGGCTGGAAATGCGTAGCATTCTTTTGGCCCCGCGGTGGAGGATCCAGCATTTGACCGAGTCTTCCTGCAGATTCATTCACCTCACCGACAGTTATATCAGTATGTCTGTGATATCTAAGGGTAGGTCCAGTAGTGAAGCCCTCATGAGTATCATGCGAAAGTTGGCGGCTGTACAGTTTAGTTTTAATTTGTACCCAATTCTCATCCATGTGGAATCTACAGAGAATCCCACGGATGAAGCTTCCCGCTTTTAAGCCATGGGAAAGTTGCCATGTGTTGCTGGCATTCGCAATCGCCGGGCAAGACAGAAGGCACGAAGAGGGATCCTACTTCGGGACGCAGGCATTTCAAAGCCTACGCAGTCCCGCTACTACGTAGCTGTATCTGCCATTTGTCGGAAAGTCAATGACACTTCTTCAATGGAAGACTTGGATGAGCAGATTGCTGATTGGATAGAAGGTGAGTTTCAGAAAGGATCTCCTATCAACATTGTGGCTGACGGCTTGAGCGGGTTTCACTATTTCATGCCCAGTAGCAGGCGACGCTTGCCCGTTAGCTGGAAGCTGTTCAGCAATTGGCGAAAAATGGAAATTCCGTCGAGAGCGGCGCCGCTCCCAGAGGACATGGCATGGGCAATGATGGCTAGGGCTGTCAAGGTGCGTGACTTTGACCTAGCGTGTCTTTTGGGCCTGGGGTTTCATTGCTTTCTTAGGACTGGCGAGATACTCTCAGTCAGGCCCATTGACTTACTGCTCAAAGCCAACTCTGGGATCGTGACGCTCCCACACAGCAAAGGGGGCACGAGGCACAATGTCAAGGAGTCCGTCACCATTTTTGACCCTGTGCTGATAGTGTTGCTGGAAGAGATGCTGGTAGCAAAAAGAGCCTCAGGTTTGATGAAGGTTCCGATTTGGACCAAGAATGGTACGGCTTTCCGTAAAGCCTTTGAGAAACTCACCGTTTTCTTTGGAATCCAAGATATGAACTTTAGAGGCTACTCCTTGAGACGAGGAGGTGCTACGGCATACTTTCGAGACTGTGGACTGATGGAGAAGACATTACTGAGAGGACGGTGGTCCTCAGTCCAGGTAGCTCGCTTGTACCTGGTACCTCTGTGATGCGCTGGCACAGCTTCCAGGCCTTGTACCTGCGCTTGAAACAACTAGTCAAGCAGCTACGCTGGGGCACGTGGATAGCGAACTAAGGAGTGATCCTGCCAAGATGGATCTTTTTACTCCAAAGGCAAATGCCAATTTGCCTTGCCACATGGGCACAGAATTTGAAACCGTACAGGGATATGCAGGAATGCATGTCAAAGACCTTCAATGCATGGCACAGCCAAAAACACCTGTACTGGAGAGCATGTTAGTCGCCTCGACGGTTTGCTTGACAGACTAAGTGGTTGGCTGGTGCCGTTTGGGCTTAAAGCTCTTGTGTGACCCAGCCCTCCCTGACCCAGTACGCTGGGAACGGGGTGGTTGGATAGCGAACTAAGGAGTGATCCTGCCAAGATGGATCTTTTTACTCCAAAGGCAAATGCCAATTTGCCCTGCCACATGGGCACAGAATTTGAAACCGTACAGGGATATGCAGGAATGCATGTCAAAGACCTTCAATGCATGGCACAGCCAAAAACACGTGTACTGGAGAGCAAATCATTATATAAAATTCATCAAGAATCACTAGCTGCCTTTCGTGTGCAGCAGAATCTCTTGGACTATTTGGTGGATGTTTTTGAGAGTTATGAGGAGTTATGAGTTATGGGCGATAAGTTTGCCAATGAGTGCTGAGGCAAGAAATTTGGGAATTGCTTTCAAAGCGCCGAGGTGTCCTCAGGCCAAGAGCAATTGGGAATCCTTGACCGAACCCCTCTGCACTGATTTGAGCCTTGTTGAGCCTTGATCCTTGAAAAAGAAACTGTCCAACATTGAAGGGCTTGGACAGCTCAATGAAAGCCGAAAAAATGGCACAGTGAAATTATAGTGCATTACAGCACATGGAAGAGAATAAAACATGTGTAACACATGCCACAATCTTGGGCCATGTCAGGTCATGCTGTGCCATGCGTTTGGACCAGGCTCCGTGCAGATCGGCCAAATACAGCGGCAGTGGGGACTCCTGCCCTCCGACAAGCTGCAGAACAGCTCTCTTTGTTGCGCACCACGGACTTGCGATGCACTTTGACGATTCGATTTTCAGAGCTTGTGATTCTTGTGATGGAATATGATGGAATCAATTTCTGTTTGGTCAAGAGCACGCACTTGATTCTGCTTTTCATGTCCTTTGCGCAGGAAAAAATCAAGACTGGAGTAGTGCTGGCCCGGATGAGAAAACCAAATAATATAAAGGCGGCGGCACTATTGGCAAAGACTGACACCGAAGCCGACATACACCGGCAGTGGTGTTGTTTGAAGAATTCCTTCAGCATGCCCAACAGCGTCTCTTGGATCGTATTGGTGCAGCTGTGTGCTGTGTTCAGCTTGCTATGGCCGACCAGAATTTTAACGGATGCTGAGGTCCTGCTCTTCCACCTGACCAACCACTATGCTCTGGTTTTTGCATGGAGGGAGTGGCAAGAGGAGGATGAGGACTGATGAATGAATAGCACCTTGAGGTTTTGAGGCCCGCGATCGAAAGCGTGACATGACTATGACTACCCGTGACTACCCTCAGGAGAAAATCTGCCTTCGGAGACAAATATTGACAGCGCGTCGCGGGCAACGCCCCAGTGCCTGGATAGATTTCCATGAGGTTCGACGAATCCTGTCAGGATCCCAGGCAGCAAGCCATGGCAAAGTCCAGGCGTGTATCATAGCCGCATAGCCATTAGATCATTAGATTAGATCCATTGGCATCTGACAGGGGGAATGGCCTGACAAAGCGACCTTCTCTTTTGAGGGTAGAACTTTTCCGCTCTCCCTGTGTCTTGTCTTGACTGAGGCTAGGAGCGACGAACTATCATCTGCTTTCGCTACAACGTGTTGATAGTCATGATGATACAAAGCCTGCCAAGGCTGAGGGAGGCAAGTCAGGTAAATCCAGCGAGCTGAAAGCGTCTCGCGATCCAAAGAATGCTCAAGATGGCTCGCAAATTGGGCCCCAAAGTGACACACAAAATGACCTGACGATTGAGAACTGAGACGTTGTGCAAAGGCGTAAGGGCCTGCTGGGCCCTGAACCGCCTTGTTCCTCGCCTCTTCTTGTGTCATGAAACACCTGCAAAGGCTCAGGTATTTTCGACCGTCCTTGCGTCCTTCAGAAGAATTAGCGGCAAAACACCCGCACGTTGCAGGTTGCGTGCCAACATTTTTTTGTTTGTGATTTGTCAGCTTCCTTTGGCTGATTTTGCAATGGCAGGGCGGAGCAGCAGGAACTGAAGGATAGCGTTGTGAAGCACGTGAGGCGTCACCAGTTGTCATGGCTCAGAATATCTCCCAGAAACCTTCGGTAGCACCATCTAACACTTCGTCGGTGATAGCCTGTAATGAGGATTTTCTCTGCACTTGCAGGCAGACGGTGCAAGCAGATGACGAACCAGACATTTTGGCATGTTCCTGAGTTCGAAGATGTTCGAAGATGTTCGGCACGTCGTCTTTCACAACCTCGGAAAGGACATGCCCGGCTCATCCGGGCTCGCTTTACCTGTCTGTGCTGAGGCCGAGTTTATCTGTGTTCTTCTTGATCAGCATGCTTCCTAGAGCCGGGAGGTTGTGCTGGCCCATGTGTGGCAACCGCACAAAGAAGAATGCAGATATTGATGATATGGATTGATATGGGATATATTGGAAGACATTGGAAGATGCGGTTTCTGTGGGTACCACCAACTGTTTTCCTGCTTTCCTTCTTTCCATCCGATCCTAAGGAAGAAAAACAGTTCTGAGATGTTGGAGGAGTTATCTGTGATGGATGACGAGGTGCACTAGTCATAGTGGCACGACATGGCATGGCAATACTTGGATATACTTGGGAGATTTTGAAAATTGGGTCCAGTCAGCTGGAGCTTTGGCCTTTGCACAGGCGCAACCATTCGTTACGTGGCTTGAGAAGGAGAAGGCCGTCAAGTCACGCTGCAGTCATGTCTGGTTGTTGAGACGAAGAACATCAAAGAACACGTTGACACTTCATGTTGCCAAATATATGTGTATATAATATACGCAGTTTTATAAATAAATGCCATAAAGTTTTTTGTATCGCTTTCACTGCAAGATTTCAAAGAGTCCAGCAGCATCCGCATGACTAGTAGATTCTGAACCGTGAGGCCACTCTGATAGGTCGAAGGCCAAGTAAAACAAGTTGGGAGCGGCGACCACCTCCGCAAAAGGTGCTTGCAGATGAGGACAAATGGGAAGCCGTTGGGTGGCAATCTTCGGTTAGAACCAACCAACGGATAGGGGTTAGTTGTGGGATTTCGAATCTGAATTGCAAGTGAGCAGCATGAAAAATTGTGTGTAGAGCTGTAGAGTTCTTGTCTAAATCATGGGGTACCTTTGGCGAAGGCTAGCGGCTAAAGCAGCGCGAGAGTGACATTCTCATGAAATGTCACGAAAATACCACGAAAGTGGGGACTGATTGGCACAGTTAAACCATGGTAAACCTAATTCAACTTCGCATACTACAGGATGATTTGCGGTTTTGTTTGGGTGAAAGCCGCCGGGATAGCAACCATGACCAAAGTGGCGTCGCGAAAGTTAAATCATTGCGTGCGAAAGCAGCGCAAAAGCAATGGCGAAAGCAAAAGAGGAGTACAACCATTTCGCTATTTTGGACGCCGCTCAAGTGAAGTTGCCTGCTCATCCTGCTCATCTCTTGGTTTGAATAATGTCGTGAAATGTGGCAATTGGACAGCTGAAGGAAGCTCCTGACAAGCCACCAGGCCAATTCACGTGTCATGCTGAGCTGAGCGGTTTTCTGCCACCCTGAGAATTTGACTGGAGGGGGCTCATTGAGCATGTGCAATGTCAAGCTTTGGAATAAGGCCACTGCCGAGTCGTTCGCAAGCTTTGCTGACGTTTCTAGGCTGAAATGAAGCTGACGATTGTTGCAGTTCGCAAAAGCATTTCTGATACAGTATCAAAGCCCATGCCCACGCCGGCGCACGCCATCGTGCGCACTGTGCGCACTATGCGGACAGAGGCACCCGCATGCACACGCACACGCACAGACTGAGATGCAGCCGCAGGCGCAGCAGACTCCCAGGCAGACACAGGGACAAACTCGCACGGATTTATCTCCTGGACACCTCCTGCACTCCCATGGCTCCATCATCTACGTCCAGCTGAATTTCGGTCCTTCTCGCCCACAAACTTGTTTCTTCAAGCAGTGGTATAAGTCTGTAGTGCCAGTATGAATGAAGCTCACATGTAGGCACAAAAAAATGGCACACGCTGCAAAGGCAGGTTGTTAAGTTACATACAGGGTGGCGCGAAACACACATTTGGAAAAGGCACAATTTGGCACTCCAAGAGCCACATTGGCACGGACAGAGCATCGCCCGTTTTTTCCCGTAGAGGTGTTTGCTAGAAATGAATGTACTTGCCAGTTTTCAGAAAGCTACGTGACAATCAATCGTGCTCAATTGCTGGACTGAAACCGCCACATTGTGGGATGCACAATGCACCGAAAAGTTTGAAATTTGCGGACTGCGATTGTTTCTTCACACAAAGAACACGCACAAAGAACGTGTGCGCAAAGTGTTCATGCACTGAACGTTCCCCGTTGTCTTTCGTCTCATCATGTCTCCTCACCCTCAAACGACTCAACAACTTGGCCTTCAGCAGTCTGGACGTCAAAGAATCGTATGTCGGAAGAAGACTGCGCCACATTTGCGCTACTCACTTTTCAGACTTCTTAGACTTCTTGCATCGAATGGGAGCTTCAGTATGTTTTTGCAGATGATGTGCGCAGCAGTGTTTTGTTTTGGCTGTTGCCAGTTTGAATAGTTCCAGTGGGCATGGTGCATGTTGGTGTACTGTGCAGTAAGGATTCAGACACACTTCGAATTTACAGATTCGCCTTAGAGTTTTGGTGGAATGCCAGTTGCATGCCAGTTGCATGCCAGTTGCATGCCCGTTGCGTCTAGACAAAGGTTTGAGGAGCCTGATTATGGCTTGACAGGGGGAGCCCTGAGGCCAAATGCAGTCACAGCTTCGCTTGAAGAGTCTGCGAAGGTGCAGGGAGTTGTCAAATGTTATGCGATGTGCAGCACACGCACATGCTATATGTATCATGTATCTGTCCGTGCTCTGTTTTGACCAAAGGCCGGTGGCATGGATCGGCAAGGCTTGGTGGTGATTACCAACCGCCTCATTCTTCAGTCCTTTTCTCAGTGACGTTTGTCGCATTTTTGTGAGGACCCTGTGAGGCCTCATGGTGACTCACCATGACTCACCTGTGGGGACTGGTCATGACGCATTCCTGTTTGTGCAGTGGCAGAAAACATCAGAAAACATGTGAGATCATGTGGGCCCGAAAGGCCAAACTGTGGACACGGTGGACACAGTGGACACAGTGTCGGACACAGTGGACACACTGGGCACCGTGTATTCGGCCTGTTTTGCTTGTGCAAGTTGGTTATGCAGCAATGCAAGTCTAAAAAACATTTTGAGCATCTTCAGCTAGCAGGACGGATGGGGCTGGAAGCTGCTAGCAAGTTGACGTTTCTCATACTGCAGCAAGCTTCCACCCTCGCATTCCAGTCATCATGGGGGACATAGAGCAGTGAGTTCATCCGCAACGACTGACTATACAGGATGACGTCAGTGAGCCATTTTATGTTTGGCCATATATCTGACATTATCTGACCATGGTACAAATGCAGGTCCCCTCCATCTGCCTATGGCATCCTATGGCTATATGCCTTCCACTTTTGGGTATGCTCTCAACATGGGTTGTTGCCAAGTGCTAATCCAGCGGCTGCATGATTCTGTATGATTCACTGTATGATGCAATGTGATGCAATGTGTGTGTGTTTTTTTGGAATTATTCTGCTCTTGATGTCAAGTCATGCAAACGAATACTACATTCAGAGACCACAGTGATATTAATTGAAGAAACTCCAATCCCTGGTGAAACTGCTTGGTGTTATAAGTATCCAGATGTTTTCGATTGTTTTCGAACATGCCGGTGCTTCCGATGCTGGCTTGTGTAGTTTAAAGCCGGTGTGGACAGTTGCTCAAGGTATCTCAGGGTGGTATTCCCACTGCCTCACCTTTGTAGCCCATTTGATTCCATTGGACATTTCATGCGATGCCAGGGCCCGAAGGTGCAGTTGATGCAGAGAAAGGCGCGAGATTTCTTTTTCATTCTTTTTCATCACCCTTTAGTTGCATCCAATGTTTTCTGTGTCAGGCTTCCCCATGTCCCAGGTCTGCACAAAATATATCACACGATTTCATGTGAGCGATGTTGTGTCATGTATCTCGCCCAACAACTCAGTTGCTCTCGCAGAGAAGAAGGCTGAGGCCCCTCGAAGGGATTTGAATTGTCTTGCTTACGTTCTCTTTTAAAAGCGCCTTGTCACGTCCAGCAACCAACATTGTCAGGAGGCTCACCAAAAGAAGCTAGACCTTCTTGCTGAGATGACCAAAGAGCTGCAGGCAGTTCCAGCAACATTGTCATACTTCGTTCATCCGCAAACCTCACTTCATTGAGATTCTGGATGATCCCGGGCTCGTTGAAGTTCGGCATTGCCCTTGTATAAAAGGGATAAATTCCACAGCCTCCAGAGTCAAAACAGATTAAAAAAAGCTATGGGCCGGAGGTGATCCTGCAGCGGTTGTCCGACAAGAACTTGGCAGATCCCAGTCGAGAGAGGCGCGAATGTCAGTGAGTTTTTGTTGGTTTCCATTGCAACTTGCTATGGATTTCTATGTTCTGCCTCGAACACGGCGAAGGTATCAAACTATGGCCCAGACCATCCAGAACAGAATGGCATCTCTGCCGCTGCCCAAGCACAGTAGCAGCTTCGAAGGGTATATCATTCATTCACTCTGTTCAGTAGCTTCCTTCAGTCCCTCCGTTGACACCCCTCAACGAATCCCATTGATTCCATTGCAAATCTGGGTCTGACAACAACTGCATTATATTGTGTAACTCAATCTGCTATGGGGCACCAGCGTGGACGCACACACACACAAGTCGCCCGGCCAACAACTGCCTCCACAGATCGCAGGTCACGCCCTGCTGAGAAAGCTGAACCCTGTCAGAAGTATGCACATCAAAGAGATCACACCGGGATTGCTGTGGGGATGTTGGTTGGATTTTATTATGGTAGAATATTGTAGATACTGTTGCACGTAATCTGCCTCACATGATCTCACATGTAATGTTGTTTGACTTGCAATGCATTGCCTGTCTCTCAAGATGATTCAGTTTATGTGGCACGCTTTACAGAACCCCGCAGTTATTTTCCATCAGTTGCATCGTGCCAACATGGCATTGATATCATGCAATTGTCTCAGGAAAGAGCCTACGGTCAAGATTTGTGGCAGGAAAAAGTCGCAACTGCCCAGACAGCAAGCGGAGGAATCCCTGGAATCGCTGGAATCCCTGGAGCCCCTGGAGCCCCTGGAGCCCCTACCAGTGCGATTGTCGTGAGTCCGGCCAGTTCATCTTGAAATGAATGCAATATAATGCAATTGTTTGTAGAATGTTGTAGACCTGAGATGTTTGACTCAATGATACTTTGTGCTCGGGGTGCCTGCCCCTTTGATCTTGCCGTGCACAGTCAGTGGCAATGCAAATGAAAAGGATGAGCGGTCGCCACTGCTGTTTGAAGCCAACTGGACCGATGTGGCAAAGACGGCAGGATCAGGAGCTGCATTGCCCAGACCGCCCAAGGTTCCTCAAAAAATATCTTGCTTGGAGGCTGTCACATTTCTGCAGCCATTAAATGGCTCAAACATGCTTAGCGGACTTACCGCTTGTTAATGTTGAGCTTGCTGGTTTCTTGGCAGCTGTGAACAGCACTGATAGCACTGCATGGCAAAGTGTTGTGCTGCCTGTGTAGCTGCCCAGGTGATGGACAGCAATGCTCCACTCGGTCGGGTCCTGACAGAAAGCAGATGGCTGCCTGATCTGTTTGTTTGCCCTGTATTTTCTGCACATCTTAGGGCCAATGAGAAAGGAATTCCAAACAATTCGGTCTGTTCCAATCGGATCCAATCGGCTCAACTGAGGGAATGGCCATTTTCGGCGCAGCTTCTATGCGCTTGCGGCCTTTGTTTTTTTTAGGCTCGATGCTCGTATGCCACTGTGTGCTGCACATTCAATTCACTTTCCATGCGCATTTAATGTGCATGCAATGTGCATGCCGTTTGGCGTGTGTTTCTTCGCCAGGAATCATCGATGCAATCGAAAGAACATAATAATATATAAGAACAATAATAACTATAATAGAATATAATAATAGAACAGTATAAACGACTTAGAAAACATTAGAAGACACATAAATCACATTAAAACAATATCCGAATCTCAAGAATCGATCAAGTTGCATCTCGGCATCTCGCTCGCGCTCGTGAGGATTCCGCTCTGCGGCCTTGCCGCAGGCAGCTCGCCCGGCTGGTCGCTTGACGCAAGTTGTGACACCTGATGACACGTGTGTAGGATGTGTAGGTTGGGATGTGTGCAATTTGCACATATTTGCACCTCATGACTCATTGATACTCCGTGACCAGTAGCTGGACATAGCTTGACTAGCAAGCTGTTTGCAATTTCTCGCCATCTCTTGCTGCACCGTATTTAGTCAGCCTGTATTCAACTGGGATGATGAAGGAGGCCCCGACGACGTTACTCTGTTCGACCAATACGGTAGGTCTACATTCCTGTGAGTGCATGGATGGCATACAGCAAATGATGACCTGCAGCTGAGGTATTCAAACATGTGTGGCGGATCCAGTTCAGTGACTGACTTCTCCAGCAAAGACAACATGGTGCAGGCCAAGCCATCCAAGCCTTTGCAAGTCACAGTGACACCGGCCCGGGATGGCTGAGGCCATGTCATGTGTTCTCAAAGCAGAGGCTTTTGAACTTTTGTATCCTCCAAAAACGGGCAGACAATGGCAGACATGTGTGACATGAATTGACATGACAGATGTTGCTCGGAAGTCTTGGTCTTCCAAGTTCCTTTGGAACTCGGCCCAGGCAGGGTGGATCTTCAGTTCAAACGAGGACAGCTTCTGGGCTCCTGACGCGGCATTATACAATGGTGCTTTTCGCGGATCCTCCGATGCTGGAGATGGCACAGTCTCGTTGCAACTGCAGGGTGAGGGAGTTGTTGTCCCTTGGTTGGGAGTTGTCGCAGATTTCCGGCAGGACCAGGGCGGAGGCCATGTCAAGAGTCATGAGTTATGGCAATTATGGCACCCACTAGCACCCCATGGCATCAGTTATGGTTATGGCATGGATGGTTATGGTCTCACGAGTCGTGCGACAAACAGTTTGCCTCTTTCTGATGCCCACCGAGGGAGTGACCTTTGGAAGCGCTTCCACTGGCACTGTGAGCGTCAAAATGAATGATGTCGTGCAAAGCACCGCATCTGCAAACACGGATTCTCAGACGGTGAAGATCAGCTTCAGCACAGGCACTCTCTTCCTTTCGCACGCACACAGGACTCATACCATCTCATACCTATCAGAACCTATCATACATTTCCCCACTTGTTTTGTGTATTTCTATGATGTTCTATGTGACCTATATATGTGTTTCTGAACCGTGTGTTTCCTCTTCATCCCGTTGCTTGTAGACTATGTAGACTTCTGATGCTGACTCAGCACCAGCAATGTCCGCTGATTCGTCACTCATTCCATCATATTCCATGCATGCCAATTCCTCTGGCGAGGCGACATTTTACTTTTTGAGGAGAGCTCCTCAATTATTCTTGTGCAAGCGCTCGAAGCTCCCTTGGCATTTTTGCATTCACTCGCCCCTTACACATGCCCTTTGAACAGCAGCTAGCGGAGTATCGCATTTATCGCCGCTTTATCAAGTAGCTTCAGCAAGGAAGACACAAGCGGTAAAGCTCCGTATGCTCAGCCGAGGAATTTATTTGCGATGTAACATCAGCCAATGTCCCCGTGTGGGCCTACCACGAGACAATTCCCTCCAGTGCTCTTCCGTATGAAATGGGAGTGGAATCTAATCTGAACATCAACGAGGCATCCTACACTATCATGCTGTGGGTGAAGCAAGGCGCCAGCGAGCCAGATGACTCAATCATCATAGGCCAGTTCATTGACACCTCCACCACAACAACAATGACTGTAACCTCCACCACGGTAGTCACCATTACCAGCACCACCAGTTCAACAACTGAAAGTACAACGTGGCCAGGTCGCAGATGGTTGAGCTGGTGTATCGATCAAACTGATTCGCCTTCAAGTGTTTGAGTATGTTTGAGCGCATATTTTTTTGTCCTGCCGAGTAGTGCGTTTGACATTTTTCGGATGTTGATTCTGTATCTCTTAGGACAGCACTTTGCTACTGGGATGAATGGGAAGGCTACTTCTCTCCGGGTTTTGCGAATAGCATTAGAGAGACATTCGACCTCTGGGGCGCAAAGGAGAAGTGCCGCTAGATGAAAAACCGCTGTTTATGTCATTTATGTGACCAAGAAGCCTTGGAATGGTTGACCTCGTGTTGCGATTGTTCACTACAAAGAAGAGACATGAGAGACTATTATACAGTCACCGCATTTGCCGTCAATCTGGCTGCGAGTAAAATGCTTGCCAAGCCCGTCTGGATCAGTTTTCAGTCCGTCCAATCACTTCCTGCCTTATCAAAGTCCGCACCAAGAATTTTCAATTGTTTTGTTCAAGAGAAACCACCCTCACATGTCTGATGCTCTCTTGCTCAGGTAAATCTTTAGGAGCCTCCATCTGCAAAGCAGTGACTTGTGGAAGTGACGGCACATGCACAGTGAGAGCTTCCAGTTCAAGCAGCCTCTTTGGCAGTGGACTTGGCGAGACTACCTATGTCCCCAGTTCTTTGTGCTACTCTGGCGGGTCTAAGCTTCTCGTGGGTGATCCGCGTTCCGGCGTAGGCACCAGGGTAGGGTCTCAGGAGGGCAGAGCCGGGACGGTGAACTGTCCAGGCTGCACAGGCTTAGCTTCCGGACATCTTTCTTCGTTTTCTTCACGTATTTTTTGCTTCATGCTGATGCTTAGCTCATTTGGTATCATTTATATGCTTTGATTCTCTTCGATGGCTTCAGATACAGCTGCCATCGGCCACCTGTATCTATCGAGCAGGTTGCAGTGATGCTGCTACTGGAAGTGGGTTCATCATGTACTCTGGTGAGAACATCAGATCGCGCTTTTCGGGCACGACGTTCAAATCGGACATGGCTGACAACTTCGTTTGCGTTAGGCAACCTGTCTTTGACGACTTGCCCGGAGTTCTCAGTCTTTCAGAAGACGGACTTTCCAAGCCCATTTTTTTTACCATACATGTATGTAGGTTGGTTGGGAAGGGGCTACATGGGGTTTGAAAGAGTTGGTTTATGGACCTTGGTGCCAATTTTGGCTCAAGGTCCACCCCGCATATCTTCTCAATTTTCCCTACCAGCCCACCCTGAACCCCACTGCGGGGGGAGGGGTGTTGGGTCTTTGTGGGACATCGCCCCAGGGTGACATGTGTTTAGATTAGACTGTGTCTAACCATCTTACAGATATGTGTGTGTTGGTATCCAACCACTATCTGATCACGACCCATTGTTATACTTTGTATATATAACTTATATAACTAATGTTCAAGGGTTAGATCTTTAGCCGATCAACCAGAGAGACATCCAGCACGGGAGTGGAAAAAGAGTGCTAGCGGGGCAGAGTACATCTCTTTCAGGTTGTAAATCTTTAATGCTTTGTATATTGTCCTAAGATGTCCTAAGTTTGTTTCGCCACGTTGACCAAGTGTGCCCCGCAAAAATGCTTCAAGAAAATGCACGAGATTTTCTGCAAAGCATTCAGGTATTCCAGTGGCTGGTTGTATGATGACGGCAATGGCAATGAGGCCTCTTTCAGTCCAGCAGATTCTGACATCTTGGTGGCCGATGTCAACTTCGATACAGATGTGGTGACAAGCCTGGCAGCTACTGACGAGTACTACCAATATGTCACAAGAGGCTTCAATAGCGGAGACCTCTCTTTCTATGCCAACAAGTATGGAAGCTCCAGTGCGGCAAGTACTGGCGACGTTTTTATTGCAGGCACCTACATCTTCACTCAGTCTATGAATACCATGACGTATCCTGATGTTGTGGCCACATCCTCCAGTGCGCCCTCACAATTTTCCAGTGGCACACAGGTGGTGGACTTTTATCAGTATCAAAACACGGCTGCGCCTGAGATCCACATGCAGGTGAAAACGTACTACACCGGAGCTGACTCGACGCTTTGGAGAGTCTTCGACGGTAACGTTGGTATGCCGACACAGGTGCAGGAGCCGGACTTGCTGTTTGAGGGTGAGAATGAAGAAGCCAAAGTGCATTCGGTCGCCGGAAGCAAGATCATACATGATCATACATGATCATACATGATCATAAAAACACACACACACATATATATATATATATATGTATATATATATATATGTATATATATATATGTATATATATTATATATGTAAACAATTGTAAACATATGTGACATAATATGTGACTCATTATGTGAAACATTATGTGAACGTTAAAGACAGAGTCAATATGGTCCAGATCGCCTGCAGCCAACTGAACCTGACAAGACTGCAAGAGAGATGGAGAGATAGAAATATCATGAACCATCGAGCTCACTGTTTGAGACAGTTCACGTACAGGCCAGTTTCGAAGCACTTCTCGGACAAGCTTTCCTTTTTGATTTTCAGTCTTTCATTGAACCCAGGTCACAATATACACCACCACGGTAGACAACAGCTATACAGCATATTGGCGAACCGAAGAAAATTCAGGAGCGATGAGCTTGGTTTGAAATTACTGGCTGTCACGTGGACCCAGATGTGTAGGCAACTGATACATTTGATGACGGCTTCGTGCACTTTTTTCATCTAATTAGTATACACCTCACCAACATGGTTTGACAAGGTCACCACCTCATGTTTGTGCATACTGTAATATGTACGCGTTCATGTGAGTTTATGTCTTTAGCAGTGAGATTTGGACGCAAAGAAGCGGGAACGTTTCAGCTGTCTTCCAGGCTTGTGTAGACTATAGTTGGCACGTGACACCCGCAGGGAAAGATTCTTTGTTTGCCTTAGCGTAGGTTGTAGGTGGATGGGATTTTTGCAGATGGGACTTGTGCGTCAGGAGACGTCCAGAGTGTATCAGCCAATTGGATTCAGCAAGGCACTTATACGGTATACTACAAATGGGAGATACTGATCAAGGCAGTGCCACGCAGGGCCATCATTGCTTGTGCTGGAGTTTATCCATATATTGTATAGCCATATAATGCCACATCATATAGCCAATACTAGACTAGTTATAGCAATCTTTTTGTATCAGCAACCCTTTCTATAGCGTAGGATTCTGTAGATCCTTGGTTTCCTTTAGCCATAGAATATACGTGTATATATATATATATATATACGAAGCTTGCCCTCGCGGGGCCGGGAACTACCTGCCACATCCTAGTACTTGTGTCATGCTTTGACTGCAATGTTGCTGCAAGGCCACCACCAGGAAGCTGGAGGTTCACCTGCGAGGCTCTGGTTTGGACTTTGATGGAACGCCTTCCAGTGACGCGAGCAGATGCTTTGACTTCACCGGCTATGAGGTGAACCTGCGGCATTCGGTCACCACCACGTCTTCAACCATCACGGCAACTTCTACTTCACGGACCACCACATCAGGAACGACCACTTCGGTCACTTCCACTTCAACCGGCACCACCACGACAGTGACAGCCTACCCATCAGTTGCCTTCAACGAACTGGTTGGCAACACTTGTGGTGATACCAAAACTTCCTCCGGACTTACATCAGCCACCGTTGATGAATGCAAACTCCAATGCTTCATTGATTCCACGTGCCTCCATGCCAAGCAAGGAGAAATTGTGAACCCCAAAGACTCCCTCGAACATCCTTAGATTTAGAGAACATTTGATCATGTTGGATCTCACTCAGTTGAATTGAGAGGACTACACAACCTTCAAGACCCCTCAAGAAGTCGTGCAGTGACACGCGCCCTTTACTTGAATTTCAGGTGCGCTGGCTTCGTGTACACATCGGGCACTGACAACTGCCACTTGCTGACCACAGTCTCCACAGTGGTTGCCTCGTCTGACGAGACCTGCTATCAACGAGTTGCTTCTGGCATGTGCCCATATCTGCGCCTTGTCCGGTGGGAGAGTTCAGGTTCTTTGCATTTCTTTTTTAATCTTTTTGTTCTACACGTGCGAATTTTGACCGATGCAATTTGACAATATTTGATACTAACACAATTTAACACATAAAATGCAAAATATATTTACCATGAAGTTTGGAAAAGGCCGCGAAAGCAATGATAGATGAATCTGAGAGACTGGGCGATCTAGGTGCCTTTTTGGCAACTGGGGTGAAATTGCGGCAGCACATCTAACTCCCAGGTTCCCATATGCTTTCTACGACAACAGTAACTACTGCTGCGCGACAAACAAAGAGAAGAATGATGGGACAGATGCAACGTGCGACGGCAGCTCTTTGCATGCTGATAATACGGTATCACTATGCTGTGAGACTGTGCTGGCAAGTAGCGTTTCGTCACATAGAAACTTACCGACCTACAGGTAGGTTGCTGCGCATATGATGGTGGAGCCACAGCTATAGTTGCATCAGTCTGCTGTTTGTGCCACGTCAGCGCTGAGGAAAATGACAACTTCGTGTTCTGTGATAGCCCACCCTGCATCCTTGCAGCGATTCAAGAGAGAAACCAAAGCAAACTGAATTGAGGTACACAAGAAGCCGAAAACAATTAGAGACAGCAAATAGACATCAAAGATCATCAAAGTCAAAAAGAATCTTCTGACAGTGTGAGATTTCCTGTTCCATATTATCCTTCTCCCCTTGAGCTACTCGCGTTTTTTTCTGTTTGACATGAGGCTCGGACTACCAGACGCAGCTTGTTTGCAGTAGTTCAGATGATCAAATTCAGATCGTCGTGAAGCGGCTACATTTCTGATGGCAAGGGTTCCAACATGTTCCAACTATTCAATCTCTTCAATCTCGCATGAAACTTTTGGGGACAGCCTTTGGCAAAGAACTTCGCCTTTCGCTTCCTCTTTCATCATGAGCTCTGTCAGGAAACCAGGAAGCCGGATTACACATGCGTACTGTACAACTTATTACATGCATTTTTCAGATTATGTTCTTTCTTGTTGGGGGAAAGGGCCTCTAAACCTTGCAAGAAGATGCCAGAAGTGATTCCAGCAGCAAGACTACATGAAGTCAATTGAACCTGGAGAAGCTGAGGTACACAGGTGCAACCATGCATGGCATTGCAACGATCTCTTACGTCAACCACTGCCATAGCTTCGAGAAGGTTAGCTAAACCAACAACCGTAACGACCACATCTATTACAACGTCTTTAACGACCTTTACCGCAACTCAGTCAACTACAACGTTCATATCTCCAAGTGCCTCAGTGGCAAGAAGACTCTTATGATATCTTACTGAAGTCTTACTGTGTTGATTCAGCTACTGCAAGTTGCCCACCTGGACTACATTACGGGATATGATGATATGATTTACTGTAATTTATTTTGATTTATTTCGATTTCATGTCGAATAGCCGCGATGACATGTTTATCGAATCATGTGCAATGCACGAACTAAGATATACCAGTAGTACCGCACAAGGCGGTGGCGGAAGTTTCAAAAATAGGAAACCTATAGGAGAGATTGGTTGTTGTGAATCAGGGATGGCAGAGTGAATCCACTGATGGACCGAAAGGTGCTTGA
>Ga0126342_10003358_pt1 | contig 26385 bp, 25 predicted proteins | sample Cyp1metagenome_FD_92528 | JGI IMG/M metagenome (GOLD analysis project Ga0126342, IMG submission 92528) | Coral microbial communities from Lord Howe Island, Old Settlement Bay, Australia - Cyphastrea 1 metagenome | ecosystem: Host-associated > Invertebrates > Cnidaria > Coral ...
AACGTAGCATCCAAAGCATCTTCGAAGTTGCTCGAAATGGATGTTACAACGTAGCAATGGTACACCATAGCATCCATAGTGTCCTGGAAGTTGATTGAAATGGCTGCTGGAACGTCGCATAGCACATGAATATGACTCTCTAGGGTGGAAAAAATCCTTTCGAGGCTCTGAAACTATTGCGCCTGCCACGCAAAAGCAGGGGTCACATTCTCCCCTGAACGAGGGTCACATTCGCCCCTGAACCCACTTCATCGCACTTCATTCAGGGGCAAGTGCGACCCAACATGGTTCAGGGGCAAATGCGACCCCCGTGCCTGTTGACCACATGGGAATTTCCACTGGTGGTCCCATGTGGTACCCCCAAATCATCCAAAAATCTATATATCATCTATTCTATTCTTTTCTTTTCGTACATTGACACCAAAAAGATTCAGTGGATTCACTGATGATTGGTACATCTTCACCACTATACCTAAGGTTTAGGACTGTCTTGGCCTGTTTTGGGGCCTTTTTTTGGGCCGGCACAGATCTCCCAGATCTCCCAGATCTCTCAGCCCCATGCGCCTTCCGCTGCTCCGGCGAGACCCGGAAGGCGTCGCCCACCCAGCCGCCCCACATGGCGGCGATCTCCCGCGGCGCCGCTTCGCGGCCGAAGGAGCCACCCAGCGCCACCACAATGTCCTGACGGCCCAACGAGATATTGGTTGTTGTAGAAGTGTATATGGTTGTTATGTGGTTATTATATGTTATTATGTGCTTACTATATGGTTCTAATATGGTTAATTATGATATATGCATGGTTACAATGGTGATATAATTGGAGATACAAAATGGCTGATGCTGATTGGTTCAGGGAAGTGTCGTGAAGTTTCTCTCGAGTTGTCTAGCCACCCCGGACAAAATCAGAACATGCCACAGCAATCTTGATTACACGACAATCCTTAGTCCTGAGAAACGGACAGAATCCATTTTTCTGCCAAAGACGAGGTCACTTCACTTCTCAATTGAAAACGATGTCCATTCCCTGGTCCCCTGGTCCGGTGTCTTGGGCTGTCTGCGAGGGTCTGCTTTCTTCGCGCGCATGCGAACAATTGGCACTCTCTCACAAGGAGCAGTCCGAAAGGCCCACAAACGCCTATTATCATGAGACCAAAGTAGTCCGAAGCGTTGGAATACCTTGATGGGCGGTATGTCGTGAACTGATATCCGGCCACTCTGCAGCTCCTGCATAGTCTCTATATGTCTCTATGACACTCCTGCCGCAAGTGAAATATCGTGAGATTCGAGGCTGAGAATGCCGGATTGTCTCGGGATTTACTTCTTCTGGACCTGGATTCGCACCTTGAATGATCAGTGGCATTCTGTACAGGACAAGTTGCCGACGCCCTGCCCATGGACGCCCTGGACGCCCAGCAAGCGTGCCACCCCTGACCGATTTTCGGTAAAAGTCATCGCATCTGGTTGCTCCGATTCAATGCAGAACTGAATCCTGGCAGAACACCTGGAGAAGATGAAACCAGTCGGTTGAAAAGGCTGGTTGCATCCCGGGCACTTAACATTGGATCTGCATGGTCTGCAAATATCTTCATTATTCTTCATTAACATAATGGGTGCCATATCCCACATTGCACCATGTCTGCCCGATGTCCCACCTGGTTGGTCTGGAAGGACAGTCAGGAGCTATGTGAATATGCCACTCCATGCCGCCATGCCATCATCGAGGTTGAGCCAAGGATACCATGGACCGGTGTCATGGCTGAAGCCGCAGGTAGCTTGGCCAAACGATTGCTTTGCTGTCGTGAGAGGCCCAATATGTTGCAGGCCACCTACTTCATGTGATGATCCACTGATATCCACTGTGATTCTCAGGGTCAAAATGTTAAACGGTGTTTGATCCAGCAATTGCTACCTGCATGCGTCCAAGTGCACAAAGCCACAATAGATTGACAGAAAATGCCAGAACATGATCAAACAACATGAGTTGCTTCAAGGGAGAAAAAAGGCAGGCAACTTGAACAAAATCTTAAGCATCATAATCATGTCTGTTTGCTGCTCTTGTAAGGTGCAAGATATATCATTCTCACAACATTTTACCCAAATGGCTAAATTTCAGGCGGGCAAATCCCTACACAATTTGGGTTGAAACTGGAAACGAAGACTAAAGGCTCCATGATTTGAGAATATGAGGCAAGTGAAGCAAGATCAGCTCATTGTGTGATTGCCTCATGGTTTCGTTGTGATATGTTATGATATTATGATGTTCAAAAAAACGACAGTGTTTTTTGATGGATTTGACCGCTTGATTAGAGTTTGGAACGATCAAGAAAGTAGCGGAATGCCAAACTGAGAGGTTTCTATTGGTGTCCGGTGGATGTCTTTGCCCGTTTTTATGACATCACAATGTGTGGCTTGTGTCCAAAAACTTTCAAAACAAAGTGCTGGTGAATGAAATTCTGCTTGATGTTTTGAACCTACCCTCTGGTAATTTAACATAGCTATTGATAATGACCATTTATAGTGGATTTACCCATTGAAAATGGTGATTTTCCATAGCTATGTTAAATTACTAGAGGGTATCCTAAGAAGACCAGCCCGTTGGTATCAGAAAAGTTTGACACCACATGGCCACAGGCGATTAGCGATTCCTGCACCATGGCATTCATCACAGTGGCCACAGGTGGCATTCGAGCACCTGCCATCGGATGGCTGTGGATTAAACCGGTGCTCTGCAGCTTAGAATAGCTGGGATATGTTGGATGTCCTCTCCAGAGATGCTTTTCGGCATCTAACATATTCTAACATCATCACTATCACCTTAAATGCTATAGCATGCTATAGCTGCCATTGATTCATTGACAATTGACCCATCCCCAATCGATGCCCCAATCGATGCTCCGGGGTTCCGGCCTTTGAGGCTCTCTTCCACGGTGACCAAATAGATGTGTCGTCCGCGGAGCCAGAACCAAGCTGCTGAGCCAATCCTCGGCATCGAAGATGCCATGGGCAACGTCAAAAAAGGGGCGGCCATCCACATGGAGGATATACCCTCTGGTTATGACTAACATAGCCATGGTTTGTTGATGGCCCATAGAAATAGATGGTTTACCTATTAATAGCATGGTGATTTTCCATGGTTATGTTAGTCATAACCAGATGGTATATATGGAGTGACACTGAGTGATACATATTTCCTCAAACGTCACTTCCAGACATTTAAGTCAAACTGTTGACTCCAATGAAGATCATGTATTAGGAGCCCTTAGGTTAGGTCAAGTGATGAATCAATGTGAATCATATGCGTCTGGGTAAATTATCATATTTCACTATAGCCTGAATGAAATAAGGGATGAGTATTCCCCTTACTAACTAACCGTTATATAATATATATATATATATATTTTTCAATGAAGTCGCAGTGATTCGTCTGTGCCCAGCGTCAATCCACCTCCGATGACGCAGGCCATCCGTCTCCAAGGGTTTGATTCCAGAGCAATCTCCAGAAAACCGCCGTGGTCATGACCAAACCTGCCAGGCTGTACCGGGGGATGATCCCAGTCGTCACCTGGAAATAGTAAAGCATCTGATAACTGGTTGGTGGTTTTAACATGTTTTAACCATATTGAAAAAGATGATGGAAAGGATTATCCCACATATTATGGAAAATAAAATTCATGTTCCAAACCACCAACCAGTAAACCATGATGAAGCCACAAACTGGGCTCTGGGGTTCTTAAAAAAGAAGTGGCTCTGTGAGCTCTCAAGTGGACTTCCAAGGTCGCGAAAAAAACTAATCTCGCCAAATTGCATGAAGTCAATGCGATGCAAGAGCATAAATCGTGATTAATTTTGCATCCCCAGCAGCCCCAGCAAAAAAAAACTGCGTAACCAACTACTGGTACTTCGTACATAGCTGTTATATTCCCCCTTTCTGCTCAGAAATGCTACCTACCCAAGGTATCCCAAGATTATCCAAGTTTTATACACCCAGAACTTTTGGAACCTATGTATTACTTGAAAGCCCAACTGCTTTTTTGAGCAGCACCGCACTGCTGTGCTGTTTGGATCTGTTTGGGCCGCCGCACCCTACGATTTGCACTGTTCGAATAAGATACGCAATGAAGACACCAACCAGGCCGGAACCAACCTCAGCCGATAACAAGGACTTGATGCACCTGTCGACATGCCATTCCTCGCTGTTAAGCACAGTTGACAGGTTTAGAAATGTGAAGTTCTTCATGTGGGACAATTATGGACAATTGCATCCTCGCTCAGTTCAAGCAAATAGTCAAAACATGTGGTTCGCCCTAGATGAATGATGATTGATAAATGGTTAAATTACGTAGGTTAATTAAGGATATTGCACCATCAAATTGGGAGTTGGAGCTGAGTATCTTCTTCTAAAGCCGTTGAAAAATTCAAAATGAAAGCAACCGCTCGAGCAACCTAGACATTAGGGGAGGCTGTTTCCAGGAACTGGCATGAGTCAGCATGCAAGGAGGCGAAGGGGGAAGCCGGGGAAGCCAAAATATCCTTGACTTGGCTATATCTTTGTTTGTAATTATTTGTATAGATCCAATGATCCAAGCCAGGACTCTGCTCGAAATGGAAGCAACCCTCCAAGCTTTGGCGTCATGTTCGAAGCTTTGGGGACACCCAACTTACTGTATTTCATATTTTATATAATTTTTATATGCTGTCAAGTGCATGAATGTATTATAATGTACTGTAAAATCTAAGATGATCACCGTCGTCGTCAGCAGCATCTTGAACGTCGACCCCCAACCCCTCTGCTGGCCAAAAGGCTCCGTGCAGCATGGTGGCCAGGAACATACAGCCGAAGGAACATGCGCAGTCCCCAACGGGGAACTTGCCTGTCTCCTGGGGGTCGGGTGGGGTCAACGTTATAACCACTGAGGGAAGCCCAAGGTTCCACGAAAATCACGGACGAAATGTATTGAAATGTGAGATTCCCAGGTTGGGATGGATTAGGTATTCCCAGCATCACAATGGAAAACCATGAAAACCATGGTAAGTTCTTCAAGATCCTGGCCTGGCCAAAATGCCGATGGTAAACAGGATTAGTCATCCAGCAATCTACAATCCTACTGTGGATGGTTGGGAAATCCTGCACCGATAGATGGTTTATCCCATTATTTATAGCAATCATCCGTTTGGTGGTGCAGGATTTCCCAACCATCCACAGGAGTGTAGTGAAAATGGATCAACATTATCAAAAGACCACAAAATCAGCTTGCCGGGAGCCTGGGAACAATTTCCCATGTCCATGGGGTCTCCAATTGTTTGGGTCACTAGATCTTGATGTAGAATTATTTCCCAGGCCGAGCTTTCTACCAATCCACGCTTGTTTATGTTCAATACCAAAGCCCTGTGGGCAACCTGGATCCTGTTGGTGATATCAAGCTGTTTGGAGGAGATGCCAGGGTAATTATGCACCCGTCTTGCCTCATCGTCTGGTCCAATTATCCTCATGGCGTCTGGTGCGCTCACATCAACACTGCCGTGAGGGCTCTCCCCACAGGTGCCTTCACTCTCGAACAAGTTCGAGTTGCTTAATCTGTGTGACTGAGATCAAATAAGACGTCAGGAGCAACACTAAGTATGATGTGCAGTGAGTTGTCTTCTGCAGTCTTAATAACTGAAAAGAAGAACTCATGGCATGTTTCTCCTGAAAATGTTGATCATCCTATCTGCTGGCTGCACTCTGCGTTGCACCAATCTGTCTTCGGATTCATGTTCACGCGTGTCTGTCCAGGATCTTGTGCCATCACCCTGCACTTGGGCAGCAACGCTGCCACCATAGCAGTTCCCCCGAAAATCCTTGGCCTTAAGCCTAAAAGGGTTGTTGCGAAGGTTTGCGCGCTGTGGATTCACCATGCTACTGGTGGGGAGATTGGTAGCCTCTGGTTATGATCAACATAGCCATGGTTTGTTGATGGCCCTAATCGAAATAGATGGTTTACCGAACTTAATAGCATGGTGGATCTTTCCATGGCTATGTGAGTCATAACCAGATTGGTAGGAAACCAGGATCTATACCCCTTGTAGCATCAAAACACCAGGTGCTCCATGATTTTCCCAACCACATTCTGGGATGAACTGCAACTGGATATGGCTTGGTGGAACCACTCGTCCCCAGGACTGGCACCAAACACAAAGGACACCGACTGAAAGACGCTGACACCCACGAGACCATGAGCTCCCAACTTCAGTTGGCTCGAAATTTGGAACCGACTTTTCCATCCCATGATTTGTCACTATCCGATGATATAATCCCCTTTGCATGTTCACTGAAAATATCTCCAAGTTTTCCATCAAGTTTCTTCCCTGTCTCTTCGCAAAAAAAAAAAATGGCGGCTTCGATCGAGATAGAAATTATCGATGTTGGAGGATGATCCTCCAACTTGACATGGACAGTCTGTGGACAGTCATAGACATGGCCTGAAGTTCGCTAATCTCCACCTCCTTAGGGACAAATGAGGAGATATGAAATGGAAACAAAGCAATGGGGGAATTCATGAGGTAAACAAACAAAAAGATGGGAAAACCCATGGCTTATGAAGAGAATTATCTTCAAATGCTACATTTTCACATCTGAGTAATTACACATGTTAGTTTATGTACCCTGGGATAATTGTATGAGTCAATCAGCAAAAATATGAACCCATGTACCATCAAACATTAGTGTAACAGGGGATAAATGAGGATTTCATCGGAATAGGTGGCAATCATCAGAAACAAAAGATATAGCAATTCAACACGGCAATGGAAAATTCTGATGATTTTTACTACCCTCTGGTAAACTAACATAGCAATGGAAAATCACCATTTTTTATGGGAAAATCCACTATAAATCACCATTTTCAATAGCTATGTTAGTTTACCAGAGGGTATCGCCCATGTTGATGATCCATATTGCCATGTTTACCTATATGGGTACAAGCCTGGGCATGGTATTGTTCAATATTGGGACAAAATCAGAGTTAGTACCTGTGAAAATCGGATGCTCTAGTGACTCTAGTATGAACAATGACCAGATATGACCAGCGCATAGTGCAGCCTTATTCAAAGCATTTCTATGCATGTATAAACAATATCCCGCAGAAAGATCGAAGAAATCACTCAATGAATCTCACATGATACGAGTATCATATTATATGAATTCATATGATATCAACATGTTCATCCATTCTCTTAGCTAAGTTGGTTAGTGCACTAGGTCAACTGTTCGGGCGGCAGAACATTAGCCAATCATAAACAAACATCACTGGGTGGCACTTCCTTGATCTACCTTGCCCCAGTTTTGATCACTGAGATCTGAACGTAAGTTCCTCTACCCATGGCCCTCATCAGGGGCTCTGCTGCACGTCGCTTCACCTATGGCGAATTGTGGCGATCCAACATGGGGTACCCGGATCGCCAGAGCCAGAAATGGCTGGTCCTTGCCATTGCCAGATTCGACCCCTTCGAAGCTATCTTTTGGGACAATTTGCTCTATGGCATATTTTACTACATTTCAATTCAATACATTTCAGTAGGTCATTGTTGGGGTTATTTTGCGCGTAACCAGTACAGCATGGGCTTTGATACTCACCGTGGGGGACATTGATTGAATACATTTGAATACATATTCTTGAGCCATACCAAGATACCATCCTGCCCAGCTTATCTGACCTGGATCTTTTGGCTGTGACCGTGACCCTTTTTTGAGCCTTCTCGACTGTAGGACCCTCCATGTTCCAAAGCAAATAGAGAACCTGCATCGGCCAGCAGCCACTGCTGCACTGCTTCAAGGGATTGTCAAAGGTTGTCACCCAACTGAGATGAATCATCAGGAAATCCACTCACTAGTCACTAGTCATGATTAACGTAACAAGCATCATAATTCCTTCATTGATAAATAACCATTATATAATTAAAAACGCAAATACAACTAATTCAATATACAATATGCATGTGTAAAGTGTAATATGTATAATTGTAATTAATTACAGGGGATTACAGGGGTCCCTAAAAAAGATAGAACGTGTTTCCAGGATGTTCTCGAACGGATGTTTTCCCCATCCATCGGTGCCCAGGTGGCCCGGCACTGTTGACCACCACGAACAACAGCAGCAGTCGGACGAGAAGTGCGAAGCTCTGGTCACCCTGGGCCTGTTTTTTGCCCAAGCCGCAACGGGCCATGGCTTTCATGGGGGTATCCCTATAATTCATGGTAAACCAACTTGGCTATCTATGGGATATCGCATAGTGTCACCATAATTCATGGGGTGTTGTAAAACCAACTTACTAGTATCTACCTAGGGGTCTCACCCTGTCTAGACAAAATTGGATGGTTTTCGGTATGTTCTTCAGCTGGAGTCGGAGTTATCTTTCCAGCTTGGCAAGTCACTTCAAAAACACATAGCTGTACTCATCTTCCAAAACAAGATTATGCTAGCTCCGTGATGCTTCCTAATCATCTGAGACTCTCCAAATGTGTTTGTGAGTTTGTGCTTGAAAAATCGAACATGGATAAATATGGTCTAAACATCCAAGCAAATCCATGGTTCATCATTTTGGCTGGCCATCACTTGTCCGCTCCAGTTTGGCCGGGATCATCATCACATGGCAGTGACTGGCAGCCATGAAAAAATACAACGTCCATCCCACGAAACTGCTGGCTGAGCACATATTCCTATTGTGTTTCTGATATTTCAATCATTCCCAATGAGAATTAACACAATATTATTAGCACATATTCCTATATTGTTATACTATCTGATATATTCCTATTGTGTTTCTGTTATTTCGGTGATAGTAACAGATAGTATAACCACCCCATTTCATCACCGATAAATTTCAATAAATATATGAATAAATCAAACATTATAACCGGATTATAACCCCCCAGAAGTTTCCCGTCACCAATCAAAAAACGAGAATTTCTGGGTCGCCACGACTCCCGTAGAGGTCAACAGACTCACCTGAGGATTTTGCTCGCCAACATGGGGGACGTTTTCCCAGATTTCATCAAGATCAACTAAGAAAAAAACATGAAAAATAGAAAAAATGTATATAAACCAGCCAAAGAATTGGGATTGAACATGATTTCACAAAACAAACAACCAGTTCAATTTCACCTGGAAAAAAAAAATGGGATTTCACTTCACCAAAAACGGGATTGATTTACAGCCTACATTGCTCAAATTAAAAAGGGAGTCAACATATGTCAACACGTGATGTCCAGAATGTGGGGTATTCAGAATGCCTCCAAATTAAATATCGACATCCGTTTGACCAACTAATCAGCAATTTTATCAATGGCCCTTTCAGGAAGCGATTTATTGGAGGTAACCACCATATATATATATATATATCATAAATGAGGCCTATATAAGGCCTAAATTTCGGGGAATATCCCAACAAAATATGGCCTGAAAAATGCTACAGTTCTTCCATTTTAGGATCCTGAATTTCTTGACATATTATAAAAACATATTATAAAAACCATACCCATAGGATCCATGGTGCTGCTATATATGGTAACATGGATCCCCTCAATATACCCCCAATGTTAGCATATATACCAGCACCATGGATCCGTCATGGGATATCTAAACCACTATTAATCCCAGTTATCCACCATATTATATTATTAATGTAAACCACTATGGACTAGTCATAACCAATATTCAAGAACCACCATATGATATAAACCACTATGAATTTCCCATTGATCTTAGAGGAAAGTCGTCCAGGCCCGGGCTTCCCGGGGTTCCCCCCCGTCCGAATGGGCCTCGGTCTTCGGACTACCTGGAGATTTACCACGAAAAACACATGGTTTTTCCACAAGAACCCACATATGTATACATAATATGTAATAATAGTTAATAGCTATAGAATGCTATATATATATGCTTACTAATGTAAATATATATTTGAAAATATGGTACCCCCAAATCCCAGGTTTTCTCGCAATGTTCCCACTAAAATTGCCATGTTGGCAGGTGATGTGCTAAACTTTGGGACTTGTCATTTGGGTCTACATTTTTTTGGGGAGATGGTATATCTGGTTGGTGGTTTCAATCCCTCCGAAAGATATTAGTCAATGGGAAGGATTATCCCATATGATGGAAAAGAAAATTCATGTTCCAAACCACCAACCAGATATATCCTTGGGTTTCCAGAATCCATCGTAATCCATCTAAATTATAATATTTCACTAACCTGAATCTTGCGGCCATTTGGGGATCATTTCCCTTACTAACCATGATTTCCAGGGTTCGGTCGCAGTGAGGTCGTGATGAAATTTACATAAATTTACCCATATTTACCCAGATATTTATGTAGCCACTAGTGACTTCCCAGTTCATCTGAGCGGCTGATCTCATAAGACCATAGGGGTTCCCTCCATTTGAGCCATTAAAAATACCCCTACCCCATCTCATTATACTAGTTGGTTGATAGGTTTCCCTACTATGGGTTATCATGATCCCCAGTAAACCAGCTAGTATAATCCACATTAATCCACAACCAGCAATCAATTCACCAGGCTACTTTTAATAGCTCCCATGGCTCCATGATCTCCATGGAGACAGCCCCCATCCCGGGCATCCGGGGCATCCTAAGCCCGGTGCGTTGCAACTGCTGCCGCAGCCGCTGGTTCTCCGTGCTGAGTCGAGCCTCTAGAGATCTCACCTGTGCCTCGCGGAGCAGCGCGGCATCGCACGTCATGCTTCGATTTAGTGGACATCGTTTGTTTTTTTCTTGGGCTATGTTGGGGTATACCATGGGTATACCCCAGGAATTAAGTACATTAGTAGATATAAGATTATATATAAGTATATTTTTATATGGAATTTATGTAATTATCATATGATTGGACAAACTGACAAACCCAGCTTGGTGGTTGAGCCAATCCCCTGATTGGCAAATGTTTCTGTAGTCAGTGGGGATCATTCCAAAAAAAATGCTTGAAAGTTGAAAATAGAATTTCGTTGAAACCGGCTAGTTTTCACAATTCACGCATGCCGCCACATAGCCAAATATCTTTCCAAGAGGGCAGGTTTGGAATGTGAAACATTGTCAAACTTATTGCACTGTATGGGTGGATAGAACTGTCAGGTCGGAATCTTTTTGCCCAGGTATGTCTATGTCTTTTGTGTGGCGAATTGTGGCCATTGTTTGGGGATGATAGGGGAATGATGGACGCCTACCACCAACAACTTCAGGCTTGATCTGTCGGAAGATGGGAAATCTGCGGAACCAACCAGTGTCTGAGAATTGTGCATACCCCCAAATAGCCATTTACATCTGGTTATTTAACATAGCCATGGAAAATCACCATTTTTAATAGGTAAACCATCTATAAATGGGCCATCTATACCATGGCTATGCTAAATAACCAGAGGGTACATAACATAGTGATAATGATGATTAACCAGAGGATTTAGAGATATTTAGAGATATTTAGAGGTACCATATGTTCAGACAAACCCATATGTTTACATCCTTTGTGATCAATGTCCAACAACTAAACCCAAAAAAATAGCTGGGGGCCCTGCGATGTTGCTCTCCGTTCCAGCCTGAAGGCGCTGGAAAGAGATTTATACAGATAAAAATGTAAGAATAAAATTGATCTTTAAATTTGTGTGGTACCATATGTATGTATGTATAAATATTAAATCATATGTTATATCATATGTTATATCATATACAGTATTGGTATCATATCAAATATCATATATATATCATATGTCTTATACCATATATCATATATAATATATCATATCATATATATATATATAATCATGTACATATATATTATCATATGTTATATCATATATATATATACATATTATACACTATATATATGTACATTTGTATCATAATATATTGTCATATTATATATACATATATAATATATATTCATACAGTACATATAAAGGTTTTCTGAACCCCCTTCTCTCGGTACCCCCCAAAAAAATATAACATCCATGGCTTTTTTTAATGAATTTCTTTGCATATATTTTGCACCAAAACCATCCCCAAAACCCCCGCAACGACACCCAGAGTCTGCCAGGGCCCTCGCGTTAACAGCACCTGGGTTGGTTGGTAGGAAGCCAGAGCTGGACAGTTGACAAAACATATTATAATATAATATTATAATGTTCTATATCTTTCATAATATTATGCCAAAAAATGAGAAAAAATGAACATGGTTGAACAAGACCTGTATTCACAAAGCTATAATTAGCTTATGTGTTTTTTTTGGGTTCTGAATCAAGGTGTCAAAAATCAAAACGCCGGAGCCGAATGGAGCGGAACCCTTCAGTGTTCCCACGCGGCACCTGGATTCGATGGTGACTTCAGAGGTTTCACCTGCTCGGACGAGATCGATCCATACTGATCGTATGGCAACAGCCATTTCCCTTCAGTGAATGCAACAGCGAATTTAGAGGTCACCAATGGCTAAAAAATCAGAGACAAACAGAGTCAACAGAGTCACGGCAGACTGCTTTTTTGTGATGACCGTCTTGTGGTGACTGCGAAACCACACTGACACCCGGCCTCGCAGATTGGGATTTTCCTAGATGAATCCCCAAAGTTTTGGATGAAGCCCCATATTTGATAGGAAAATCTATGGGTTCCTCTAATTTTTCCCTTAAACCAATCCAATCAATGCATGACACATGGGATTTCATGGGCTTTTTCATGGGATTTCATGGGATCTCATGGGATCCCATTCAAGATGAAAGGTCGATGAAAGGTGTCTGGCGCTTGTCTGGCAAGCGGCGCCTCTTTCAAACCGCTCCCGTGCTCATGAAGCTCGGCAGATTCCTGCTCATCAAATCTCAAGAGACCCATGAATTTCGTGGGTGCATCAAGTCCTATCATTGGAGAATTGGAGAATGGCGCGCTCCAAATACCGATATTTATCTGCTTTCAATGGTTGACCTACCCCTCTGAAAAATATGAGTTCGTCAGTTAGGATTATTATTCCCAATATATTTATGATTCATGCAGGGCTCTGAGTAGTGTGAGGGGGGCCCCTACGGGGCCCCTCCCCCCCAAACTAATTTGGTATACTGAATAACTCGCAGTTTTTTGCGCGCCCCCCTCAACAATTTTTAGGATAGTCAACTTAAGTAAGGATTTCAATTGAAATCAATTTACTTTCAATTCATTTGAATCTACGTTCAATTGATGTTCCTTTGAAACATCAAAAACATCTCTTGCTAAGAAAGGATTTCAATTGACATCAGTTTACTTTTAATTCATTTGAATCTGCGGGAATTAACTACATTCAAATATACGGGCTTTTAAATATACGAACATGTATTTTAGACTACCTCCGGGAAGGTTTTCCTTGGCCCGCCCGGCCATTTAAACCTATGGAATGCAATTCATTTAAACATACGGTAACTACATATAAATATACGAACTGGATCGAACTGGTATTTCATACTACCTCCGCGGCCTCGCGGTCTGGCCCGCCCTCCACATACCATTTATATAAATGTCGTTACCGTACGTTCAATTGATTGTCCTTTTAAACTTCAAAGAAATCTATTGATAAGAAAGGGATTTCAATTAAAATCAAATTAAATTACTTTCAATTCATTTGAATCTACTTTCAATTGATTTTCCTTTTAAACCTCAAAGAAATCTATTGATAAGAACGGATTTCAATTGAAATCAATTTACTTTTAATTCAAATTGAATCTACTTTCAAGTGATTTTCCTTTTAAACTTCCAAGAAATCTATTGACAAGAAAGGATTTCAATTGAAACCAATTTACTTTCAATTCATTTGAATCTACTTTCAATTGATTTTCCTTTCAAATCCCATAAACACGCCCAAAAAGTTGTTGTGCACAATAGAGTACCATCCAAACAATTATATATATTATTTAGTATCTGGGCCATTCATGGGGTACCCCCTTGAAAAATTGGTTGGGTGCTGTTTTTTAATAAGGATTTAATAAGGCATCTAATTTTTTGGGAATCCTTGCATTTTCAAAGCTTTAACATGGATATAGTTTTCTAAAGTAAATGGACCAGCTTTACCCAAAGAAAGGTGGATAAAAGGTTTGGTGTTTTTTCTTCACCCAGAAAGTTGTTGTGCACAATAGAGTACCATCCAAACAATTATATTATTTAGTATCTGGGCCATTCATGGGGTACCCCCTTGGAAAATTGTCTGGGTGCTGTTTTTTTAATAAGGATTTAATAAGGAATCTAATTTTGGAAAACCTTTCATTTCAAGGCTTTGACATGGATATGGTTTTTTAAAGTAAAGGGACCAGCTTTACCCCAAAAAACATTGGATCTGAGGGAAAAAAAACTCACACTAGAGGCCCACCCCCCACAAACACCAAGATACTCAATTAGGAAGCAACAATTTTCTCACAATAGGGTATCATGACACTAATCGAAGGCTAACATTATTATTGATTATTTATGTGCATACTTGTAGCTACAAGACCCAAGAATCAAGGCCAACAGGTCAAGTGGCCAACTTCCAAATCCCCCCATGCTGGCCTTTTTCAGTTTCACCAAGCTCGCCTGCGGGGGCATGGGAATCTGTGGATATCATCCTACCATGGCTAGTCCTAGATGCAAAACAGACTTTGTTTAGCTGCTTTGCATAAATCACCCATTTATGGCACGAGTTTGACGTATTCAAATCTGATTGGTAGTTTTAACCATCTTTGAAAAATATTGGTAGTTTTAACCATCTTAATAATCTGAAGGATTATCCCATATATTATGGACAATAAAAAATGTTTGAAACCACCATGTTTTCGGCCATGTTTTCGGATCTGCTACCTGCTCGGGGTTAAGAGCGAGGTATGGTCACCAGTGTGAAATCTCCTAGTCAACTTGCAGACGCGGATGTCGCGCAGCAAGAGGTAAACTGCACAGCGCACTTGCGTCTCGAACACAAGGCATCGCCAGTTTAGTTTCCATCCATCGCTCCACTTCAGCCAAAGAGTACTGGTCCCACGGCAGAGAAATTGCTGGAATAAAAGCTTGGACAACCCCCGATTGGGGTCTACATTGCGCCCATGCGGCAGTAGTGCCAGCTTCTTTGAGCATCCATTTGATCATCTGCCTGAACCATTTTGTACGCTGCTTAAAACTGAAAGCATCTGGCTCGATGTATGGTCTTTGGTCTGTGTTGACCCATTCATTGCGAACTCGCAGTGGTCCAGGGTGCCCTGTGGCCAATTGAAAGTCCACATACAACTGGGCAAAAGAAATCCAAATGGGTTGCACCGTGGAATCTTGCACCAGTCTTGCGAAGAACCACCGGATCACCTTCTGACATAATGAGGACCCGTAGAGCCTGGCAAGCTTTGGCAGCAGGGTACCGGTCCATCCCCCCAAAACAAAGTGAACCTCAAAGGCACGTGTTTCCTTTGGCTGAACAGTTGCGCTGGGGCCTTCTTCATCATGAGGTCGACAAAGAAATCTTCGTCCCACGGCAACATGGAGTTGGAACACCTGTTGAAAAATTCGTTCCGCTGCATCTGTGGCACGAACATGGGTTTCCCAAAATGCCCAAAATTCCGGTGGACGTGCTTGGTTTGCAAGGCGCGCTGCCCGGTCAGCATAGTCGTTATGGAAAAATTGCCACACCTCAAACTTAGAGGTCGCACTATGCAGAGTGCGATGAGCAGCAACTTTGCACATGCAAATGTTGTCACGACCCAGTGTCTCCACCGATTGCAAAACCCACCTCCACAAATCTGCATTACTGCGATTCGCCTTGAGGCGCACATTGCCCCAAACCAGCAGCTGAAACTTTGTAAGCACACCTAAGCAGTCGATCCATAAACGGACAGGAGCACGAAGTTGCGCTGCCCAGTGCAGGATGTAGGCCACTGCAAAAAGTTCCGCTCTGAATGCAGTTTGACATACCCCAGACAGATAGGACGCACACAAAACCTGAGCACCACCGGGAGTCCACCTGTCAGAGAAAGACGGGGCACGCGTAACAGACCAAGCAGCACAACGAGTCAACGGACATGACGAAGCCAAGCACGATCCATCAGCGAAAATTTCATTCCAACCATCGCGGGACAGAACACCACTCAAAGGAGGCAAGTCCGAAGGCAGGGATGCAAGCAAGGTCATCCAGGCAGGCCAAGTGGGAGGCAAGACAGCCCAACCGCGAAGTGAGAGTGCAGGTGGGAGAAGATCCAAAATGCCAGCAATATCGGGTGCAAGCTGGGTCCGCAGGTCATGATGTTGCGGACACTGCCAATACCGATGCTTCAGCGTGTCAACTTCACCGCACCAAGGACATGCATCAGTTTGAGTGGTCCATTTGGATTTGTACCGCTCCGTGAAAAGTCCACCGGAAAGTCCAAAACGGTACATCCCCTGTAAATCCAATCCAAGGGATTTGAAGGCTTTTCGGGTGGCCGCAAGGTTGGCCTGTTCAATGCCAGCAAAGTCGGCTCTGTGTGCAACCTTGTGAGCGACAACGTGAGGCCAAGCAAATGTCAGTCTCAAATCAACCTCAGCAGGATTGGTAGTGATAGGGCAAAAGGAGCCAAAACTGTCAACTAACATCCCCTGTCGGTCAACATGGAACCCAACGGACTGCACTCGATCCAAGGCAATGGAAGCAAGGGAGTTGGGAGGCAAGTCAAAATCCCCATGGGCCAGTGGTGAGATGACCGTGGACCAGAAATCAGCAGGACTTTGGGTACGCAAGGATCGGCAAGTCCACAGCACAGCAAGCAATTCAGGGTCCACCAATGGCTCAACCAAACCAAGCAAAATTGATGGGTTGACTCCGGGTCGTTGAAAACCAATGGCTTTAACAGCACTTCTTCTCAGGGAAACCCAGTGCTGATCACCTACTGGGGCACTAGCCACTGCATGAAGTCCACGTGGCCACGCAACAGCCCTGAGCATGTAGACTTTGGCATGGTATTGGGTCTTGCTCAAGCGTAGCTTTTCCCAAAAATCATCAAGGTCTTTCATGCGCTGAGTCAGGGTGCGGTTGGTGTACTGTCTGGAAATGCCAAAATGGCCACCAAGTTCACGGGCATGGTGCAAGACCTGAATGCCGCTGGAGCGCAAATTGCGACGGGTGTCAGGGCAAGTGGACCAACCGAAGGTCTTTTTGCGATCAACTGTCAAGTCCAACATGGATGCATACTGCTCGATCAAATCCAATTGTTTGACTGCAAGGTCAGGGTTGACCGAGAAGGTTTGCCAGTCATCCACATATGTCAAACACCTAATTGCCGGCAATTGAAACTTCAACCAAAGAGCAAACAGGTGGTCCACAAGGAGCATACCAAAAACTGACAGCCCACACCCCTCTGCCAAGCCTGTGGATGTAAGAAATCCATCTGAGTATGAGTCTCGAACCTTGAAATGTCTCCGCATCAGGCTCAGAGCCCCAGCCCAGGCAGTGGTCACTTCATTGGGGGTCCCAACCAACACAGCCAAGCACAAAGCAGGAAATCGGGGAATGCAGTTGAAGCATTTCTCCAAGTCAGCTGAAATGCCTGAAATGGGTTCGGTGGTGGCATATGCATTTTCGATTTGCTGCAGCATATAGGCCCACAAGTCAGAAGCCTGACGACCACGACGATTCCCATAAACACTGTCATCAACCCATGATTCAGCAAAGGTGAGCAGATGTCGGGATTGGATGCTGCTCCATGCCCTGTATGGTAAACCAAAAATTGTTATGGGTCTGTATTGGCTGGCAAGGGTTGCCCCTTCAAGTTTGGCCAGGGAGTGAACTTTGCCGGCAAGCAATTGGATGGGCCAAGCGCCATCACATTCGGCACGGGCAAAGAGATTAGCCAAACTCTGCAGCGTCATCTTATCTGCTTGGATGAGGTCTTGGCGGCTGACTCCATCGAGTCCAGTTGCGGCTCGTTTCTTTTTCCTGAAACTTTCATCTCTCAGCATGTCTCCATCCACAATCAGATGGCTCACAGGTGTCGGGTTAACAACCCTTTTGGCAAAAGCGATCAGCTCAGCCCAGTGAGTGAATGGGGTATTGTCATGTCGGCACCAACGGCGTTGCCACTGCTCATGGAAGGCTTCAAAAATGGCACGGAGGTCGCCAACTGGCTGGGTCTGCACTGCAATAGTCTCAGGTTGCACCTGACTCACATCATGGAGCCATACCTTGTCTGCCTCAGCATGGATAATTTCATGGGACTGGCCGGAAATCCAGAGAGGCAAGTCTTCAGCCAAGGTCACAGATCTATCCAATTCGATGGCACACTGATCAACATCAACATGAACTATGGTGGCATCAGCCCGATGGACCAAGGTCTCCACAGGAGCAGGTGGTGTTCTGGCCACATCATGGAACACCAAATTTTTGTCATGTTCATGCTGGGCACGGCGATAGGTGGCTTTGGCTTGGATAAGCCGCTGCTCAAGCAATCGAACTTCAGCAAGCACAGCATCATAAATCTGATGCGCAACTGCAGAGTTGGGGCAAAATTGAGGGATGCAATCAGGGTCAAGAGGGCAAACGTACTGGCGCTGGGGCCACCAGTAGAAAAAGTGGGGGCAAAACCAGGGGCATTCAGAATGGCACGCCACAAAGCAACACCATGAAGCATATCTTGGGCAGCATGAACTGTCCGGTTGTCAATCCATCGGCAGTAATTTTGGAGCCTACGTGCTTGCTTGAACTGTTTGGCATGCAAGGCTGAGAATCCAAAGAATGCAGGTTGAACATCGGAGTGTCTACCTTGCTTGATTGGGGCAAGGCGGCCGACACTTCTCTTGGGTTTGAGTTGCTGTCCCCTTCCCTTCATTTGGGGCATCCAAGCAGGACCAAGGCTCTGTTGGGCAAGGCTCTCTTTGGAAGACCACAGGAGGGCATATTGCTGGGTGGGGTCAGCTGGGGCATCAAAATCAACTGGAGAAACAAGGGCAGTCGTCTGTGTCCAGGGGATTGGTTTAGGGCAAGGCCAAGGGAATCGCTCCATGTGAGCGACCCCTCCCGCAAAGGAAGCGACCAAAACTGCATGATCAGCAAAAACAGTTTGGTCAATGACCAACGATTGGAAACCCATGGCAAGATCAGGTGACAGCCACAAGAAATCCTTACGTGTGGCCTGCTTGCAAGTCATTTGGATATCAGCCCCTGTTTTGGAACGGTAAAGGTCTTGAACTTCAATCCACCCCTCGGCTTGAAGCTTATGGGAGACCTCAAGGGCAGTGATGTCAAAATTCCAGTCTCCTGCAAGAAAGCGTGGACCAGGCTGCTGTAGCAAGCGATGTAAGGCAAAATCCAACAGGGCTTCAGTCCGGGTGAAGGCTTGGGCATGAGTTTTGCCTTCAGGATACCCGTAAACGACTGCACCTGAGACCCAAGAAGCAGGCGTACAGAATGACCCAAATTGCAACCTGCCAGTCTCATACAAGTCAGGGGGCCAATCAACAGCCAACGTGCGGCAAGGCAGTGAAGTGGTGAAGGCCACTCCAGACCAATGTCCAGCATCACTCGAAGTCGATCTCGGAGTCACTGGGGCTCCAGCAAGTACATGCTTGTACCTGGTTTTCATGGACCGAAAACTAAGCTCTAAGTTGCGGCGAGCTTGTTTGGAAAGGTGAGTCTCGCTGATGGCCAAGATGTCGGCATCTATGCTACTGAGAACATGGTGTTTCCCTTGCAGCCCGGAAGGGTTGCAAATCCCCATAGACCATGTGTCAGCTGCTGGGCCAGGCACTCGTGCTTCACCAACTCGACAAAGAGAAAACATCATCAAAAGTGCAAAAACTGCCCGAAAGGGGCGCCAAAGCCCCGGGGACACCCTGCAAGAGGGCAAATTGGCAGGGCCCTCACACCTTCACTCAGTTCTGGGTTTTTTGGCCAAAATGGCCTCCAGGCGTGTCATCTGGTCTGTCAGCATTGTCTGCATCTGCTGCGACTGCATGTCAAGTTGAACCTTCATCTGCTGTTGCAAGGTCTGAACTTGGGCTGTCTGCTGCTGGTGGTTGTCCTGCACGGTATGCTCAAGGACAGTCTGGCGAGATGCTAGCTGCTGCACCTGCTGCTCTAACGTCTGCAATCGAAGGTCTTGATCATCAACTTCCATCTTGTCCACCGTGGGAAGTTTCTCCAACAGTGTCTTTTCAAGTCTCTGTTCAATTTCTTGAAGCACATGAGGAGCAGGAGCTTGGGCAGGCAGTGCAGGAACCTGTTGAACTGCTTTCGACCAGGGGTCGTTGGCAAGCCATGGGTCTGGCATGGTGGCATCTCCTGGGCGGCACAACTCCACTGTTTTGACATGTCCTACCACTTGCGTTTCTTGGTCATTGGAGGTTCCTTTGTCATCTTGGCAAGTGATCACCACTTGGCCATGCTGCATAGGCAGTACATTGACCGGAGGCTCTGTAACAGCTTGGAGGGCCCACATAAGTCCACCTGGCACATGGTGTAAGGGCTGAAGTGGTCTGCAATCCCAACCGCTAGCTTTCAGTGCTCTGGCTATGCTCTTGCGATCACTGCCAAATGGCCATGGGCCGCTGTGAAAAGTAAGCCTTTCGCCAGGAGCAAGGTACACTGCATCGGGCTTGGTGCTTGTGAAAAGCCTTTGGAAATGGTTGACGTGAGTCCGCAGGCCAAATCTCTTGCCTGAACGAGCAACTCCCAGGCATTCAACTTCGCACTTGGCACGGTGTGCAACTGACTGGAAATCCATCTGAGGCAGCCAAACTACTTGGTAGTCACTGTGAGGTTTGAGGGCATCCTCAGTCTTGGGCTCAATGAACACACCATGTGTTCCGCTGGCACACAAAACCTGGGTTTCAAGGCTTTTGGCATACCGGATCATCACTGAGAAGTGGCTGGCTTGATCCCACTTCACAGGCCTCCCAGCATCGGTGAAGTATTGACGTCGGAACACATCCAACAGTGCATCATGTGGCTGTTCACTGGTCGGATGCCAGCCTGTGCATTGGCAGTCAGACTGAGACCTACAAGTATTCAAACAGGGCAACACACTGAGCACATGCTTGACAGGCCGATTGGAAAAGTCTTCCCAGCTACCCTCCCACATGTCTTTGTAGACGGCGATTCGGGCACAGGCAACTTCAACAGCCTGGATGGCTGGAATGTTTTTGGCTTTGTACTGATACACCGATGACTGGCCCAATTGAACCAAGATACCTGTCACCAGCATAGGCTCCTGGTTGACAGTGCACCGGGCAGCAAACCGGATGGACGACCAGACAAGTGACGTGGACACTTCAGCAGGCGGATGAAGGACCAACATTGCAAGACCATGGTTGGTGAGCAGCTTACCAGCTTGCAAAAACGGCAGCGCTTCAGCATACGTTGTCACAACAACACCTCTGGCTAAGGGACCTACTGTGGCAAAGGAGATTTGGTCAAGCGGCTCATCTTGTCCAACACAGAAGGCTCCTCTTTCCAACACCAACTTGGCAGGATCTAACTCAGCAGGGCGCTGAGGCAAGGCTCTGGTGGCCTTCGGCTTCTTGGTCTTTGTTGAGGGCTTGGCAGCATTGTGCTGAGTGAGTTCATCTGGCAAAACAAGCTGCAGTGGCGGTGACTGCTGATTGGCAAGTGCTTTCAGGGTCTTCCATGGAGCCCCTCCTGACACAGCTGACAGAACTTCCGTTTTGCCTAGGGCTTGAATCACAAGTTTCGTGCGCATTTGAACCTGTGCTACTGGGACACCATGGGCTTTGAGCAGTTCACTGGTAAGTCCAAAGACGTCGGCAATTCCAAGGCCCCAAAACCACGGTTTCGGCAAGGACGGCTTTGTTTGACAGGCAGCGGCAAAGCTCGCTTTCAGGTCTTGGTGGAAAGTCACCAATGCAGCTTCATTTTTGGGGAGGTCATGGCCTAGAAGCTTGTGTGACATGAAAGCAACTGCTGCAGCACCGCAATACCCTCGTGCAAATGATCGTCTTGTGCATGCAAGGCTGAACATAGGTCGGTTGGCAGCCTGGCTGATCAAACCATGAAGGGGGCTCAAACATTCAACTTCGGAGTCTGTATGTTCCCACATCGAAACCTGTACCTCACTGACACCAAACGTCCAAACAACCGGCATCCAGTGCTGCATGACATGAACTGCTGTGACGATGCTTTTCAAATCAGGGAATTGATCCAACCATTCTTTGACAATTGCGACATGTCCACCTTGTAGCCAACCTGTAGCCAATAAAGGGTCCAAAAATTGGACATCTGTTCTTCCTGACATCATGACACAGGCTCGGAGGTGCAAAGAAAGTTCATCATCTGCCATAGCACTTCCTTCTTTGGCAAGGACTTCCAACCTGGACGGACCATGAACAGTGACTTGACGAAAATTGGCACAACTGGCAATGCTGGTGGCAAGGGGCGGAAGCATATTGACAAGCTGGGTTTCATGTAAACGCTTGACATTGCTCAGGGTATCCATGACATGACCAGGCACGGCTGCACTTGGGACTTCGACATGGGACCGACTAGACCGACTTCCTGGGACATCAGGCATCACACTAGGCATCGGCAGACCAGTTGTGGCGGGACATGCGACCGACTCTGGCATGGTGCTGGGGAAGTCATCACCAATCGGATCATCAGCTTCAAAGTCCAAAGGGATCTGAGCAAGCATTTCCGGTGCAAGGGTCCCTACAACAGTGGACGTGTTGTTGGCATGTGCACTGGCAACACGGATGCATCTTCCGCCGACAGGTGCATGATATTCCAATGGTTGGCCTGTGGCATCATCAATCCACTCACACCCTTCGGCATCAGGGGTAAGTGCCAACTCAGCTTGAAACAGTTCGACCAAAGTTGTGTTGGGCAAAACCTGAACATGCACCTGAGTTCCATCGGCATACTTCAGACAAGTCCAAGCAGGAGTAGCCAAAGCGGCTTGAACATTGGGGAACATCTCTTTGGCGATTTGAAAAAGCCTAGATCTGAATCCCTGCAACACTTCGGAGGGGTAAATGTCCGGGAGATCCCAAAGGTGATGTAAATGCTTCATGAGGCATGACCCAATCCAAACTGATTGCAGTGGGGATGCAAGTTGTCCAATTGCACAGAGTCCCAGTTTCAAAGGCGGCCGATTTTGATTCAACCATTCCATTGGAGGGGGCATACCATTGAGTAGGGCCAACTCACATGGGTGTAAGTGTCGAAAAAACACTTGGCCATCACTTTGTGCAACTTGGATCAACTGGGCATAAATGCCGCGTTGCTTGATGAGCTGCTCGCTGAAGCCTGCAGTCCTACATCCGCAGGGGCAATCTGAGGCCTGGCTGCCCCATGCATGAAGGCATGTTGGGAGTTTGCCATCCATCTGCATCACATACTTACGCATGCTGGAACCATCTAAGGTAAATTGGGTTGTCTCATGGTCAGTCACTCTGAGCTCATTCAAAACATCTTCAGGCCATTGTCGAACAAAAGGCATGACATCCCGGATTGTGAGGTGGGGGCTCTTTGGCCAGTCTTGCAACTGCAGGGGTCCTAAGGACGGATGCATGGCAATCAACCACCAACGAAACCTTCTGGCACACCATTGGTCTTCAAGCTTCAACGTCAGTTCAGTCAGGTGATATCCCAGTTGCGACTCAAGCTGTTGGAGACAAGACTTGACATACTGGTTTGTTCGAGCCTGGGTGACACATTCAATGATCAACAAGGGACTCTGAAAAAGATGGCATGCACGGACTGTGGCAGGGACAGTGTTGGATCTGTCATCGCTGGATCCAGCTTGGGCACCACCTGTGGAGTAAGGCTGGCAGGAAACTCCACTCATTAAGGTGAACGGTGGATCGACCCTCTTCGCAACTTCCTTCAGGCATGACATGTCATTGATATCACCATGAATCACTGGCACTCCTGGGTGACATGACTGATGTAGGTGAACCAAGGGCAGTCTCCATTCAACACTGCACGCATGTTTGAACCCTGCAGCTTCAAGTCCAACGGAGGAGCAAGCAATTCCAGCACACAGTTCAACGGTTCTAAGCAGATCGTCTGACTGGCGAAGTCCGTGAGCAATCAAAACGGACTGGTCAGTGATCAACAACTCAACAGTCGGACCAACGGAACCCACCACCACGTCAAAAACTGTCACACGGCGACAACCACGCACCTGAGAGTCCACCATGCACACAAGCTTGAAAGGACGGCAATCAGGAACTATCACACCAGTGAGGACAGCATTCGTGTGAAGGAGACAGTCCAAGACCAGCGACACCTTCGATCCAACCGCAGTGGCACTCCAGTCAGGGCAGAACAGATGGGGACCAACGACAGGGACATCCCAAGACATGGCCAAGCAACCAGAACTGGCGAAAAACCAGAGGGGGCTGACCACTCAAACTCGGCCAGCGCCAGCCCACCTCTGGCAGGTGTTTGAGCCGAGGCTTGTGTTTGAAACCACCAACCAGAAATGTATTAAAGTACCCTTCACCAGTTGTTTTCCCAAAAAAAATCACCCTGCACCAGCCTCCAAGACGCTCAAAGATGAAGGACCCGCCTTTTTTTATGCGAGGCCGAGGACAGATTTCCGAGATTTCCGGGCACCAAAGGGCTTGTCCTAAAAATGGAGATACCCTCTGGTAATTTAACGTAGCTATTGAAAATGACCATTTATAGTGGATTTTCCCATTAAAAATGGTGATTTTCCATAGTTATGTTAGTTTACCAGAGGGTATGGTAGACCCAAATGGTAATTTTTTAATGGAACTGACTGATGATCAACCATGGGCCAAAAAACACAATGGAACACACCTTTTTGTCGGGGGGAAAAATATGGCAGGGGCCCCATCCGCCTGTAGCCACAGCTGTAAAGCAGCCCCTGTGATCATTCCCATCCACTACAAACTAGTGGTTTTCTTCACTGGATCGGTTTCTTAGGGAAACTCGTCCTGCCATTTCTTGCCCGGCTGGACTCAGCTTGTGAACTATAGGGACCTGTGAATTCTCCGATCCAATTCGGGGATCCAGCTGCTCCCGCCTCATATGCACTTGCTTGGGTTAGCAAAAAGGGCAGCGCTGCCCACACCAACCTGGACGGCAGGACCATCTCAGAGAGGATCAATGCCCTTTGGGCCAGGGTTTGACCATACAAATTGATGTTCCCCCCAAAAAATGAAGGCCATCCTGAGAAATGAACAGTTGAAACTGTTATAAACTGTTGAAACTTCCTAGTAATGGATTGATTTCAGGGAACATCTCCAAAAAACCCTGGGTTTGGCCTTCAAATACCGGCTTTACTATAAATTTTCGCTTTAACCATCCGACCTCTGCCCAATCCTATCACCGGTGCCTGGTTCGGTTCCGGACCTGAAGCGCCGGAGTCCCCATGTGACGCAACCCAAAGGCGCGCCCATTGGACATGCCGGTGCTCCTATTGAGCCCATGTTGCAGGTCGGGGGAATTGCGCAACGAAGGCACACACATTTGGCATACGCTACCCCCAAAATCAAATCTCATGGTTGATCAACATGTGTTCCATGAAAATTGCGTTGAATTGGTGTGTTTAATTTGTTGAGCAAATCCACACGTGAACTCGCTATTTTGCTACTTAGATGATCTTACATGGCTGTTTCTGTTGGTTAACGTCCCAATTCTGCGTAAGCTGTCCAATCTGCTAAGTGGTCAATGAACCTCACTGCACTGCAACTTCGCATCTTTTCGCCTAGCTTTGAGGCTTTCGCCATGTCCAGGCAACATGGACTTCGGAACGCATCGTCGTTTGACGAAGAAACCAATGCCCTTGGGAACACCTGTTCAGATAGGTTTGCCCAGGAGTTTGACCAATCAAAGTGAGGATGGCATCTGAATTTCTAGAACTGGGCTGTACCCCAAAATTCCAATTGCAATGGTGAAAATGGGGTCTTAAAATCCATGGGTTTTATGCACCCTATTTTCAGACACACCCAGGTGGAGAGCACGTCAATAAATACAACAGCCATGAAGGACCCCAATCACAAGTAAGCCAATGCTTGGTAAGAAACAGTTACCCCTTCGTCATTGAAGGTTTGAGGGGTCGGGATTGTTGCAGAAGGTACCAAATAACAAGTCATTGCAAGCTGGAGACATATAGATCACACTTGACTTGGGTACCCTAAAAATAGATGGAAGCGATATTGAACATGTACATCCGTAAGTCGCAGTACCGTTAGAAGCTACAAATCCCGGTCACGGTATCAACATGTTTTTTCGATTGCCGCACCAGTCTCTTGGGCGTTACCAGTGATCGTAGAGGAAATGGCATGGCGAAATAACATCCTTTATGCAATTCTGAGTGTATAGTCAATTACATTATGTAATGCATTCATATACACATCTGTGATCATGTTTGATTTGTCAATAGTTATAAGTAATACACTGTTTTAAATTACACAGTT
>Ga0126342_10003359_pt1 | contig 26373 bp, 28 predicted proteins | sample Cyp1metagenome_FD_92528 | JGI IMG/M metagenome (GOLD analysis project Ga0126342, IMG submission 92528) | Coral microbial communities from Lord Howe Island, Old Settlement Bay, Australia - Cyphastrea 1 metagenome | ecosystem: Host-associated > Invertebrates > Cnidaria > Coral ...
AACACTGTGGATCGCGAGTCGCAGTTGAGCAGGAGGACGAGGAGGACAACGAGAGGAGGAGGACAACGAGAGGAGGAGGAGAGGAGAGGAGGAGGAGGAGGAGGACGAGGAGGAGGAGGAGGAGGACCAGGCAACTGACATAAAATCTAACAACCCTCACCTGGCAGGTGGGGAAAAAACATGGATATCTAGCCAAAAAGATCAAAAATACTCCACAACACGAGGAAATGCAAAAGATAGATAGTTGAAAAAACAAACAAGGTTTCTCATCAGCATAGGCCTTACATTGGCATCAAATGAGAATGGAAAATTGTGGGAGGGGCGCGTGTAGGTCTACTTCACACTGCCACATTGGGCAGCGTCAATACCTCCATTTTCAGTCTCATGCATGACGGCCTGTCCCACAGGCTGCTGAACAATATATATATATTATCAAATAAAATGCATTACATGTATACATACCATGCCTATATATACATATGTATATACATATATGGGCATAATGTGTTTCACCGCCCCCACCCAGTGTTTTCAAGTATTCTATATGTGCATGTTTCAGAGATGTTGTGCACGTTTCAGAGATGTTGTGCACGTGCCAGAGATGTTGTGCACGTTTCCCAGCAGTTGTGCATGTTTCACAGAAGTTGCGCACGTGTCACAGAAGTTGTGCACGTTTCACAAGCCCCCTAATAATGTTCGTGTTCAACTGCATTGGGGCGACCAAAGACGTTCTCCGGATATATATATATATATATATGTGTGCATATATATATATGTGCATCTCTCTCTCTCTCTCGTTTAAACATGTATGTGTATATGCAGATCATATAATGAATGCATATGTATATATATATGATATTCTGTATGTATACAGTGTGTAAATGTGTGTATTGATCATCATCTTCATCATCATCATCATCATCATCATTATCATCAGCCTAGCATACTTTGTAAACAATCAAATGACCCGAAATCCTGTTGATTCAGCAGGTGCTGTAGAGCACCACCTGCTGCATTGAACAGCGACCGAACCTGCCAAGAGGCGATCCCCTCCGAAACCCCAAGGGGAGCAACATGAATAGATCCAATATGATCCAATATGATCCAATACATGTTCCACCAGGTCTAAAGATGTTTCAAGCGCAGGGATTCAAAATTTGGTGGAAGGGATCAATGAAACACTGGATCTTCATGGGTCAAAGCATCTAACCGCCTCGCGCAAAGACAGTAGGTTTGGACCATCAGCTGGCGGCGGCAAGTCTCCTACCTGAATTCAATCGTTCATGGTACCCCAAGAATGAAGAGCCACATCCAGATGTTTGTCGTCTCCAAGGAAAATCCATGGAAATTTCCAAGAAATCATGGGGGTCACCATGGTCACCATGGTCACCTTCACTCGACTAAGTGACTACAGTGACTCCACCAGACCGGCCATCTCAGCTTCCCGCAATGTGAGCAATCGGCCTCCTAACATCCTGGTTGTTTCCCAAGCGCTTGGAGAAACTCACGAAGGAGTCCTCAGAAAGCCCGACTTTCAGAAGAGCTTCATGGGGATCTGTTTTGTTAGGATGATTTTGTATAGATAACCATTGATGATGGATTGATAGGTTCTGTTTCTTGGGATGCTGGAATCTCCTTCACCCATTTTCCCCTGGATGACTATGATCTTTGCATATCGCCATGCACCGCACGCACCGGGCTTTTTGAGGCATTGCGAATGTGTCAACTTCGCTCACCTTCGATCACTTCGCCTCCACCTGCTGTGAAAGCGACTACCCTCCGGCAATCAAACACAAAAATCCGGGATTTATAGATGATTTGCCCATATTTTCTAAAGGATCGCATTAAGATCCCATATTCTTGTGTTAAGGGAGATCCAAAATATTTTCCCATGTTTTCCGATTGATTTTCCCATTGATTTTCCCATTAAGATCTCCATTTCTAAGGGATCTTCCAGGGATCTTCCATTCCCACCTTCAGCGAAACCAGGTCATTGGGTTGAGAATGCTCGGCATGCTGAGGCTGGGCAAACCGATGCTGGGCAGTTCCATACCCAACACCTGGCGTCCACTCGTGTTGCATGGTGTTGCATGGTTTTGCACAAAGAAATGACCATCAAAAATGGGGATGATCCATATATATCATATATATATGGGTTTATTGTATATATATATATAATTATATATATATATATATGATGATGATGATGAAACTATAAATCATCAACCATATTGCTTAACCATCAACTAAGGAAAGTTGCAGAAAATTGCGGGAACTACTCAAAACTCGGTGGGTTTGGCTCCACTGATTCCAAGTGCCAGCCTTCGTCGGAGCCTCTGACGTGGTTGCTTTCCCACCGTCCTTGGTGGAACGTCATACGGCCAACCCAACCTGCTAAGGCTTGGAGCGGGATGGAGTGTCCCCTCACTATCCCCTGTCTGGGAGATGGTGAAACTCGCATTCCAAGGGAATCTTGTATATAATGTATATAGATTAATTATCCCTTGTCTACTGTTGCGGGTGGCTTGCGCCTACAGTGAAAGTTCTGTGTGTCAAAACTGAGCCGCAAAATAGGCCGTGAACAGAATTCAATAGTCCCAATCCTATCTTTATCAAAGGATAGGCGCATCTTGCCCCATCCCGACATGATGTTGCTGCTATTTTCCGAACAGATCTAGACATTAATCAGTAATCTGTTAAATCCATGTAAATCCTCTCAAGTCATCAATGTTCGTTCTGAATGGGGTGTTTATGAATAACGTTTACCCCTAGACTTTGGGAGAGGAACTCCCCCTGGGTGCTCCGACCTCAGCCTTGGCAGGAGCAACGACTCCCTTGATGCCTGTCGGACCTGTCGCCCTGGCCTCGGGCACGTCACGGAGTGGTCCCAGTCACAAGAAAAAACATAAGATACATGTATTCATATGTAAAAGTACATTATAGCATATATACCCTCTGGTTATTTAACATAGCCATGGAAAATGGCCCATTTATAGATGATTTTCCCATTAAAACCTCCATTTATAAGGGATTGTCCATGGCTATGTTAAATAACCAGATGGTATATATATATATATATACAAAGAAAAGAAATATAGATATACATATAGAGATATAGTTTATGAATGTAGATTTTCTCATTGACCCCAATATATTATATTATATTATATTATATTATTATATATTATGGCTTATAGGTTTATATCTCCACATGCACAATATCAAAGCCATGTATATCAGATTGATACAGCGGCCAAAACCTGGATCGCATGGGATATGGTCATCCGTCCCACAGGAATCCCAAACTCATGGGATATCATGGGTATATTAAACCCTATGGATTGATGTGGCCATCAATCCCAAAGTTGGTATGTCCAACTTTTGACCATGGCGCAGATGGGGCGAGGAACTCAAGAGGAACCCCAAAGTCCATGGAGAAACTGAAAAAAATATTCTCCCCTGTTCGAGGAATGGGACTAACAAATATCAACAGATTCCATCAACAAATACTAACAATAATATATTGATATATTTGCAATAGATGCAAATGCATCAATTAAAACCAAATCCAACAAGAGATTTGCAGAGATCAGAGTGCCTCGTCGGAAGACTGTGAAGACTTGCTGGCAGATACTGCCTTTACCTCCTCGGCAATCCTCAGTACAATCTTTTCATGGCACCTAGCTTTGCCATTTAAGTGGTGATACCCTCTGGTTATTACTAACATAGCCATGGTATAGATGGCCCATTTATAGATGGTTTGCCTATTAACAATGGTGATTTTCCATGGCTATGTTAAATAACCAGATGGTAAATGTCAAATTTGCTTGCATGTTCCAAACTTTGCCTGTATCTTTTCCGATACTTTGCCTGCATTTTCTAAACAACATCATTTTCCCTATGAAAATGCAATGTATCGGGTACTCGATGACCATTTTCAGACCTGATTTCACATGGCTTCGTTTTTCTTCAATCTTTGGGCGAACCCAGCATATCTGAAGGCTGAGCATCAAATGGCTTGTGTCGGAACCAAAGAGCTCGTCTGACAAGGCTTTTCCGGAGGAGAGTTTCCTCACACCTGGGACGACTCCAGTCCACAGGGTTTCGAGCTTTCCACATGGCAGCCATGGCACCTCGACCCAGGACAGAGAGGGTGAGGTTCAAAGCCTTTCTGGCGATCGTGGGATTCTCCATGATGGCATCCAAAGCCTGGCGCGGACCAAGGACATATTTTGTTCACGAAATCTGGTCATTGATGCATCGTGCCACATCCATGTTAAATATGCTTAAATCGAACTAACACTGACTAAGATATGGAACTTACAGAAAGATACAAAGATTAATGATGCACAATGATGCATAATGCCTAGAGAATCCACATGAATCCACTGATATCATGTGTCAACATGTGAAGCCGCACGCATCCGCAGTCCGGGCCTTCTCTGTGGGAGCATCTCGGGGGAGCTTCGAGGCATCCGTGTCGAAGACCAAATCCGTCAGATTGGCGCTGGACAGTTTCCTCAAGTGCTGGGAGTGGATGGTGCTCTGAAAAATGCTGGTGTATATTGGTGTATTTATGTTATGTTCTATGTGCGTGTATGTATATATATATGTATATATATATGTATATATATATATATATAATTAGATATTATATATATATATATAATCATATAATTAGATATTATATATGTATATATTATATATGTATAAATTATATATGTATATATTATTATATATTATATTCGAGATTGCCCTTGGATTTTTACCAAATATCCGTAGGTATTTAACTTTTTGCAGGTCATCCACGAGATGTTTCACATAGCACCACTTCCTCCAGGCATTGAGCCACGATTCGCTGTGACCTCCGCCAAGAGTTCCCTGTCTCGGGTCAGAATCGAAGCCACCTGACGTGGAAAAAATGGGTCCAGCTGCCAAGATAGGTGATGTTAATGATGGTCGCGTCAGTGGCTTTAGATGAATAGGTTCCATTTGACAAGCTGACAAAGGTTGTAATACAGATGTCATATATTTCATTTGTTTTACCATGATTAATCCAGTGTCACCTGCTTTTCAGTCGAAGAGTCTCGTTTTCACTGGCCTGCTCTGGACTGAGAGCAGCCACATCTTCTGCTGTCATCACAGCGTCCTGCTGAGAGGAAGCAGCTGAATCGCTGAGTCTAACTGAGGGAAAGTTGGGAAAGGCAACCGTGGAAAATGTCCTGTAGGTTGTGAGGGTGAACAGGTTTCCTGGGCAGGTGGATGATTCGTTCACAGACTGCGTGGAAATGGGCTGCAGAGCAGCCACCACTCAAGCCAAAATAATCGTAAACATATTACAGTCCAACACGGGGACACAACCATCTTCTTGCAGAATCGAGTCAAAAGAATATGTTTCACTCTTTCTTATGTGTGTGCGCCAAGTTATTTCCGCTGGCAAATCAAAAAATACAATGTAGATGCACATACATGTCTCCCAAAACCCAGGCTTCAGCCGTCGTGACTGAGGCTCTCTAGCGCATGGCTGGCTTCAGACTCTTGCGTCCAGTACGGGGTCGCTTCGTTGGCATTCCTTGTGGCTTTGTCAAAGATGTCAAGGGCATCCATCTCCAAAGAAGTCGGAGGAAAATGCGTGATCAACATCCACATCATCCACTCAATCCGTTCAATTCATTCAAATCTGCCGCCCAAGGCTCATGTATCCAGGGACCTTGACAGAACTCGGTGCAGCGCCTTCTTTCTTCGTCTCTACCTTTGCAGCAAGGTCCTGCGCCAAGATGCTCCAAGGCTGCCGAAAACTGAAACGAAGAGATTCGAAAGGACAGCTCTGGGACAAGTGGAACACACCCCGAGTAATTAACATTAATTAACCACCATGGCACAGTTCAGGTTGCAGGGGGTTCAAGGAGCCTCAGTCGCGTTGCTCCCTGGAGCCTCTGCCTTATCCGCCTTATCCGCCTTGTCTGCCAGCTCAGACAGTTCTCCTTGGCCACGAGTGTAGCGATGCTGTTCCAATTGTCAAATTCACCGGCAACATTGGCCGATCATTGGCCCACTATGGCCCACTGGTTCATTCGGCATTGGCAAGCGTCTTTCATGCTTCTCAATCTTCTCAATCTCTTCCAGCCGAGAAGAAGTCCTCGTGAGCTGTTCCAGATCAACTTACAGTGGGAGCCCTGACTCACAGCGTGGACATCAGGATTAGATCAGGATTTATCAGTTTCTTCAACCCAGGTGGAAGGTGCTGCACGGTGCTGCCAAGCAGCTCCAGCACTTGCTCAGACAACTTTTTGAGCATTGCCTTGACATCCTCCTCAGCTCCTGCATGCCGATGCTCACTGAAATTCTGCCAACCTCTTCACCCCAACAGCCAAAGACCACCATCATGTATGTTCCGCAAACTGTTATTTCACTATATTAATATATGGGTATGGGTCAATACCTATAGATACATTTTTAGTGGGATGAACATCCATTTACCAGCTATTTTGGGGTTCACTAGGTACCAGGGTTTTGACCCATCCCCATATGTTCATGCTGCAGCCGTTTTCGTAGTTCGGTAAACCTCCTGGAACTACGAACTACGAAATTGTAATGACCGCTGTCCGGGCGGAGCGGTTTCGTAGTTCGGTGTATTGTTGGCCTCTACCTGAGGTCGTGTTCAGACCGGTCCAAAGTTGGGAGAGTTGAAGATATCCCAGTTCTTTCATGTTCTTTCCCCCCCATGGACCATGAAATGATGACCTTTAGGGGAATTTGCAATGGAAAATCTCAACGGCTCTTTAGACAGTGTGTCATGGATTCTGCAAGGTGGGGCGTGATTTGATAAACTTGGCACCACCATTCCAATGTTGGTCAATCTCCCTGAAAAAATATGAAAAAAGAAATAATGCAAATTCTGTCGGGGATGGAGTCTCTCAGCGAAGTCTATACATGCAGCAGGCCCGAAAACGGGGGCTTCAACAACTCTCCTCGAGTGCTCAATTGCCCTTGTATAAATTATCCTAGATGACCCATAATTATCGTTGTTTCGGTTCATCCGAACCAAAAATTCACCGATTTGGTTGCTCCAATGTTCACAAGAAATGTGTTCCTATATATCCCAGAAGTGTTTAGAACAAGATTTGAACTACAGCGGGATGAAAAACTTGTGGAGTTGAAAGGCACCAAAGCCAAACCGACCGCCCATTTCTGCCATGGCCATGCCGTGCCACGTTGTGCGCCACCTGCGCCGAAGCATCTGCTGCCGCAGCAGCCGAGGAAGCGGCAGCGGCAGCAGCTGCGGCAGCTGCTTCCACCACCTGGTCCAAGTTCCTCGGTCGAGTCCAACGGAATCCACGGGATCCACGGAATCCACGGGCCGTTACGGCCGTTGATTTTCGAATCTATTTGAAAAATATGGACTATTTGATACTATTTGTAATTTGTATATAGTATGTTTATATGATTGTTTATGATTGTTTACTGTTTTGTAATGGAAACGGTCAAGAATCTAGTCCTATACAATCTGCTCCCAAGGCTAAAGGGGGAGTCAACCAGAAGTGTTTCTTGTCAATGTGTTTTTCCTAGTTGTCCTTCATTCGTGAAGATGGCCTTTGTGAGGCTTTGGCGACCAACAAAAGGCGACCCGACCCTGTGAAGAACAAATCCGTGAACCCCTTCAGATCCTTAACTTGGCCCGATTGATCAATTACCCTCTGGTAAACTAACATAACTATGGAAAATCACCCTTTTTAGTGGGTATATCAACTATAAATAGCCATTTTCAATAGCTATGTTAAATTACCAGAGGGTATCCAATTGGAAAATTCAGAAACATGAAACAACTAGCGCACATTCTTCGCCAAGAGGCTTTGAAGCAGGTCGAGTAGAAGCATGGATCTCCTGTGTTCCAGACCGCCGTGGATCAACATCAGTGCATGCAAAATATCGGTCAAAACGTGATTGAAAATCTTACGCCATCCAATTGACATTAGATTCAGAACGTTTCTTGCTGTGGATGAAAATTATGTAAAGCCCCAGAGATGTTGGCCATTGTCAGAAATCCCTTCTCCCTCATAATAAACAACCCCTTGAAACCGTGGTTCCATACTGGATCTGTTCCGGGCATCGTCAACATCCAATATGTTGCAATGCTCAATCGCAAGCAAAATTTAAGAAGATTTAAGCCCTCAGCTTCCTAATTTTACTATTCTATTACATATACCATACCATTCCATACATTCAATATCATTCCATTCCATACCATTTCATTGCGTTGCATTCATTGGCATCACATGACATTGACATACATACAGGCATAGGTATTTACATATACACATATATACATACCATACATTACTTTACGTTTACATTACATTAACATTAACATTAACATTAGCATTAACATTAACATTAACATTAACATTAACATTACATACATACATATATATATATGATTATATATGTACATATACCTATATATATGTGTGTGTGTGTGTATCAAGCCTGATATTTGATATTCCCCAGTTCCCCCATCCCCAGGCAGTCCTTGATCTTTGCGGCCAAGACATCGCGCAGGTCGTGGCGAACCGAGGCCACCACCTTGCCGGACACGAGCACCACCTCCTGGCGAAGCTACTCCACCTATTATCACTTGCCTGGTGAATTTATGTGTTTCAATATATATATATATAATGATGTATATCTATCTATATATATATAATGATGTATATCTATCTATATATATATAATTATGTATATGTATATGTGTATATATATATTGTCAATATCATATATCGATCCCAGTCCATTGAAATATATTCTATGGGCCAAAAAAACATTCCATGCTCTCCTGATGGCTGAGCCCAGCGGATTTCGCAGCCCACAGGGCTGTGGCCGCTGCAGCGGTGGCTTCCTCTTCGGGGGAAAGCCCGACCTCGCAGCGCAGCTGACGTGCTCCGAAAGAATGACGACTGAATTGGAAAGTTGAATATATTGGAATACAATGTTTCAATGGATTGGATTAAGGGAAAATTTACAGGAAAGCCCGATATTTAATGGGAAAATCTATGGTTTCCTTAATATGTTGATAATATGACGATTGATATTCTAATTTCAATATATCATTCAACTTTCTCCAATAATATATTGGAATACAATGTTGAATAATGTTGAATAATATGTTGAATGATATATTGGACTAATGATGATATATTGGACTAATGTTGAATATTCTATTGGATGATGACTACTATAATTATTATGTAGTTATTTTTTCATGATAATGATCAACGGGTTCACTATATTATAATTGGCGACTTTATCGTGATGTCTAATAATATATAGTTAATTATTGGGGATTATATATAGTGATGTGTGCAATAATGACTCTAGATTATCAAAACTACTACAATTATTGGGATAAGAAACTAATATAGTGATTAACCATCGCTTGGGATCAACTGCGTATGGATTCTTGACCGGACAACCCAATCTTCATCAACCAACACAGACATCGGTGGGTGAAATCAGAGAATACTGTACCCAAAAAATGATGCTTAAACATCATTCTTCCTATCTAAATTGCAATTTTGGGTATCCCCAATTTTTGGACAAACTCATATCGTTTGGTTAGTGTACATTCTATGGTGTCCAATTGTATCCCCACAAAACGGTGACATGTTGATCCTCGGAAAATGCTAGCTATCGCAGTATTACATATCATATAACTATATAACCCACAAATGGAAGTTTGGCAGCCCATGTTTTCTCACCACCGAACTCACCATTTGACCCGTGCCTTTTGGGCTGCAACCTCTGCTGCCAGGACGGCTGCTCGTACCTCAATGATTGATTAGAGTCGTTCGCAGGTCATCCTATGTCATTGCTACAGAAAAAAGACAAACAAATAATAAGAAAATAGTGGGAATAATGGGACTATGATGGAAATAGTATGAATCAAGTACCACAACCGGATGGAGTCAAACCCTATCAAACCCTACAATAAGATGATTATACCACCATGGCACCATGGCACCATGGCCCCATGGCACTTCGTTCGCACCATCGTCCCGGCCTGTTCAACGGCTGTCATGCCCAAAGCCTTCATGGCCGCGCTGGCCGCATGGCCCGCAGCTTTTACCACCTCCATTGGACTCAAACCTGCAGCCACCGCAGCAGCTGCTGCTGCCTCGCGCTGTCCAAGGGTCGCAGTTGTAGTGGGAAAACCATGGAGGAAAACCCATAGAAAACCCATAGTGACTGGTGATGTAGCAATGTAGCAAAACATCACCAGAATTCATTGGCAACAAACGAAACCCAGCCTCACCGGCGCGCGTCGCCTGCTCCTCTGAAGAGAGGCCTTCTGCACGGGCTGCAGCAGCGGCAGCGATACCAACACCCACAGCCTACGTCGACACGTCGCTGTTGGACACCCAAAATAACCCAAATCTGAAAATCGGATGGGGTAATTGTTGGTAATCGCTGGGTAAATCTGTTTATAAATTAATTGTGTCATTCCAAATCGCACAGGCAAACTTCTCTTGGACTGGGATGTTTCACATATATCTATTATGAGATCACAAATTATTCTACTAGCTGCATTCTTCGAGACTCTGTGTGCTGGTGGAAAAAAAGAATGAGATTTGTTTTGACTCCAAAGAGCACTGCAAATTTTCTGTCAAACCTGATGTGGTAAAGCCAAGAATGAACCATCCCGATCCCATGAATCAACCATTTGGGGTTTTTGATAATCCCATTGTGAGGAGTATATCCCATAATCATCTATTATCACACTATCATCCATGATTATCCATAAAGTATCCCAGATCATCCATCATTAACCATGATTATCATATATCCCATATAATATCCCATATAAACCATAGTCAATCATGGAAACTCACTGTTAACCCTCTGGTAAATTAACATAGACCCTGGCAAATAGGACCTGGAAGATTAGTTTCCATTAAAAATGGATGATTTTCAGGGTCTATGTTTATTTACCAGAGGGTAACCCATGTAATGAACCCATTATTAAGTATGGCTTATTCTTGAGTTAACAGTTCCCTTTCCGAACCCAGCCTCGAGGTGTGCCGGACTGTGCGTCGTCGTCGGTGCATGGCTGGTGAACGGCACCTGGAGCACCAGTTTGTGGTCACCTTGCTACACCATCTTTCGACCTGTATCAACACACATAGATTTATTTATATGTATATTACATATAATAATATACATATATATATATATACGTACTTATATGGGTTATGTATTGTGATATATAAATAGAACATAAATAAAACCAGATTTTAGTGGATAATCATGAATAGCCGAATAGCCACCAATGGTCTTGTGACCGAACTCGCCTCGTGATGAGCTGTGGTGCTCAGCACGGTGGATTTTGTCGTGGAAGCCTTCGTTGTCGTCATGGTGGTCGTTGTAGCTGTCGTTGTGGTCGTTGTCACCGTGGTAGTGGTGCTCGTTGGAGTGGTGCTCGTTGGAGTGGTAACTGTGGTGGTGTTCAGCGTCGTTGTAGTGGTGGCCGATGTGGGGCTTGGCTCCCAAGTGTCAGTGGTATTTGCCGCAGTTGTCGTCGGAGTTGTCGTCGGAGTTGTTGCGCTTGTGTTGCTCCTCCAGTTGAGTCAGAAATCTCAGCTAAAGATAGCTAAAGCACACAAGACAGTCTTGACATCTTGACAGGTGCCGCAAAGAAAGCTGCAAGCTTAAATTACTCTCAAAATGCTCAAATGTGTAGCAAAACAATGTGACATCAAAAAAAAACATCATGGATGGTACTCTCCATCCTGTCCTGGTAGTGCCTGTCGTCTCCTGTCCAGGCCATGACAAAAGACAATGATTGGAGTCTCCCTCGTTTTTGGGACCCAACAACGGCTTACCAAAAACTTGTTAACAAATCATCCCAGTTATTGTTGTTTACATCATCTATAATATCTATATGTATCCAACTGTGCTTGGGTGGCTCTGGTTGGGTACACACCAGTGTTTGTTGGTTGCCATCACCTACTTGTCTGTAATATAGTCCTACAAATACTCGTATCATTGATATCTTCATTCGAAATGATAGTGGCTATAGGTCAAAATAGGCTACGAGATGGTACCAGCAAATCCACCAATTTCGGGTTTGAGAATTTTGACCCATACAGTAGGTATCATGTATATCATTTGCAAGCATGTGCATCGAATAATTTGTATTATGTTTACTTCATGTATATATCATGTGCACATCATTTATATCGCATAAGAATATCTAATAATATCCGTACATAACCTAAATCCACACATATATACATATACGTATATATATAATATATAATATCTATAGTATATACAACTACATACATATCTAGAATATATAATATAAGTTAATAGAATATATACATATATTAATCATATATACATATTATATCCATCCATCCACGTTCCCAATTCCCGGCCTTCGTCGTCTCCAGCGTCAGCGTCGTCTCCTCTGTGGTCGTCTCTTCCTCCGTGGACTCCGGCTCGACGGTGGTGTCCGACCTGCCGAAATCAGCTGCTGGTAGCTGACCTGGTAGATTCCCCTAGGGAAAACATGGAAAAGACATAGAAAGACATGGAAAAGCCATGCTTTTTGTTAGGAAAATGATCTAGGAATGGTGGCTTTTCCATATCTATGTTAGTTTACAGGAGGGGAATGATATTTATGGGAAATTATATGACATTTATGGATGTTTAGAAACCACTACAAGTAATATCTATAGAAACATACCATAAATTGATCTGATTTCTTTGGAAGTTTATTGATGTTTAGAAACCAACAGTACCATAAGTATGTTGCAAATATGATTGTACAAGTATGATTGTATCATGGTACTGTTTATTGCGTTCAATGATTAAAATATCAAGTCTTAATCTGGATATCTAATATGTTTGATCAGAATTGCTGCTCATAGTATGTATGCCCATAATCTAGTGCTTGCTGCTGTTGCCACGGATAATCTAGCAGTCTGGAAAAGAAATAAACTTCTAAGTATCTGGATTATTACAATTACACCAGTAGTGCAATCAGAACTTTTCACACCAATGGGCCTTGAATCAAGAATGAAACGGGCTTACAACCAAAAACGCATCTATAGTATTCTATACTCATAATCTGGGTGAAATTTTGGGTGCAATCCCACTTGCCCTGAGGCCCCGAACCCTGGCGCTGAAGTGCTTTCCTCTTCCAGTATATCTGCGTCGGCCTCATCCTGGCATAGCGGCATAGCGAAACTAGAATCAACACTTCCCTGCTGTTCCAAATCCCCATTCACACGGTGATGTTCTCAACGTCGAATCTCATGAGTGGCATCCTGATGGCTGCTGATCACCGCTGTCCTCCAGATCTGTTTCCTCTGGCTGCCGGACAGACTTGGCCGACTCGGCAGAGGCATCTACCGCGTGGCCGAAGCTCGTGAGCCTCGTTGAAATCTGGTAAAGTTTGGGGATGTATGTATGTATGTATTATATTATATATATACACGCATATATATATATATGTATACATTCTAAAAAAATGATCAGAAAGCATCCAACTAGCATTTGCACGTAGTCATCCGAAATGTCGCCAGGATGCTCTTGAATCCTGTGTCTCAGGTCCTTAGGGAGCAAAGATCAAAATTTGAACGGTTTCCAAAAGATATAGAAAAAACATGGAACCTCTTCTTTCTTGATACTTGCCATGAAACTAAAACCGTTTCACGTTTTGGTGACGTTCGGTTCTGGCACACAAATTCAACGAGCCAAGAATCCAAGTCTTCTCGCGGTCGTTCGTGACCAAAATCTCGCCTCATGACCTGGTATCAAGACAAACTGTGCAACACTTAGAACATGTTGCGAACTTTTAACGCCTTTTGTAGGGACGGTTTGACAATGATTTCAGGTGGCCGCAACACAACGAGTCCAACTACAAATTGCACGCACGGTTTTTCGTCAAACATCAAAAAATGATGCAAGATGGCAAGATGTGGGAAGTGTGTGACACATTGCAAGCATAAAGAAAAGATTGACGTCTGGGAAGGCCATGGAAGGCCCAGGGTGTGCGTCTCTGAGGGATGGACAGCATTTCCAGAAGAGCTGAGCGTCGCAATGATGTTTTTTGCCAATGGACTCAGACCCTCGGAATCTTCGGTGGCACTTGACATCAAGAAGGGCCACAACAGCACAACACGGTGCAGGAGCATCGTGAATCTTTGAATGTCCTGTTCACGACCTCGGCTGTCATTCAATCAAAATGCGCTGAAATCAAGACATGTCAAAATATGTCAAAATCAAAACCTGAAAATGCAATCTAGAGTTATCAGCTCACACTTGCTTGGAACAATGACGATCGTTCACTTCTTCAGGAAGTCGCTAATTTTTGAATTAAATATCCTTGCCACAGGCACTGAAATCAGCGACAATGCGCTGCCATATGAAGTCGTAGAGATGAACCTTAGAGCCACAGCGAAACTGCTGCCAGCAGCCAGCATCACACTCAGCTGAAATGACGAAGTGGAAAATCCGGCTCCAAAAAAAACAGAAAGGATGACTCGAGTACCCACCGACCTCCATCATTAGAATAGCATCCGTAGCCAAGGGACAAGCGAACGGGGGCCTGCCTGGTTTTGCAAGCTGACTTTGGTCCAGAATGGCCGCAAATGCCACTGATATGCAGAAGCCGCGCGGCCACAATGGACTCGACCATGGTTGTCTGTTTCAAGTGCCTAACTTGGTATCAAATCCCCACAAATCCCAAAAACATCCAAAACACATTTCCAGATGATCCACTGCCACTGACTGCCTGGTGATTCTGTCCGCCAACTGCCTCAAGAAGCTTAGCATTTGGAAGTCTGGGTGCTCCAGACCGACCAAAAGCCCCCTGAGCGAAGCTTCTTGCCATGCTGGAACCTCGATAGTTACATACATACAGTATGGGTCGAAGCTATGAAAATTATGAAAATCTCCAAGTCTCCAAAGATCTCCAAAGTCCCAAACTTGGTCAGAACCACTTTAAGACTTTGACCCAATGGGAAGCAAGCTGCAAATGCTTCGAAAATCGCACAGCTCAACTTAGATCACCGCAGGTCCAAATACAAACCCGCGATGGGATGCTGCCTCGAATACCGAACTTCGATCTTCGCTCGAACTCAGCAGGTTCAGCTGACGGCTGACGTCACTGCGGTCCCAGGTACGAGTCAACATCCACCACGCGATAAAAGCGGATGCTCCTGGAGAGCAGTAACTTCAGGAAGCAGAGGAGCCTTGGTTTCTACGCTTGAAACTGCTTAGCAAATGCAGAAAGATTGAAAAAGAATCTGTTCATTTTGGATCATTTTGGCTTTCCTGATTGGTTGATTAGTTGATTCAGGACCGGAACATCAACTGTGTCAACGCGCATCTGAAACTCAGCCTCTCCTGTGCCACAACGGCACTTCCCTGCGTGAAGTCGCCGTCTCCAATCGGACCTTTTTGGGGATGACCGAAAGTGATGACCCCATGATTTGTTTCAAACAAAACAAAACAAATGAATCAAACTGCATCATAAATATAATATATATATATATATATGTGTGTGTAATAATATGTCATGAACATTAATCAACCAGGGTTTATTGATCTGTCGTTGACATTGCAGTATTCTTTGATTTCTGTGCCATCACCGACCAAAATCTCTGTCGACCAGAGATCCCAGCATTAAAGAGGCGCTCGATCAGTTTGAAGAGACCACGGATCCTCGAAGAACACACATGTTTCATACCCTCTGGTAATTTAACGTAGCTATTGAAAATGGCCATTAATAGTGGATTTTCCCATTAAAAATGGTGATTTTCCATAGTTATGTTAGTTTACCAGAGGGTATATGTTGATTATATACCTAGATATGTGACAGGATATGTGACAGTGGGGTCGATATATCAATATCCTCTAGCGTCTTCATCGTTTTTGAATGTGTCGTGTTTTCATATTGTGACAGTGGCCATTTTTGAAGGCAATACCGGATGGTTTCGAGCTGTGATCAGGAAAAATTAGATACGGATTGGCATAAAAGTTACAAGAAACTCTCCCAGTCTGAGAACAGCGATGCCAGCTTTGTTGCCACAATCTGGCAAAAACTAAAGAGCCGACACACCAGTTAGCGGAAGGTATGGCTCCAGCTGTGCCTCCTGCGCTCCAGAAACTGTGCCCATAGCATCTACAAAGAGAAATCAAACGGTACAGATCGGTACAGTATCACAGTCTGGCAGCACCTTGGTTTCCTTCATTGACAGGAAAATTTGGGAAAGTACACCGTAGATCTTGTGAGCAGAACCTATCCACTCTTGAGATCCTCGAATTCTGCCTGCTTCATCTTGGATCTAACGTGATCGATGTCCTGCGGCGATTCTGCAAAACACTCGACCCGGTCGACCCGGTCGACCCGGTCGACCCGGCAAAGCACGGCAAGTTGTAATTCAGCAGTCCCAAACTCGAAGGTCTTCGTCAGCAAAGGTCTTCAAATCCTCGCAGAGTCAAGAAGCGGCAGCCATATAGCCAGATCATAGATCTATATTGATAAAATAATGATGGATCCATATAGCTATATACCTATATATTTTACAATATTTTACGATAATGATCTATATAGGCCTATTGGGGAAAGATGTAAAATATTGTAAAATAATCCCCGAGCGGATGGTGAATGTGGTGATGCAGGGATTGTTCATGGGGTTTTCTGCACCATGGGTCAAGTCACTGAGGTTACCCTGACAACAGCAGCGCACAACTTTTCTGGCAGAGCAAATTGTTTGCCATGCCCAATTGGTTCATTCGTCACGCCCAGATTCCTTGGCTCCTCAGCCATTTGAAATTCAGCTGGGGACTATGCAAGTGCACCAACTACAACTAGAAACCGTACAATATCATGGTGGCCATTTTGAGCTGTAAGCAACAAAGGCGTTGCACCCGTCCTTGACGCTTGATCTTTGGCTGCACCATGCTCGACTAGAAAGCGCACAAGATCAAGGTGGCCATTTTGAGCTGCAAGCAACAAAGGCGTGTAACCACTGCTATCTGCTTGATCTTTGGCTGCACCATGCTCGAGTAGAAACCGCACAATGTCGGGGTGGCCATTTTGAGCTGCACGCAACAAAGGCGTTGCACCATAGGTGCAGCCAAAGATAAAGCAGATAACTATGGCATAGTTATCTGCTTGATCTTTGGCTGCACCATGCTCGACTAGAAGCCGCACAATGTCGAGGTAGCCATATTGAGCTGCACGCAACAAGGGGGTTGCACCATTGTTTGCAGTTCGATCTTTGGCTGCACCAACTTCTGCCAGAAACCGTACGACGTTAAGGTGGCCATTTCGAGCTGCAACCCACAAGGGTGTTTCACCGTCGTTATCTCCTTGATCCTTGGCTGCACCATTTTCCACAAGGAAGCGGACAGCATTTAGGTGATCATTGCGAGCTGCAGCAAACAATGGTGTCCTTCCTCGGAACTCAGGCTCATCTGTCTTTGCTCCTGCCTCCAGTAACACTTCCATAAGCTGAACATGTCCCTGCTCTGCAGCACGGAACATGGGAGTCTTGCCATCTTTGTTTGCCACCTGATGATGAAGAAACGGAGAAAATGATCTCGACATCTAGGGACAACGATCTAGTTGCTCTTGAAGAATTGCTGCGACGCCCAGGAAATCCCAAGGCGTCGCAGCAATTCTTCAAGAGCAACTAGATCGTTGTTCCTAGATGTCGAGATCATTTTCTCCGTTTCTTCATCATCAGGTGGCCAGAATTCAAAGACAACCAGCTGGATCTTTGGTGGAGCTGGATCTAGAATTTCATCATCCTGGATCTCTCGCGAACCATCTTCAACAAAGCACCTTTGCTTGAACCTGGAAATGCCAACCTTAGCTGCCAAAGCCCTCTTCACGGCCTTGGCTGTTTGGCCTTGCAAATCATCTTCAAGGACTGTGAACCTCTCGCCCGATGTTGGAAAACACACCTCCATGGCTCTCGGAGACCCAAAGTGAAGTGGAGAACGAGCACGTTTATGTGTTTATAAATGTGTGTATACTATGTAATATATCATGTACATATATATATATATATATTACTATATATATATACGTATCATATACATAGAGTATATACTGGATATAATGCAGACATACACATATCATAGACAGAATGCATAAAACGCGACACCTTGACAATGACAAATGACAATCGCTGATACGCACTTCATAGTGCTTCTTCAATGTTTCCAGTCTGCACAGTCTTCAACTGCAGCATATATCAGAGGCGTTCACTCCGCAAGCAACAACTTGAGATGAATATGGCTGGGTGATATATTACTTCGATTGAGAATTTTGATCTGGCCATTGATATTTCATGATCTCTGAAGCAAAGGCCGGTGACTGAGGTAGAATCCACCCGAAAATGAAGATTTTCTGGCAATTCCACAGGTTGCTGAGGATGCTAAGGAACATCTGGTTTCCAAGGTCCCTCATGGGTTTCATGGGTTTCACATCGGACGTCTCCTTGAGTTCTTCCACAGCTGCCGCCTCGCTACTTTCACGTAAGGCCTGCAGCAACATCTCCACCTGCCAATTGGAAATTGGACGTTTTCTGATGTTAGTAAAGCAATAGGATCAACCATCCCCAGTTTTACCATGAACGGGTGGTAACAAGTATAAACTAACCATAACTAACCAACATCTGGGTGGTTTATTGGGTTTAACATCCAAAATCCATGGATCTGTGGATCCTCATACGTGGCCTCCGCTTTCGAAGCGCTACGAGCTTCGAACACCAAATCAGCAAAGTTCCTGTAGCCTGTTCGGACATCTTGCTGCTTTGACATTGGAATCATTTGAATGAAAGCTTCAAAGCTGGGCTCCAAACCAAGCACTGCGGCCCAATCCTGCAGCATCTGCTTCCACCATCTCAAAAACTGGGCAGTTTCTCTTTTTAACAAAAAATACAAAAACAAAAATGATCAAAAATGAATCGTGTATAAATTATATTGAATATATATCATAATATTGTCAGCTGCGAAGCATTGTCAGATGTTGTCAGCGCATCGCCTGTCGAATCCGCAGCATCTCAGCAATCACCGGCAGATTGCCAGAGCCAAGCCTCGATCCGTGGATCGCTACGTGGATCCCCAACTGGTCGGACCGCGATGGACCGATGGCCCGATGGACCGATGGACCGCGCCTGCGAGCTGCCAGAAAGGCTTTCCGGCGCACATCAGCGTTCTCAGCATCTCGACCATAAGCTTCACAGGCCTTGTGAACATCTGAAATATGATATATGATATAAGAAAATCATAGAAAATATCAGTATGTTACTGGATTTGACACATCTGACCCCCAGATGGTACATCCAGTTGAATTAGTGTGGGACGCTTTGGATGGAAAGTCAGCCGTGTATATCTGTCCCAAAGATCAGTCACCTGAAATTGTTAGGACTGGCTGAGTATCTACTCTGGAGCCATGGTAGACAAAATGACAAAATCACAAGTGGGTCATGAAATTTGTCAGACAGGTGAAATGCAGAGCAAAGTGTTTGTTCGCATTCTATGTGATAGCCCAAGCTATCCGCCCAGGGTACTACGTTTGGCAATTTTGGGCACAAATTTCATCAGTTTATTTCTTCTCCTTCAGATACATAAAAGTGTGGGATACCTTATGGAACCAGAATGGCTTCCTCCATTTTTAAGTACATTATCGCAAAAATGGTGGATTTTGGCGGGTTCCTGATGTGTGGAAAAAGCTGAGGAAATCCAAACAATCCCTGCTTTGCCAAATTCCCCAGTGAATATATCTCGCATTGCTTCAATGTGGCTTCAGCCGTTTCCAATGTTCAATGTAAAAAAAATGGCCCTATGACATGACATTGGGTTGAACCATGCGTTAAGACGCGTTGTGAAAGCCATTGACACTAAGGCAATCTAAGGCATCAGCTTCACGCTGTGATGTCAACCAAAATTCCTGGAGCTGCAGGAGCTGGTAACAAGTCCGATCCGATAGGCCCTTCAACTGTGCACCTCCCCATCACCTGTGTTGAGGACATTCAAGACCTGGCTCATGGGATATGGCCAGCTTGGCAAAAACCTGCCTTCTAAAGTTGGATCTCTCAATGCCAAGTTAGTTTCACAAACTCCATGGGATGCAAATGATTTGATCACCGCCTTCTGCGACAATCCTTTGATCTCATCACGAGATGCTCGCAGAAGAACTTGCTCCTGTCCACAGAGTCGTCGGAATCCAAAAATCTAGGGCCATCAATGGCCATCAATGGCCATCAACGGCATCAATGGCCATCAAGCAAAACAGGTGGAAAAACGATCCCAAAACCGACGGAAAATGATCTCGGAGGCTCCTCATCCTGCGCCACGTTCTGCGAAAAGACCGTCGCCAATTGCGCCAGTCTTTTAGTGCCTGGCTCTTTCAGTTTGTCAGTGGAGGGTGATCCGCGTATGGTAAAACCACGATTTGATATCTAAACACCTTCCAATCTCAAATTGATCAATGTGTACCCTAAGTATAAGTATAAATAAGTATAGTACAGTACATAATTTCATGTAATTTTTATGAATGTTCACGATCCCGAGCTACTGAATTTGCAAGCAACGAAACAGAGTGAGATGCTTCCAGACCTTCTTCCAAGGATCTCAGCGTCTTTGGATCCTCAATACCCACACCTGCCAGAGCTCTTTGTTTGGATCATGGACAGTTTGTTTGTGGATATGTACATCCATCTGAACAAAGATGACTGTTGAAAGCTAAGGCACCCATGGTAAATCCTTCGCGAGCCAATCGCCTGCAACAGAACAAGAATGTAACGAGTGACATGTATCTAGAAAATGTGGAACCTCAAATGTTCAGCAGCTGGGTCGAAAATACTCAAATGATCTCAAATGTTGCTAAGGCCAAGGCATCACCACACGTCGCTGCACTGGACCTCAGAGGAAATTCGACAAACATATCCTGTCAGCGACATCTGATATGTGCTGATGGGGTACTCAGATCTTGCTCACTGAGTTGCCGCAGAGCCTGTGACACTCAGATGTTAAAAGCGTTTTCCCTCCATGGTTTGCATCTCACCCTGGAAGAATTATCAGCACAGAGCTGGCCTCGCCTCGTGTAAGAAGTCAGACTGGGCCAAGATGGACGCAGCCGTAGATAGCCGGTACGAAAGTTGATGGTAAATCTCATCGATCTGCCGATCGAAAAACAGCAAATCAATACAAATCATAGGAAATTCTAGGAACTTATCACAATGCCTCGGTCTGTGATTCTTTATGTTTCCGGGTGTTTGGCCCGAAATAAGTTGGAAATGCTTGAAATATATTGACATATCTTGTGGATTTGGCCTTCATTTTGGGACAAACTCATTTGGACTTTCCAAACTCAGCGAGACAACATGAATGTCCAGAATATCGTTATCCGCCTTTGGAGAGATTCGCCATGCTCTTCGCAGAAAATGGATGGCACCCCAAACTTTTTCGACGCCTCGACAGTTCGATTTCGCATCAAATTGCACTGATCCGTACTGATCCAGCAGGCTGCTGTCGCTGCTGATCTGAGGCATTTTGCGATCGAGAAGTATCTCCACAGGCCCAAGGACTTCCTGGAAGAAGGTGATGGAGTGATGGGGTGGGTTTTACTAGCGGCTGCTAACGGCTGTTTCGCGGAAGCCAGAGATTCGTTAGTGCGTTGATAGATAGTCAACTGACTGAAACTATGAGAAATTTTGCAGATGGGCACCCAGCTCAAATGTGATCAACGTTACCAACTGTGTCCTGCCTCATACGAAAGCCTCTGCTGCTGCAAAGCCATCTTCTTGTAAAGGCTGGACTGGATCCTCGAACAGAACACACAACAGCTTGGTTCCTAGCAGCTGCATCAAGGGCTGACATTTACATCATTACCCTCTGGTTATGACTAACATAGCCATGGAAAATTGCCCATTTATAGATGGTTTACCTATTAAAAATGGTGATTTTCCATGGCTATGTTAAATAACCAGATGGTAAATTACATCATTTATCCTTGCATCACTGCCCAAAAGTGACCGCCTTCTCAGGTCGGATTGAAACTGCTCCAACACCAAATCCACAGCGCTGACCAAATGCTCTGATCTCACCTGGTCACAATGCACAGTGCCGCAAACACTGAAGTCTCTGTTTTACACTCCATGAATTTCCATGATGACTATTTCACGGCTTGGCAATCTTGGCGATCTTGGCAATCTTGGCAATCTTGGCAATGCTGCTTTTTCTGTTGCTTTTCCACATAACATCACATCACCCTGGCTTTGAAATGCTTTGAATACGTCAAAGATCGTCAAAGCTTTACCTTGGCCTCAACCCTCAACTGCCCACCTTCTCCAGTCGCGGGATCCCATTCAGCTCATCCAGCAAAGGGTTGAAAACACCCGGAGCAACTGGCAGTGGATCCAACGGGAGTCCAACGGTAGAGTCCAACGGTGTCGAGGCCATCCATTTTGCGGCTGGAAATCGTCGTGCCTTCCCGATGAACTGGCTGAGTGAGCAAAGCGCGCTCTTGCTCAAGTTTCTTCCTACAGTGGAAATGTGGTGTTAGATCTATTTAGATCTTCAAGATGGCACTTTTACTCAAAAACTATCATTCCCATCTCAATGCAGAGTGTATGCTGAGTGGAGCGACGTTGGTAGTAACTGGTAGGTCCTCCCAGCATTTCCTGAAAGGCCACTGCATCACTGAAAAATGGCCAAAAAACAATGTCTGACTTTCAGAATTTCAGAATGGTAATTTTGAGGTTCCAGCTCACTAATCTTGTCGGCCTGATCCAGCTGAACAGATGTGAACAGTGAAGCATAGTATCTCCATGTATCTCCTGACCCGGCCTGGAAGGCCACCATGCGAAGCATAGCGACCCCTCAACGGAAATGCTGCATCTGCAGATCGAATTCCATCAATTCTCTGAGTTTCCAACAGCCAAATATGCCAGTAAAACACAACGAACACGAGGCAGGAACCTTCAAGGAGAGGATGATCAGGGTCGATTAGCTGAAGATTCTGAAGATGCTGAAGATGGTGGCATTTAACAATCATGTTCTGTGCACTTTGGAGCCTTTGTCTCCAACGGGGACGCGGAACGTCGTACATCGTGTCAAGCCATGGCTGAAGCCCAAGCTGCATCCCAAAATTTCGTAAATAGCAGGCACTTGGGAACTATCTTCCGACTTCCGACTTCCCAAACGGATCCAAGTGGATGGAAAATAACATAACAACAATGCATCAAAGAGCTGATGATTTGGGACCTCCAAAGATCGACACATGTTTTTCATCACAAGCCACCAGGTTTGACACAGCACATTTCTCGGAACTCGCACAGGTCTAGGAGGTGTCGTGCGACACGCTGCGACACGTGCAAGCGATTAAGCAAATGGAGAGGCACACGACCCCCTGCGGGAAACATATCACGCCGCCCTGAAGGATAATGTCAACATATGTCTAATATGTCAACAATATCAATCTATATCTTTGTATCGATAGAACACGCAGCAACCAACATGCAGCTGTTGTTTGTTCAAATTTCACTGGGATGGTAACAATCTGCTGATGCTCAAGTTACTTTCGAATGTTTTAACTGCACCAGCTGGTGCAGCCCTCTGCACCTGCCCAGCCTCACTCTATCCTGCTCAGCAGGAATTAGAGCCAAGCATCCAAGGAGAAAGCAACACAACAACCAGATCTTGATGTGCGAATACATGTGTATATATATATATATGATACATTGTAACGGAAAGTAATGGAATGAATGTATATACATCTATAGCATTCTATACCATATAGTGTTTTGATATTGTTTGATATGGTTTTAATGCTGTCTTGTCCCATTCAGCAAAGCGTAATCAAGGTATGCAACAGCATTCGTAAGTTTCTTCCGAAATTTTGATGGGGTATGGATGGGCATGGATAACAACTCGTGGAAAATAGTTCGTGATTATGATCCCAATAGGTTGACTACTTGGAATGGCAAATTCACCAGCGAATCCAGTCTCAGCCAGAAAGTCCATTGTCTTGCCAGTTCACCTCATCAAAGGTGCTCCATGATACTCCGTGCAATTGGGTCAATGAAATGTTTCCCTTGCGACCACAGTTCAAACGTTCAAAGGAGTCAAACAGCCCTCGGCTTTCTATTGGAAGCTGGGCGATCGACTTCTTCTTCGCATAGTGCGCCTGCATCAAATGAATGTTTCAACATATCTCAACGTTCCATCAACCTTTTTGCAACTGACAAATAGATGTTCAAACAACATGGAGACTTTGAAGTCAAGGATCTCAGCTGCTGAAGCACTACCCAGTTGGGAATCTTCCCCAGATATCGGAGATGCCGCTCCGAGTGAAGCCTTTGTGAGGGAATACAGCAAAACTCCGCCGATGGCAATAGCGGTACCTGGCAGCCGGTGGCCCCAATCCCCAAAATCATAGGAACACAAATGCGATCAAATGTGCATAGAGGCTCCACAGCCATGTTACAAATCTTCGTTCATAAGGGGTTGAATATGTCCGGAAAAAGCGGAAGTCTAGACGTTGAGTATCAGCAAGACTGCAGACAGATATGCTGCAGCAGAGATGGCAATGATAGAAGCCCAAGCTCAAACAGTTCAAATGCGTTGATTCTCTTGGCTACAGGATGCTACAGGAACAAACCTGACATGACAAGATGATTCCTGCGAAATGACAGAGAAAGTGGAGCCACCTGGGAAAACCTGTAGATCTGTCAGGTGATGAATCGCTCGGGAGAATACCGGCCTGCTGCACTCTGAGGAGTGACTGGAGTTCGGAAGACAATGATAGACACCTCATTCCGACAATCAGCAGTTTCAATTTCTGGGCAAGAAATTCTTTGGCAATCTGGGAGTACGAAGAATAGCCTGATCGGGCTATGACCAGCAATTCAGCCGCCAGTGATATCAACATCTTTTTAGATTTTGAGTGAAGAAAATCTTCCGATTGCAGAAAAGGTGCCACAATGATCACGACCCGCTTCAGCGTGTTGAGCACCTTGCTGACACAAACTGTGATGGAGTTGAGAGTTTCTCTTCGCTGCAGGACTGGCTGGTAAAGACCAGCTGAATCATATCGGCTAAAAGATGTTTTTCGTTGAGCTATCTTTCAACCTTCTAAGTCCCATAAGAGAAAGCTGAAGAGAAAGAAAACTAATAATCATTTAAATCAACACCCAATAGTTTCTTGTTCAGGTGCTGGACATTGTAAGCTGAGGCGCACTATGGGTGATCGGTGGAACGCAAGAGAGCACCCAAAACGAGGACAGCTGGTACCTGCAAAGCAAATCATCTGATCCAAAGGTCTGCTGCACCTGAATGTGATCCAAATTTTCCTCCGATTTTTAAAAAAAAAATATACAATGACTAAGGTGCTTTTTGTTTTTTCGATGCTGTGCTACATTAGCCTTGCACATGTTGTGCAATGCGGATTCATTGACCGCACTGCACCCCAGCCGCAGGATCTGCAGGATCAGCTGGAGGCAGCTACGAAGGTTCTTTGCTTCTACCACTCCAAGGAGAATTGGAAACGGCGCTATTCAAAAACCATTCACAAGCTGCTGGCAGAGTTTTTGTGATTTAATTGTAAAGTAATATATATATATATATATATATATTTATATTTATATTTATATTATACATATCATATATGTATACATAACTATCAGATTATATACTAGAAATACTATAACAAGAATCATCAAGAAATGTTTCCCAATGGCTCACCTTGGATCTGAATTTCTACCGGGCCCGGCTCACTTCCTTGGAGCACTCCGCCTCCCGGGCGCGTTTCTTGCCGCGCTGAAGGAGCACCTGGATCAACTTCTTGGCCAACAATGGATTCTCCTCACTGAGCTGTGGGAGAAAGCAACGAGATATAGTTAGTTGATGTTAGTTGTCATCTACTACTGTGTATGTACATCATGTATACTTACATACCATTACCATTACCATTACCATTACCATTACCATTACCATTACCATTACCATTACCATTACCTTACATACATACATATGTATATCCGCCGACCCCGGCCGACGCAAGGGGGAGCGCGTAAGGGAAGAAGAGGTACTACCACTACTACTACTACTACTACTGCTACTACTACTACTACTGCTACTACTACTACTGCTGCTGCTGCTGCTGCTACTGCTGCTACTGCTACTACTAATATTACTACTACTACTACTACTACTGCTACTACTGCTACTACTGCTACTACTGCTACTACTGCTACTACGACTGCTACTACGACTGCTACTACGACGACTACTACTACTACTACTACTACTACTCCTACTACTACTACTACTACTACTCCTGCTACTACT
>Ga0126342_10003360_pt1:0-25000 | contig 26372 bp, 24 predicted proteins | sample Cyp1metagenome_FD_92528 | JGI IMG/M metagenome (GOLD analysis project Ga0126342, IMG submission 92528) | Coral microbial communities from Lord Howe Island, Old Settlement Bay, Australia - Cyphastrea 1 metagenome | ecosystem: Host-associated > Invertebrates > Cnidaria > Coral ...
ATGATGACGATGATGATGATGACGACGATGATGATGATGACGACGATGATGATGATGACGACGACGATGATGATGATGACAACGATGATGATGATGATGATGATGATGACGACGATGATAACGATGACGATGGCGATGATGATGATGATGACGACGATGCTGATGATGAGGATGATGGCGATTATGATGATGATGATGATGAGATGATGATGATGATGATGATGTTTACGATCATGATGATGATGATGACGATGATGATGACGACTATGATGACAATGACGATGATGATGATGATGACGACGATGACTGATGACGACGACGATGATGATGATGACGACGATGATGATGATGATGACGATGATGATGACGACGATGATGATGACGACGATGATGATGACGATGATGATGATGATGACGACGATATTGATGATGATGATGATGATGATGATGACGATATTGATGATGATGATGATGATGATGACGATGATGATGATGATGATGATGTTTACGATCATGATGATGATGACGATGATGATGATGACGACGATGATGACAATGACGATGACGATGATGATGATGATGATGACGACGATGATGACGATGACGATGATGTGATGATGATGATGATGATGATGATGACGATGATGATGATGATGACGACGATGATGACAATGACGATAACGATGATGATGATGACGATGATGATGACGGCGATGATGATGATGATGAGGATGATGACGACGATGATGATGATGATGACGACGATGTTGATGATGATGATGATGATGATGATGATGATGATGACGGTGATGATGATGATGATGATGAGGAGGATGATGATGATGATGGTGATGATGATGGTGATGATGGTGGTGGTGATGATGATGATAATAACGATGATGATGGTGATGATGATGGTGATGACGACGATGACGACGACGACGACGACGATGATGATGATGATCTCCTTTTTTTTTGCGTGGCTGTGGTGAAACCTTTGGAAGACGGCGGGATCCACGGGGTCAGTAAAAGAACTCAGACTTGGAGATGTTCAAGATCACTGGGGTGGATAGAGGTGTGTAGATGGACTTTCGGAGCTCTGCTGCAGGTTGCCCTGTTCCAACAGTGTTCTTGTGAAATTCAAGGGGTGCAAGTGGTCCCTGGAACATGGGAAAGCAGGGATCCAAGTCCCGAAGTTGTTTGAAATCGCTGGTCGCGTGTCTGTGTTTGCTCTATTTTGTTCTCTTTGTTTTTGCATGGTCCATCCCAACTCTGGGAAATGATACCATGACTTGACATTCATGTTTTTTGCATGTTCTTGCGCCATGTTGGGCCCAGCTCAGCGGACAGGTTACATCGACTACACCGAGTTTTGTGCTGCCGGCGTTGGGGAGCGGATCTTCCTGGAGGTGACCGTGCATGATATGTCATCATGTAGCGCCATTTGTTACTAAACAAAATATTAAACATATGTAAATATGTTTAAGACACATAAAAGAAAGAAAACACATAAAACATCATAAAAACACCATTTTCACATGGGTTTTCTAATGTGTTCTCTGTATTTCTATGGGCTTTATGTTGTAGTCATCCCATCCCTTCAGTTCGTGCGCCATGTCATGCAGGAGTCGGCCTTGTGGGGTGCGTTCGATGCTTTCGATTGCGGGGCGCACGATGGAAAAATCACCCTGGATGAGACTTGGCCCTGGATATGGCCACATGGGGTGAAAAGATGCTAGGCATATTACCATCTGGTTATTGAACATAGCCATGGAAAATGGCCCATTTATAGATGGTTTACCTATTAAAAATGGTGATTTTCCATGGCTATGTTACATAACCAGATGGTATATGCATATATATATAGTTATATATATATATATATGTATATTGAGTTGTACACTCATATGCTTTATATGTTCATAGCAATGATAGTGATAGGACAATAATGATCATGACAATATCTTCATGATGTTTAATAATAATTATTTTTTTGCAGCCGTATAAATACACCAGGTTTAACATAATATATGGAATATTCCCATGGAAAGATTTGGCATTTTGATGTATATTGATATGCCATTTATATGACGCAAAGCCATGCCCCATAAAATAGAATCATTGACCAGTTGTTTGATATCCTTGAGCAGGTCCAAGAATGGGAACGGAATGACGTGGGAATACAGAGGAAAATTAATAGTAGTAATGCATATAATATATATATATATATGTGTGTGTGTGTGGTCATAATCAGGCTTGCTCCAACCTGTACTTACTGTAGTTGAATCATAGCGACAAGCGGGGAATGTGGCATGTTCACCGTACCTATTTATCTTTTTTGACAGTTTTCCTCGTTGTATTAGGGGTGTTGGCAGGGAGCAACCTCGCTTTCTGAGGATATTTTGCTGGGAAAAGGGACTTTCATAGGGAAGATGATGAATGAAGAACCATGGGATTTTGAATGATCTTGGGATACCGTGGGGTACCCTATGATACCCGATGTGTAGACGAAAGACAAAGCCATTTTGGAGGTGGAAATCCCTTCGAAATGCTGGTGGAGTTCATCAGAAACCTAAAGATAAAGCAAAGATGCATCAGTCAATGGAAGATTGTTCCAGTGGTCTAAAGTGGTCTAAATAATCATAGTCCAACTCTTGACAGCTGGTGTTTAACTTTGCTTTGACATTTGGATCATTTTGGAGCTCACTTTTGGGGAAGAGTTAGTCAGACTGGCAGTAGCATCGGATGATCGCAGTGTATTGCTGCCCTGAGCCTACGGAACCTCATCTTTGTCTTGCGTGCTTGTTTGTTTCATCTGAGATGCTCCGAATTCTGAACCCTGACAGGTCATTATTTTGGGGTCCTTTCTGGTGACCCCAACTGATGAGCTGAGGAAATCACGCGCGTTCTCTCCAATGCCGATGTGAAGAAAGTGTGGTCCAAAGATGTGTTGGATGAGACAGCCAAGAAGGTGCCCTTCACCATGCAAACAGCCTCATTGGTGTTGGGGGAAGCGGCAAAACCAGTATAGAAAGTCTTCAGCAAAGAAATGCATGTGTTCCAGACGTGTGTGTTTCTTCACGGAAACAGCCAGCATGTACCCGTGAATGCAGGTGATCCGATTCCAAATTGAACCAAAACAGGTCCTGTAGAATTTGACGATTTCAATATTTTGTATGTTCCATCTCCAGGAAATGTGGGATGATCCTAATTGAGATCGATTCAATATTCAATATTCTTTTGGGCTTCAAGCCACCAGGCGCTGGGCCATTTTGACCAAAATGGAGACGGAAGCATTACCTTTGACGAGTTTTGTGGCTTGGCCCAGTGCAGGGACCCAATTTGGTTCCAGTTTTTACAATTACTTCCTTTGGGACCTTCGAAATTGGGTACCCCTAAATTCATTGGTTAAGCATCATTCGCTATGAAATGGCCCTAATTGGCCCACCGGCATAATTAACCATTTTCAAGCAATTCAAAAATTACTTTATTTCGTGTGATCCCCACCATGACATTTATACATTCGGTTACTGGCAAATCTTCTGGCATTCTATCTGACATATCTTCTGGCATTCTATCTGGCATTCTATCTGGCATATCTTCTCCCATTCTATCTGGCATATCTTCTGGCATATTATCTACTCAAATCTTCTGGCATTCTATCTGGCAAACATTCTGGCACTTTATCTGGCATATCTTCTGGCATTCTATATGACATTTTATTTGGCATTCTATCTGGCATACCTTTTGGCATTCTATCTGGCATATCTTCTAACATTCTATCTGGCATATCTCCTGGCACTCTATCTGGCATATCTTCTGGCATCCTATCTGACATTTTATCTGGCATTCTATCTGGCATACCTTCTGGCATTCTATCTGGCATATCTTCTAACATTCTATCTGGCATATCTTCTGGCATTCTATCTGGCATATCTCATGGCATTTTGTCTGGCATATCTTCTGGCATTCTATTTGACATTCTATCTGGCATATCTTCTGGCATTCTATCTGGCCGTTGAGGTCCAGCGGTGCACACTGAGCTGGGCAGGTCCCAGGTTGAGGTCCAGCATTGCACACTGAGCTGGGAAGGTCCCAGGTTGAGGTACAGCGGTGCACACTGAGCTGGGCACGTCCCAGGTTGAGGTCCAGCGGTGCCCACTGAGCTGGGAAGGTCCCAGGTTGAGGTCCAGCGGTGCCCACTTAGCTGGGAAGGACCCAGGTTGAGGTCCAGCGGTGCACACTGAGCTCGGACGTTGGCGAAGAGCTTGGCGAAGAGTTGGCACGGCAACAGTGGACGTGGAAGTGGAGGCAGAGGTGGTGGAGGAGATGCTGGCGGAGGAGGAGCAGGAGGAGCAGGAGGAGCAGGAGGAGCAGGAGGAGCAGGAGGAGGATAGCTAGCCGAGGAGGAGGAGGAGAACAACTGTGATAAAATCTAACAACCCTCACCTGGCAGGTGGGGAATTATCGTGTTGCTGTTATTATATCTCCCATTATGCCTCCATGATATCCCCCAAAATCCCATCAATTGCTTAGTTTCTATGATTTTTCACCCCCGCATACAATAAGCACTTTGGTCAGAAAAAAACCCTTGAGATCCCTCGGGTCCCAGGGCGGCACTTGGGCCGCACGTAGCCTAGGCGAGTTGATGCGAAACCACGCTGCCTCCCGACGCCAGGCACGAACGCAATTGGCAGCCAGCAACTGGACGTTGGTCACAGTGACGATTACCCGGTAGTGACATAGGGATTCAACATAATTCAACATGATATCACATGATTCAAGCATTCCATAGAGAATTTTGATGAATTTCGGAGATATAGTTGGGATATGTGGGGGAAAGGGAACTGACAAAAAATATTTGGGATACCCTTTGGTACTTGTAATCAAACATGGCCGGAAAGTCTCCTAACAAGCCATGCTTGATGACACTGGAGGGTTTAGTAAAGGTACAATTTTGGCGGATACTATGGTCATACATAGGGTCATAGGCGGTCATAGATAATTTATATATCTAAATTGCAGTTTGTCACTATTCTACTGGGGATTTTCCACTTGTTTGCAACTTGGTGGCAGGTTAATTTATAACTCATAAATTCACTGGAGATTGTAAATGTTGGAATCGAGATCCATGTATTCCGATACCGGTATGTAGCATCGTTTTGTTTTTTGCTTTAACTCACAGATAAATTGTACATAACTGACGATGAACTGTGGAAAGTTGGAACCGATCGATCATGCTCGAATTGGATGATATTGGAGTTTAATTGTTGAAGCGAATAATGGTTCAATTTTGAATGAAGTGATGTTGCAGCTCAGATATTGAATCCAATGATGTATTGAGATGTTCTCCAGAAATCTCCAGAATAATTACCCCAATTTATGGCACTTGTTTTCGTTTTCAACCGCTGGATTTTTGCCCCCCCTTTTTGGGACAATGATTGATGTGTGCTGGGCCCAGATTGACACCACTTCCACTTAGCTCGAGCCGAGGTACTGGCCTCATTAGTGAAGAGATTCTTGGATGTTCCAATGGTTTTATATTTTCCCATGAATCCAACAGAAATTGAACATCTACTGAACTGGGAATATGTCATAATATTTTCGGATCAGCTGAGCAAATTCCAAGGATTGGAAAGCTGGAAGATAGAGTTACCATGGAGGCTAAGACCTTCGCTGGGACTCTCGCTTTGTGGCGCGGAGTGTTGCGTTGCAAATGGTTGAAACGTCCATTGGGGCGGTTGTAGCAGTTATGTTTTATGAAACGTCAATTGCGGATACTTATATACCCCTCAGTGTTAAACTTCAGAGGAGTAAATTTCATCGCGCTACGTTACATGCATTCATACACATGTGCATCCGTGTGCACAATCCAACGCAATCAGGTAGAACTAACACGGCTCTTTTGGGCTGCTCATGACCTTCACAAAACATTTAGTGTGAGGCAGTTGCCAGATACACAGAGGGAATCATGTTTTGGCATGATTTGCCCATGGTACTGTAACATGTGTCCTCAACAAATTATGCGGCAGACCTTGTGAGAGGGGTCGGCCTTAGGATGCCTTGGGATAGTTCGGCCAAGGAAAGACTTCACCAGAGCATATTCTATCGATGCTTGACTGACAACTTGACACCGAACCTATGGATTCGGAAAAGTGAAGCCAGCTGTGCCCGGCCGTGCCGGGGCGGAAGTTTCGAAAAAGAGTAGTGAAATAGATGAAATAGGACATCATTTGCCATGCGAAAGTCTTTGTATTGCACCCATGCATTAGAAAATTACGGGCAATTATAACGATCTCGCGGCGGCTTCACTGAAATGAGCATTTGCTTGGGTACTGTAACTATGCCGAATTGGCTGCAATTCAGGTTATTATACTGATATTTTATTGTCCATATGGATGAACTGATGGACTTTGAACAACAATCATCAATTTGTGGCTTTTGATGTTTTTGGAAGCCATGTAGGGGGAGTGGTTCCTGGCTCGATTGCACAGCACTCCTAGGTTCAGCAGATGCAGGAGGAGAATTGCCTTTTTTTTTTCAGATCTGCGAGCTCCTGCAGCCCGACCACAAGCCGATTAACATCCCATTCTATCCCCATAGCACCAGGATTGTTGGTTAAATCCCATGAAATGTCCCATAGCCCAGCCTCAGCGCAGGAGCATCACAGCCACAAGCGAAGCAGAGGCTGTTTTGCCTGTTTTGGTTGCGGCGCCACAGCCCCAGAGTCGCCCACGCGGCTTTAAGTCCAACGTTCACGCGGCGTGAGTCCGGTGCACCTGAACGTATACGCTACAAGGCACGGCACAAGTGCAAAGCCTGAGCTAAAAAAGGTCTATCGTGATGTAATAAGGATGTAATATGATGTATTATACTCCACTGGCATATATATATATTATATAATTATGTATATATTTTTAATCATATGCATAATATTAGATATATATATATATACATATTATCCATGTTACTGCCTCTCAAATAGTTTGGTATCTCCGTATATGGATGGTGGCCATTGCTGGCAGGGCATCAGCGGGCCCTGGGCCGCCTTTGCTTAGGGGACTGCAACCATCTGTCACCTGGCTGAAGGATGGCTTGCTGATCAGTTGATGTTGAGATCTCCCTGTCGGAAGATGAAAATTCCTGTTCCATTCGTGGTTTCCTTTCGACAGATCCGGTGGAATTTCATTGTCATGTTTGGAAAAAAACCATCAAAAGCAGGTCGCAAGGACCAATGGTGTGAATTCGTGCAAGTTTCTGATGGCCCAATCAATTGAATGGCATGCAGTGACCTGGAGTCACTAGCCTTCTTTGTTCCCTCTGTGTGAACTCCACCAGCTGAGGTCTCCAAAAATAGGACACTGTCCGGTTTGAAGCTTTTGATTGTTTGGCAGGCATGGTGTCACTATAGAATTGATCAGTTTTTTTTAACAGGGTCTTTGGAAAATGTGGAAAATCTGAGGTGAATGAACTTTTGCTGCCCCGGCAGTGATGGTACGGCAGTCCATGAGACAGAGGAAAGCGTCCAAGTGTGTGGGAAGTCCTTCAAGAATCTCCCATCGATTCCATACATCTGAAAGTGTGAAGGGTTGACACTGGATGGTGAGTCAACTCGCTTCCCTTGCTCAATGGCAGTGGGTGTTTCTGCCCAAATCTTGTGCTGTGGCTGTTCAATAGGATCAGCTCAGCGAATGTTATGGAGTCTGGTGCCAGCAGGTTGATGACATGACCACACCCACGGTCACCATCACCTCAATCTCACCCAGCAATGGATTGAGCAGATCGTGTCCTTGGTTTGTATTCTAATCATATCCGACACCGGCAGAAAGTTGCATCTCCTGTTCCTCTAAACCCTAGCATGTTCTTTAATTTTTGATATGTTTGGGCTTAAAAGCTGCTGCTGGACGAGGGCATAATATGCAGAGATGGTTCTGAAGAGATCAATGCAAAAGTATCCATTTGAATGACCTCCGAGACTTGCCATGCAACTCAAGATACTCAAGCGTCAGAGTCACGGGACTCTTTGGCAGCACTCCATTCTCGTATTCATGCCTCCGTGCCCCCATCAGTTGAGCCTCTGGCTGGTGGAGCACTCTGGCAGCTGGTGCATGTTGAAGTTTCTTATTTGCTTCGGTTCCAGCAGTGACCCGACAGCCAGTGAAGCTTTAGGCGATACATAGATTTTGGCAGGTGCAGCGAACTGCATAACTGATATAGCTGGACCATCACTCGGTGTTACTTAGTTGAGGCTGGCAAAAGTCATTGGCTCAAGATAGAGAGCAGGTATGTATAAATGATCAATCATAATAGTTAATAATTACTTATTTTGATATTTATGCACATGATGTGTATGTACATTAGGGATATAGCATCCTCACATGTATATATATATATATTGATGGATTGATTGACCTATTTATTTATGTATATAATATATATATATATATTACTATAATATGTTATTTTCTATACTATATTTTTTTAATATATACCATTGGAAAAGATCGAGTTGATGTGAAATCACAACCAGTGGTTTTAGTCTCCAAGCCCCAACCAGAATCCTTCTCCTTGCTGCGCCAGCCGAAAGACCCTGAAGCTCCCCATTGCGCGTTTTTCGCCTGCGGCGAAAATGCGCTGTGATGGGATGATTACCCTCTGGTAAACTAACATAGCTATTGAAAATTACCATTTATAGTGGATTTACCCATTAAAAATTGTATTTTTGATAGGGTACTATTTGGGGATGGTTGGAATCCCATGGATATTTATGGTGATTTCAGGCATTGTTTATGACAATTAAAAGCTGGGTGGCCTTGTACTTGGCGACTTATGTTGGCTCCCTCGTGTTCCTCCACGTTTATATACTGTGATAATCTGTAATATGTGTTTCCAGGATATCTTCGAGCACGACGCAAGAAGATGCGCTACTTTAAGAAGAGACAATCAATATCCAACATAATTTAGACTCCTTAGAAGAACATGTTCCGGTCAAAGAATCCGTTGACTAAAAGAAATTGTTCATACTATAGCATCTATAGCTGAGGTGGCGCCCTTTCGATAGAGAACAACACATTGTACATGTTCCGAACACTTGGATGCATAGGTATGCATAGATGCCTACATCAGAATCAACCATCCAACTCATTCTGTCCCATTGTTCTCCGCAGCGAATGGCTTCACCACAGATTTTGAAGCGCCTCCCCCTCGGCACGCGTTGTAAAGATGGCTGCAGGGGCCGCTGCGTGCCCGGAGGGCCAGGAGTGCCCCTGTGCCACCACATTACTGGAATCTCCAAAGCGTTTTTCAAAAGAAAAGACGACTGAAACTCGGTGAGTTCGGTTGAGGGGGTGGGTTGGTACTGGTGCATAAGACAGATCAGGCTAAACCCAGAGATGGTTGAGCAGCGTTGAGATGCTGTGGCTTGTGGTGGGGCGGGGTAATGTTGCGTCCTGATTAGTGTGCAACCCCCTCCCCCAACAATAGCTATACCCTCTTTAAGCTTGGGCGCCAAACAATTTCTTCCCAGGGAAAAAAATCCGCACTTAAGTAAGGATTTTAATTGGCTACAATTGAAATCTATATAATTAAAACTTTCTTTTTGCCGATGAACTTTTAGTACTTGTAGTACTTGTGGTACTTGTAGTGACTGGGGTTCAGCATGTTGATTGCGTTACCTTTTCCACCTTAAGTTTTTTTCTTAATGAACCATGCAATACGAGAAAGAGGGAAAACAAAGGGAACGAGAGAAAGCGAGAGAGAGAGGAAGAGAAAGAGGAAGGGGAAGAGAAAGAGAAAGGATAAGAGAAAGAGAAAGGAAAAGAGAAAGGGAAATAGAAAGAGGAAGAACAGGTTGCTTTTGTAAAAGGCATTTCTTTCTTCTCTTGGCTCCAGGATCAGCTCTGGAAAAGTTTGCTGCAATTGTGAACCCTGAGAACAAACCTACTAAAGTGAATTGGACCCTCTCATGGCCCAGTGCCTTGGAAATTTGTGGGACAACTGTTCTTTAATAAGGGTTTAATAAGCGGTCTGACAGAGTTTTTTACACAGACATTTTTTAGACAAAAAATAACCTAAGATTTCTTGCCACAATAGTGAACCTTCCAAACAATGCAGGGATTCAGAATAATTTGGAAAATTCTTGCCACAATAGTGAACCTAGCCACTAATCAGGATCCAACATTATGGCCAGGTGATGATGAGTTTTCCAGGTGAAATTGGGGCGTGGACCAAGGAGATGAGGAAATCCGCCACAAAGATGAGCACAAGCGTCGCATCCGATGGATGCTTGGATCAGAGGTTAATTGTTGCTGGTTTCAACATGTTTCAAATCTCCCATATTCTCGGTCCGGGTGTTTGTTCTCATCGGCTGGTCGTACCCCTCCATTGAACAAGCAATGGTTTCTGTATCAATATTGCACCAAACAGTACCAAATCATTCCATTGTCCATGGACATCAAGGGACCAGTCTACACACTGAGGTGACCTTTGCATGCGGCATTTACTCGTGAATCCAATTCAGAAGATGCAATGGATGGTTTTCCCTCGTGGTTGGCGTCATCCATCAAAATACACATGTTATGTCAATTGCAACAGCTGCAAGACCGCATGCTGGCGCATGCTGAATGTGGTTCCAGCCCAGGTGATATATCTCCAAACATCATGGAGCGTTTCATAACCATGAGACGCTCACACAAGTACAGTCACTTGGAGAGTTTCAGATCAGAAATCCTGCAGGAAATCGAATGGCTAGACTTGGAAATTTCATGTAAAATTTCCGTGTGCCTGGCGGGGGCTTCTTTTTTGCACCTGACAACATCCGGCAAAAATCACCAGCGCTTCACAACCAAGGCCAGAAGGGGCTGATAGCTGTCCGATCAGACGACATTTCCGAGCCTCAGCTGCAGTCATCAAATGGGTATATGATGAACTAAATGACCGGTTTCTGGTTCCTATATTTCCTGTGTCTGATCTTCACGGCTTTTTGGGACGGCACATGAGCCACCTGAACAGGAACATTATGATATGGAAGATCATCGTGTGGGCGCTGGCGCATATGGTCACGTCTTCACAGTGACTCAGCGGTGCCAGTGAGGATTCAGGGTTTGAGAATCTCAGAGCGCAGGGGAGGCTGGCATACAAAGCTGGACTCAGCATCCTAGGCGCATTTCTTGGTGTTCTGCAAAATATCCTAAGGCATGTTATATTTGTGGCATGATTTCGATGGTTCAACAATATTCAACATCGTAATCAAAGCTCCAAGCTGTGACCAGAACCTGGTTGTGAAAGCCACCGGAATGTTGCCGAGGCGAGGCAGAAGCAAACCGGAATGCAGGCCGAGTGCACATGGCGACACCGAGCATTGACACATCACAAGACTTACTCGTACAACTCTAAACCTAGACCTAGACTAAACTGGCTAGCAGCTAAACCCTATAAATGATGGCCTCAAAATAAGGCTTGGAACTCACCTATTCTGAATTATCCAGATCCATTTTTGCAAATGATGTCGAAAAGTTGAACCTTTCGAAAATTCAAGACGTCGGACGTTTCACATCAATTAGATCATTTAGAACCAGCTAGCTTTGATCAACTGAAGTTATGTTTGTCAATTGTCTCTTTCAGCAATCCAAAAATGGAAAGTAGCCACTCGCCAAACCACTTGCATATTTATTGTAGATTCTATATAATTGATATAATTGTATTCAGTATTAATTAATGCTTTTAGCCCTTTTGAACGGCCAGTGTTGCATGGTGTTCCAGGGGGTACGTTCTCCCCTTTTCACCAATGATGTGACATCAGAGGTGGCGATCAAGAAGGTCTTGATCTTTGAGCCTGATCAGAAGAAGCGCTTAGATACCGAGGCTGAAATCATGAAGGCCCCGCAACGAGGTTGATTACAGATTCAGATTGATTTTTTCAGGTCACACACAGGGAAAGAAAAACCATGAAAAACCTGTTGCCATGAAATGGTCATGACGAAAAGCCGTGAACTCAGTGAACATCAGAGACACTCCAGGATTTGGACCATCCCAACATTTGCAAATTGATGGAGACCTACGAGAAAGGAAGATGCTTGGCAACTGAGGAAAATGCTCCCCACAAGGCAGAGCAGGTGAGTTTATGTGATAATGAAGCCCAAGAATAAACCTCGAGAAACCGCATTTGCAAGGGTTTCAATACTCCATAGATGGATGTAGATATAGACGGTACTAGATGGTAGAATTGGGAAGGCGGTACGGCTCAACCTGTTCTTTGACTGGCCTTGGCCTGATGCATTGCCACTTCAGGATTCATGTTCTTCGTCATGGAGTATTTGAAGGGAAAGGACCTCCAGTGGTTGAGCCGTTCTGGTGTAGGGATGCTGAAGTGTGTTGATATCGGAGGCTCACCAATTCTGGAGCAGTTGCGTGGATCTCCCTGTCTATCGTGCAAATGCAGGTCATCACATGTCACCCAAGATGCCGAGCAGTTTGTATCACCATTGTTGAACACTAACGAACTACCATACCATGTGGGTGATCAGTGATGACCATCCATTTCCAAGCTGCGGTGATGTGCTTGGCCCTTCTTGTTCTTTGGTGATGCTGACGGCGAGATCATCCGCCAATCACATTCAGACACAGGATGTGCTGGAGCGCATGATGGCCATGGATGATCAAAAGTTCGGCCATTCGGTCCGAAAGCTGGTTGTGGAAACTGTTTTGGCCATATTTGGCCCCAGTCTTCTCGAGATTGCAATTGCAAAGAATGCGGGAGCACATGTGGGTGATTTCAAACATGTTCAGAATATGTAATCTGGTTGGTGGTTTGGAACATGTTTTATTTTTCCATATATTGGGAATAATCATCCCAACTGACTTTCATATTTTCAGAGGGGTTGAAACCGCCAACCAGTAATAGCTCAACTTGCTGACACAGGCTGGCTAGTTCAGCGGAAGAAGATGATGCGAAGCCATAATTTGGTTTCGACTATTTGTAAGCACCTGCAAACCCAGTGGTAAACCATACCTCAATTGAGTGGGGGGCCGTTATAAACCATATCCAATTGGGGTTTACTGACTAGTATTGGGTGTGTTGGCCAGAAAAGAAGTCATGTCCATTTCGTGTTTCCATCTGACTCTATCTACAAGCGGAGGATCGAAATCTCCGGGGTATGAAAAGTGGCATGAAATGCTGTTGGAAGATGATGTTCCTTTTTTATGTGTCCATTTGTCGAGGGGTCTTCAATTTTTAAATCTCAACTGAATGGTGATTTTAAAATCTCAACTGCATGGTGATTCTAAGATCTCAACTGCATGGTGATTTTAAAATCTCAACTGCATGGGGCATGGTGAATTGAAAATCTCAACTGCATGGCGATGTGCGCCAAATGTGCTTACCGCATAAGCATGCATAAGCTGCAGGCGAGCGTGAGGCTTCAAACATCATCAATCAAACTGCCTTGGCCCTACACCACGCCCACAAGCGTGGTATTGCTCATCGAGCCCCTTGGCAGGGAGAACTATAGATATAGAAATAGATAGAAATAGTAGGATGAAATTTGGATGTGTGAACCTCAGCTGAGGTCACCGTTGTGAAATGTTGTGAATAAATGTTGCCAAAGCACGCCAAAGGACGAAACCCACTGTGTTCTATCGTGAATAAATGGCTCAGTGCTCCTAGTTTTCGAGTACAACAGAGTACAACAGGCCACAATATTCTGGCTGCAAATGCATGTCCTTCCCCCGTTTCCCTTCTTCCATCCGACGTTCTGAGGATATCAAGCCGGACAATCTGGTATTTGTCTCCATCTCTTTGCTTAGCATTTGGTCTCTGTGTTTTGAGGGATGTGGATTCTACCAAAGGCGATGACTTTGCATTTTCAAACTTCGACCCCAGCTTGAACATGCATGGTGCGCTGTGATTTTTAAACCCTGAGTTGCGGATCAAGGTCCGTCAGGAGAACCATGGAGAACATGGAGAACCTATCAAATTTCACCAACTTACCCTTTCCAACTTTCCGATTCTGATTGATTTTTAAATGTTGTGAAACTTGTTGAAATTTGTCCGACGTGATGCTGGTTGGTGGCACATCCAGGCCAGCCCTGTGATTTCAGGTGTCCGAAGAGGAAGGCGATACCTTTGTTAAGGCCAGGGCTATCCAGGGGTCATCACCTTTTGGGGCAGTGGATGGCAGTGGTTAAACCGGTTAAAGGACCCCCACAAGGCGATGTTAATGGGGTTTTTCTGGATGTGAATGGAACCCTGACGGAACCCTGGGACCCTGGCCTCTCCAAAACTACTTGTAACATGGAAATGCCGTAAACATGTGATTTTTAGGGGTTCATATGGGGGGTTCAGGGGTGCACGTTTCCGTTCCCACCCACCTATATAAAAGGATCAAGCGCATTTGCTCATATTTTTGGGATGTGATGATACATGCAACCAGCGTTTGTCATCAATTTGTGATCTTAGATGATCTTATTCATTTGGTCTGGTTCGGTTTAAGGTGAGTTGTGGGACTGGCTCCCTTTGAACGGTGTCCTTTTGGTTGGGCATGTTTTGCCATTTCGACACTGCTTCAACCCAAGTTTGGAAGGTAGATCCCTTTGATCATTGTTGCACGACTGATACATGAGACTCACCACTACAAACGCACCAGAAATCACCACAAGCTCCAAGAATCATCAAAAATGCAGGTGGTCGATTGGGGTCTCGGCTCTTACTTCAACCATACCAACATGAAGCGCCTTGGCAGTTACAGTACATCATGTTACATCGTGTTACATCATGTCACATCATCCTACATCTATAGCATAGTGTAGTATTTTTGTGAGTCCTTTATGACTCCGTACGTGGAAAATGGTGACCCGGCTCCTCTGTGGCGGTTGCTCAGGTCAGCAGTGGGCTCCTATGCCTATTGTGCGCCTGAGATTTTGACCAAAAAACTGCAGCTTGGAACGGCAGAGCTGGACATTTCTTCAACTTCTTCATAGCATTCACCTGAGATTTAAAAAAAAAAAAACATGACAAATCACCATCCCCATCCATTTTTGTGGCCGTTCAAAATTGGGCACATGGTGTACCACTACTTATGTTGATCTATGATGGCACCCAAATGGTTGATATTCGGGGACGGGATGTATTTTTAAGTGTGGACCCCGATGGTTTTTAAAGACCAATGAGCTTGACCTACATCGGTTCTGAAGGCTGTGTTGCTATGTTTGATAGCAATGCGCAAAAAAGGATGCAGATTCTTGAAGAACAAAAAGTCATGAACAGATGTTGGTGCTTGCTGATGGAACAGCAGCCCTGTTACCTTGTGTTGGTGGTTCTCCACCCACTGTTTGGACAGATGTGCTTTGCTGACAAGGTCCAGATTTTCGAAGGGTTACACTGCAGCATGCGATTTGCGCCTGGGATCTATTGCTGGTTGGTGTTAATTATTTGGATACGTATTTCCATCAAAAATGTCGGGATGATAGTCCACGTACCAGCCAGTTGTGGTATCGGGTGCTATCCTCGACTGTTCCGGAAAATTGAGCAATGATGCAAACAAAACACACCAATGTTTAAGAGGTTTGTTTTATGTTCAAAGTCCATTTTTCAGTACTTTCATGTAGCTCCATCTTAGTTTTGAGACATTAAATCTAGCAGCCTCCTTAGTAACAGGCATGATTGATGCATTCTACGGGCTTACAGCCTCCTTAGACTTTCCTTGATTGGTTTGTTTTTTCCTTGGATTTTATTTTCCTTTTTCCCTTGGAAACCAAAGAAAACCAAAGGATACCAAAGGAAACCAAAGAAAAACTAGGGAAAACAAAGAAAACAAAAGGAAACCAAAGGAAAACCATAGAATCCACCCAGCCCCAAACCAAAGTAAAACCATAGAGTCCACCCAGCCCCAAATCAAAGGAAACCGAAGGAAATCAAAGGATACCAAAGGAAGAATGAGACAATCTAAGAAGAACTGTTTTTGGCTAGTTCCCTTGTGTTTCTTGTTGTTTCTTTTGGTGTCCCCCCACAGTTAAAACCATATTTGGTGCAATCCATGCGTTGGAAAGGTTGACACTGCTAGCTTTTGGCCCATACCTTGGTGGCAATATGGAACACCTGTTACAGAAAACACACTTGCCCTGATAGGGGAAAAAAGAAAACAGAAGAAAACACAAGAATACCAGAGGTTTTCAAAGGAAAGGGTAGGGTGGTCAGAGGAGGCCATCGGATCGTCTAAGGTAGCCCTGCTGTGAAGACCGCATGTTCTAGTGATGTTACTAAAGAGTTCCCAAACCCCAGCTGAATCAGTTCAACGCTGCAAAAAAGGGGTCCTTTTCTGGGCCCTCGAGCTTTCAGGTGGAGCCTGGGTATCATGACCTATGTCCTCCTATGTGGACATCCACCCTTCCGTGGCGAAGCCTCCAAGCTCTTGAAGCTTGCAAAGGAGGCTTGAAACCATGGTTGTTCCCATGAAATATGGGAGTGAAACAGTTTAGGGCTTCGGGTTCCCCTAAAGCCACTTCTCGGGCATTATGATGTTCATTCTACATAGTTAAGATGTATGAGAGGTTCTGCATCGTCAGCCAACATCAGCCAACCACTTTCACGGAAGTTGGGTGAGAAGATCATGGTTGAAGCAACCAGCCGACTGCCCCAATGAGCCAAAGTATGAGCCGCTGGCCGCCTTGCCGCTGGCAGGAGAAGTTAATACCGGAGGACAACATTTGGAAAGCTTTGTCATCAGAGTCCAAAGACTTTATCAGATGTCCCCTGGATACCTTTGGATATATTTGGTTTCTCCAACGGCGGTTGATTTTGATTTGTCGTGTTTCTTCCTTCAACTGCAGGGATTTGTTTGCCCAACTTGCCTTGGATGGTTACTATCCTGTACTATCATTATGCTTGAGGTAGGCATCATGGAAAAGTAGCAGTGGCACATGCCACACTATCAGTGTACTAGTAGAAAGGGAATGTCTCATAGCAACCCCCAAAAAAAGATACAAATAGTAAAATCCCAATAAATTTGATTCTTACTTTTGGTTGATAAAACCCCAAACATGCTTTTGATACTTTTGGATTGCAGACAGCCATTATGTGACAATCGGTTCCTGTCAACCACGGGCCTCAGGTTTGTTGAAAGCCAAACCACAGAAACGTTTGAAGTTTCAACAGGTTCGGGGCCATTCGGGGCTCTCGGTGTCGGCGAAAATAACAGAACATCAGGGACACGGCTGTTCAACAGTGGTACACCAAGAACTACTTGGTGTGGATACAGCACAGAAACAACAAAAATGATGGCAATGTTATATGTTGATAATTGCTGATGCAACCAAACATACCAAAACTACTGGTATCAAGAACAGGAAATTGCCTGTTTTCCAGAGCTGGAAGGCCAACACGTTGTCATTCAATCCAGATCTAGTCGGTGATGAAGTGTTGCGACATTGACCCTGTCTGGATCTGATCCTACCGGGGCAGGTGCTTTCGCATCCCTGGTTTGAAATGCAGCATTCGAATCCAATCCCTGCTTGTGCTGCTGGGCTGAAATTGAATTGTTTCAGGGCAGCTCCGCCAAGGAGCAGGGAGCTATAGGGCCCAGGTGATGCCAGGTGCTCTGAAAATTGCCTAGGAGATCTGGGGGAGTCAAGTTTTCTCAAGGATTTTTCATAGCTTTTCCATCTTTGGGGTCTGAAATTGCCAGCGCAAGGTGAGTCAGAATGTCCTCCAAAACATGCGCAGCCTGGTGGCAAGTTCGCTGTGAAGAGCTCAAATTTGGGCAAAATTCTCCCATGGCAAATGAGGTTTCACCAAATTAGTAGGAGTTCACCAAATTCATGCCAAATTCTATTCTATTTTGGGGCAATGCACTCAGCGGTATTTTGGATCATCTTAGTAGCATATCACCAAGTTAACTTTAAACTCGGAGACTTGACCCCTGCGATGACATGCGATGATCAACAGTTCTCTTTAAAAGGAATGGCGCTGTGGAAATGCAACAATGAAGGACGTCTTACTCATTCAATGCCTTAAGATTTCCCAGCTCTCAGATCTCACAAGTGGCAGGTGCTTTCAAATATCTCAACTATTGGTAAGATGATGATCCTATTCACCACTAACATGTTTCAGAGGTGTTCAAGTACGAGGCAAGTTGAAACCAAGAACCAGATTCAATTGCGCTACGTATGCAGTATGTACATGTTGCAAATTGTGATATGCCACCAGTTGAGAGACAGTGGTATAGCCATCCATTGAGCCAGCGCGTGGCGAGGTAAGTTCTGCCAACTGAGCCATTTCTTCGGCTTCTGCGTGTTAGCAGCTGCACGACAGCTGGATGCTAAGAGCTTGGATGAAGTGCACCAGGTCTTCTGCCAGTTGGACACTGAGCAAAATGCTGGAAAAATGCTGGGAAATATCATAGGTGTAAGGCCAATTGAGAGAAAAATATCAGGCTGGGGCATGGGATATATGACCAACATTGACCAACAGGCCCATGGGACCATAGCCACCCCAGTTTTGGGATACCTCATGGATGATACACCACTATTCTCAGACCCATATGGAAGGCCAACTGATCTCATGCGTTTGGACCGTTTGGATTCCAGCCGGGAAAAAAGAACGAGGGACCAAGACAATAGTACGATGTTCATCGATTTTCTGTTTTCTTTTTTTTCCAGGCCTTGCAGTGGATGGTGGTCTTAAGGTAGCTCTCAACTGGTGATATAGGCGAGATCCGCATTGTCACTTTCGCTCTCCCAAGGATAGTGATGGTGACGGCGTCTTGACCATTCAAGAAGTTTCTTGGCAGGCGAATTTTACCGTTTTTGTGTGGAAGCATGAGCCGGTGTGTTGTGAGAGCAGGGTTCACAGTCTGCAGCACTTGTGGGCGGATGAGGAAACATCAGTGAAGGCGCTAAACTCGCCTTTGCGCGCAGTGTGATTTGACACCCGCACTTTTTGTAATCTTTTTGTTACTTGATTGGTGCATCACACTTCACGCATGAGTTTTAGGCTCATGGTTAGTTCATTTTCCTTGGTGGTATCCTCCCATGTTCAGAAATGTTCAAGAGAGATTTGATCTATAAACTCCTGATGTTCTTTACTAATTTGGCGAAATCTTAGTTGAAATTCGCATCAATTCCCCATGTTTCAATGCAATGTCCCCAAAAAAAAGGTGCATCGCGGCTTCACCGATCTGGGCGGAGCTGAGATGGATGACCTTCAGGTGGCTTGTGAGAAAAAGTGGGATATCGCAAGATATACGTGCATAATATATCATAAAGATATATAAAGATTATGTAATATTGGTAATATTGTATATATATATATATGTGTGTGTGTGTTCATATCACCGTATTTGTGTATATCTAATATATTTGTGATATATATATATACATATCTATCGCACATATATATATATAGTATTTATTTATAATATATCTATATGCATTACATATTCCATATGAATCCGTATTGTATAATATACATATGTTTGTTGTCCTAACGTATTTTGCTCTTACCGCCATATATTTTTGCCGTGAGGTATCTCAGGAGGATCAATCGCAAAAACTGGGCGGTATATCCACTTTGGCGGTATATATCACTTTATAGGAAGTATATCCAAAACTACTTAGCAATGGGCGGCAGGCTATATCCCATTTCTTTTTGATATCAGTGGGTTTCAAGACATTGGGGTAGAAATGAACGTATTGCAACAGATAAGGATAGATGTTTTGTTAAGAGAAATTGAGATATCGTTATACATCATCATGTCATTGACATTCATCAGCCGACCTGGGGATATGCAGGAACCAACAGCTGTCAGAGTTTTAATTGTTGATAGCCGCTATCACGAGTGGCACTGATGGGGTTGGAACCTGATCAAGTGGATACCTCCAAAATGGGACTCCAACCAACAAGCACCCAGAATGGGGACTCGGAGCACAAGATCATAGAAAAGTAAGGATTTCACATGAGTAAAAGCGGGCAGATTTGCCTAATTATACTCACCATTTGGCTTTCGGGGTGTTTCCAAGGCCCGATTCGACTCACCCAAGAATCAGCCGACTCCAGATCAAAATGATCAAAGTCCACCACTCTCGTCTCCAGTAATTAATTTGACATGGGGATGGAAATCTTCCATGTTTGGCAGATCCATCATCCAGAAACGGGCGTCGGGAGCAACATCGCAGAGCTTCATGGAGGTTCATCATCATGTTCATCACTATGTTTAGTTCCAGAATTTGATGCATATATATATATAAATGCACATGCACAATTACATGCATCCATACATGAATACATGCATGCATGCATACATACATGCATCCATACATGCATGCATACATGCACACAGGCATACAGGCACACATGCATACATGCATGCATACATCTATACATGCATACATGCATACATCCATAGATACATAGATACATAGATAGATAGATAGATAGATACATACATACATCTGTATAAATGGGCTGGTAACCTCCACTAGCGAAGGAGCTCTTCGCCATCATCGACCAAGATGGATCAGGCGCGGGCCGCGCGGGTTGGGATTTCAAGCATCCCCAAATGGGGGTGTGCTATGATATAATGGGGACATCATATAATAAACATTCATTAACCATAATGGGGATATAATATCATTTAATATAATATGATATAATATTTTATATTATCAACCAACTATGACTTTGGGATCTAAAATGAGGTTGGCTGAAAATGGGGTAGAGTATATTGACCTCTGTTACTTGGCGGGAACCAGCCGGTACAATGAGAATTTGGCTAGAAGCCCTTTGGAATAGCAGGGATGGCACCCATTCCACAGCTCTCAGTGGAGGTACCATCGACTACACCGAGTTTGTGGCAGCTGCACCTAGGGTCAGCATGTGTGGTGACTTCCACTAGGTGTATTAATCTCTTCATCAGATAAAGACACTCTCTTGGAGGGTTTTTGATATTGGGAGATTGGGTTTGATGTCTTGATTTTGTTGACTCGGGGTACTCAAACACTGGCCATTTGAAGCTGCCATTGGCCATGCCCGGATGGAATTTAGCATGTTTTTGTGTTTGTTGACACGATGATGGCTTGGATCATGGCCATGGAATTACGGCCATGAAGAGAAGATTTTTCCAACAATTAGTTTTTTGGTGTTTAAAAGAGTGGCGGCCCACAACCCGCATACATTGATTTCTGAAATTTGAAGATGATAAATCATTTATATGATTTGAAAAGGGATGACTTAGGGATGACTTCTTGAAAACAGCGTTGACAATGGGGAAAACGCGACGGGGGCGGTGGGGGATGACTTTCACTTTACTTGTAGGAGATGACCAACTGAAAGGACAAACCCAACGCTCAGATCTGACCAAGGTACGTCAGGGCAACAAGCAAGTGCACCCAAACACATCCACCCCACTCACAGCAAGTGGTGATGTATTTTTATGTTTGTTCGTTCACTTTTTGATCCCTGTAGGATTTGAAAGCTCTTTTCCAGACATGAAAACTGGTGGCATGGGTTTTTAACATTTGCTCGTGGCAATACTCATATTCTGCCAGACTGGGATCTACGTTGGACTCCCGGCAACAAAGCATGAAAACTACCATGGAAAATCGCTGGGGCGCTGGGGAACCCAGACATTAACTCAGAGAGATATCTTCCGCCAAGGCAGTCGGAGAGCGCATCTTCCAAGAAGAGAGTGCTCTTATGGCAGCTTTCGAGGAAACCCCGGGTTTGATTGTGTCAAAGTGTCTCATGATGTCTCATGTTTCCACTACATTACTACATGTCCGACAACATCCCCGTCACATCCCGTCACCATGGTGTACGCATTTGTTTGCACATACTTTTGTTTGCACATATTATATCATACTAATGATCTTGTTCGTATATTATTGTTGCTTTATAGATATAAATAAATATATATATATACACATATGGAGAGATATACACACATTCGTTTCAGTTTCCTGGTTGCCTAGCAACATCCAGACTTGTCATGCTTTTCACAGGCCTTCTCCCACGACAGCAGCGGCACCATCTCCGAACACGACGCTCTTCACGGGCTCCGTTGGATCCGATGAAGTCCCACGGGTCCCACATGATACTGTAACAACAATCGTTATAACATGACTTGGGGGGACTACATTTAAAGAAAATACATATATATATATATACATATATATATGTGTGTGTGTGTCCATATGTAATTACATGTAGTATGACTGTTTCAATGACTGGGACATTCTATATACGAACTCTATGACTGGGGAGATGTACTGAATATACCCACTTGAATAAAAGGACTCGTGATAACCTATGATACTTATGGACTTGAGCATTGCTCGGTAAGACTGCGATGCACTAGTTTTGATAGCCGGATATAGGACAAAATGTATAAAGGATAAAGTCACAAGTGTACAAAATCTTTGCTTACACCCGCATACATGCACATACAAGTCGTGTAATTGAATAATCCCTCTCTACATGCGTACGCAATGTTCGTATAGTATCATGATGTAAATAAGTATTATGTTTGCAAAATGTTTGAAATCAAAACCATGCATGTTGTCATGTTGCCTATCAATTTCTGAAGTTTTCTTCCTAGTTCTGCGACCTCAGGAGATTAAAGACGTGCTGCGGCGCTGCGATGCTCAAAAGGTTTGGAGTGACAATGCCATCAATGTCATGGCGCAAGAGGCCCATCACCACTTCACCAACGGTGAGAGCATTGACTTTGACAAGTTTCGCGCCTTGCCGCGTAAACTCAACAGCTCCAGTGCTGGGTTTCACCAACAGGAAGGGTGATTTGATGTGATTTGTAGTAATTATTAAACGCAGGATTCTATAAGGGAAATATACAAGGTGGTGCCCCCCCAGTTATAAATTGGTTTATAAACCCCATTAACTATAGATATATCACCTATAAACCATAGTTATTGGCAAGTTATTGGAGTTATAAACCAACTTAGCTATCTAGGGGGCACCACCTTGTATGTGATATGGATGTATATCGTATTTCAGTTCCTACACCCACGGCGCCGAGCAACGACAGGAAACCACTTTGCCACAGCCTTGCGCCCCAAAAAAGCGTTTTCCCTTCAAAAAGCCAACTCACAGAGAGCAGGATGGCAAGCACAGCATATTGGCAAACCTAAGCAGCTAAGCACACTGCATTAAATTGACTTGACTAAAGCCAAAGCAAGATATTAGTAGTACGATTTGACAGGATGCAAGTCGCAACCATTTTAATGAGAAGAAAAGTACAGTAGCACATTTCATCAACATAATGGGGATGTAAAAAAAAAACTAACCAACTATGTATGTTTGTGTTTGTCTGGAAATGGGCCCCATCTTATGCATATGTTCATGGGAAAAATGAACCATTGGATTCTGGTGTACTGTAATCTTGTAATTATATGTCCCATTGTCAGACAAACCCAACTCATGTGACTCATGTATGGCAATGAGATGTCTGCAGGAAGCACTATCAACATTGCCCGTATGATGCCAATAGCGTACTGATGCTTCATGGAGTTGTTTCGAAGTTTAGCCGGATTCGTGAGAGATGATTTTGCTTTTGATTCCGTTTTTGGCCATATTTTTGGCCATACACTGAAAGATTGGCGCTGCAGTGAGGACAGTCCATCATGGAACACGTGGCCCCTTGGTCTTACCTGCCGGTCGAATCCAAAAAAAAGAGTCAAAGGTAGACAGCCATAGAGCAGCACAGCAACGAATTCTTGACGCACAAGTGAGCCAAGTCACCATATCTCAATCTATTTTATATTTATATATATATCCCGTTTCTCTCTCATTGATTACGTAATTCGAAGTGAGTCCTCAATGTAGTTGCGCTCCCTGCCCCCAATCATCTGTGTTTGAATCCACACGGTGGCTCATTGTTTCAAGGCGCGCAGGCACAAAAAAATCATCGCTAACCTTCAGCAGTTTGATCGTTACACTTCGATCTCTGTTGAATAAATCCTTATACTTTAGATGTATCATTATCTATTACTCAGTGAATCTCCAGGGATTTTATTGGCCATTCAGGTACCCAAATGGTGGTATGTAGTGTGCATCACTGTGCCATATCAGGCCATATTTTGTGTGGTTTATCCATGTTTATCCCCTTAAACATGATGTAGGTACCTGAATTCGTCTCTGATGGTTTAGTATAGTTTTCAACACGTTTATCCCATTATTGATTCCATGTTTTATCCGGTGTCTATCCCATGATAAAGCCCCCAATATTCTCTTTATCGGCTCTACAACGTTCTATAAGTATCCCGATTTTTGGATGGTTTGGTATTGGACATTGCCTAATTTACCTATAATCCCCATTAATCCCCATTAACCAGTAGAATCCCATGTTCCCAGTATTTCGGTACAGTCGTTCTCTCACGATCTCGCGGAACTGAGACATCCAGAACCAGTGGCTCTGATGCAACGTCCCTGAGGCTGGGACGATTTTTCGCCTTGAGAGTTTTGGATATGCCCAAATTGGGATGAAAAATGACCCCATGAATAATGTTGGTTCACTGGTTGGTGCTTTGGAACATGAATTTATTCTCCCATATGGGAATAATCATCCCAACTGACTAATATTTTTCAGAGGGGTTGAAACCACCAACCAATTAATGTTGGTGATGTTTTATAAATTGGCTTGCCACATTTGTTTTAAAAAAATGTCTATGGAAGATGTGCCACCAAACTGTTTCAGCCAGGGCGCAAGCATCTCTGCTCGTGACGGATTTCAGCAAGATGAATGTGGGCGCAACTCGGTGAAGACTTCCTGATTTAGATCTATATGGGGGGGTTCTTAAAATGGAGGATCCCCAAAACCATAGGTTTCAGTAATAAAACATAAAACGGTTCAATTTGGGATGATTTAGGGATAACCCTATTTTAGGAAACATCCATATCTATTTGAATGTTTATTATAAATAAATTTCATATCTTCAGAATCACCTTCCGATTCTTCAGATGTTAATGTTTGCAGCAGGATCCATGCTTGGTGGC